>OJJV01000034.1_pt1 | contig 159545 bp, 160 predicted proteins | sample 1596391 | NCBI WGS metagenome assembly OJJV01 (sample SAMEA4350164, study PRJEB24818) | metagenome | biome: human; feature: gut; material: faeces | place: Denmark | collected 2013-09
ATAACATCATTATAAATATTATTTACTTCTACAAATATTCTTTGATTATTACATTTTACGAATAAATCAACATTCTTACCTCTTATATAAACATTAGGTACTTTTAGTTCTGGATTTAATATTTCAAGTTCTTCTACTTTTTCACCTAGTACTTCTTCTATTATCCCTTTCATTAAATTTAAGCCACTTTCTGTTTTCATTATATTTTTAAACATCTTATCACTCATGGCAGTTATTTCTTTTTCTTTAATCATAAAAACCTCCCTCTAATATTATTATTAGCGAAAAGTTTTAAAAACACTTCTTTTTTAATTAATTTTTTTATAAATTTAAAAAAGTTGATATTTTACCAACTTTCTATTGAAATCTTTGCATTTGTTTCATCATTTGATTAACTTGTTTTTGACTTGGATTTCTTCCCATACCTCTCATCAATGTTTTAATCATTTCTTCATTAATAGGTGGATTTTCTTTTAACTGTTTTGAAACTAACTTTTTAGAAATTAAAAATCCAGCAATAATTCCTACTACTAAACCAATAACAAGATATAAAATATCAATCCATAAATTATTACATCCATTATTACATGTAGTAGTTAAAATATATAAATACATAATATCACTCCTTCTATACCAATTTTAGCATATTCTTAAACAGATATGCAAGAATATATAGTATCTTCAAGTAGAAAATAATCATGATTAATAAAATCACATACAAATATATTATTAAATGTTCTAATATTATAGAAAAAAGATGGTACATTCTTATTAGTTTTAATCTTTATATGAGAATTATTAATTACCATTTTAGAAGTCTCATTAAAATAGAAATCATTTATTGTATGAGTATAGTTATAGCATATATAACTTTCTTTATCTAAATTCTTTTTTCTTATATAATCATTTACATTTTCTTTATCCATTGGACTTACTATTTTATCAAATATATTAAATCCAAGAACAATATCTTCTGTCTTTAAATAATGAATGCTTTCAAGTAAATTATATAGTTCTTCATAATTATTTTTATAGTTCTTTAGTACTCCTTCTTTAATTTGGAATAAATAAAATGTTCTCATAACTCACCTCACGAGAACATTTTATAACAAACATTTTGAAAATTATGTCGAACTATTGTCTGTTTTATATTTTTCTTTCAATTTTACTTCTAAAGTCACATTTAAATCTATTTCGGTATCTTCTTTTATATTAAATGAACCAACATAACCAGTTCCTTCAAATGTAACATTTAAATTAATTAGTTTAGCAAATGTAAGAACATCGTTTCTTGACCAACCTTTTATATTAGGCATTTTATATTTATTATCATTTGTAAGTAAGAATACTTTATTATTTACATTAAGTGTTACTCCTTTGTTTGGATATTGTTTTATTATTTTTTCTCCTTCACCTATTATTACTGATTCCATATTATTGTTTTCTAATATTAATGCAGAAGAGTCAGCGTCTTTATTTATGAAGGATTCTACTGTATATGATTTTGATTCACTTGATTCTTTATTACCATATATATTTAAATAAGTTGATACGTTTTTAACAAGATTTTTGATAGCTGTTTTCATTGTACTTGATTTAGATGTTTTTGATATTGCTGTATAAATTATGATTTCTGGGTCTTCTCCTGGAAATAAGGCTGCAAAACTTTTTAATGTATTTTTATCTCCCCTTAAATATCCACCTTTTGGTGATGCGATTTCTGCAGTACCTGTTTTACCTACTAAATCTATACCTTTTATGTGGTAGCCAGTACCTGTTGACATTTTAGCACTTCCATCCACTACACCTCTCATTATTTTTATAAGTTTATTTACTGTTTCTTCACTACATACTTTTCTTATTTCAGTTCTTTCATTTTCTAAAATTGTTTCGTCAGTTTCACTATTAACTATTTTTGAAACAATATATGGCTTTATCATTGTTCCATTATTAGAAAGTGTTGTGAGTGCCTGTAATATTTGCATTGCGTTTACAGTAATACCTTGACCATAAGAAGCACTCGCTACTTCTGTATTATATTTAAAGTTAATAGTACCAGCACTTTCATTAGGAAAAGGTAATCCTGTTTTAGTGCCAAATCCAAGATTTGAATAGAAATCTTTTAACTTAGCACGACCTAGTGTTAAAGCAAGTTTTGAAGCAGCAACGTTAGATGATCCCATAAAGCCTTGATCATATGTAATATTTCCCCAACCGACTCTATTCCAATCTTTAATAACTGCATCATCTACTTTAAGTTTGCCACTTTTAAATTTCTCATCTCCATTATATATTCCATTTTCCATAGCTGCCATAAAACTGAATATTTTCATAACACTACCAGGTTCATATAAATTTGCTGAAAATGGGTCATAATAAGATTTAATCTCTAATGTATTATTATTAAAACTTGGTGTTGATGCAATACCTAATATTTCACCTGTTTTAGCATTCATAATAGCAATAGTTGCCCACTCTGGATTACCTTTTTCAATAGTAGACATAGCTTCTTCAGCAAACATTTGAATATTTGTATCTATTGTTAAATATATATCATTACCAGAGACACTTTTCTTTTCGATAGTTGGTGTACTTGTTATTTGATAGCCTTGTAAATCAGATTGATATTCAATATATCCATTAGTACCAGTAAGGTCATCATTATAATAAAGTTCAAGTCCCATTTCTCCAGCATAAGCACCTTCACTATTTGTTTTAGCATACCCTAGAGTATAGCTTAAAAAGTCACCATTAGGATAATATCTTTTAGTACTAGATAAAAAATCTATACCAGGTAAATCAAGTTCTTCAATTTGATCTTTTAATAATTCAGTAATACCTCTACCACCAGGACCAAGTTCTACTTGATAAGGTACTTTCTTTACACATTCTGTTTTATCTTCATTACAACTTTTATATGTAGAATTTAATAATTTAAGAATCTTTTCTTTAGTCATATTGATAAGTGGACTTAAAAGTTCAGCAGTCTTTTCTTTATCAACAACATGATATGGCCTTTCAGGATCTTTAGTTCTTGATGGATCTAAATAAGCAATTACTGTATAGCTATTAACATCTTTAGCAAGAACTTCACCTTCTTTAGAATAAATAGTTCCTCTTTTTGCATATAATGTCTTCTTACGAGTATCTCTTGCATTTGCAAAAACACTTAATTTATTATCACCTACATATATATGATGCGTTCCTATATATAAAAGTTTAATAATTAAACAAGCAAAAATAAAAACAAAAATAATTATAAAGATTGTACTCATATTAATTATTCTTGCTTTATTCATTTATTTACACCTCTTATTTTATTGTTCTAATATTATCATTATTATACTCTAATCCAAAGGTATCTGCAACTTCCATTGTATTATCTAAAGAAGAAAGTTCATCTATCTTCATCTTCATACCTAGATTTAGTTTCTTTTGTGATTCAATTTTAGTTTTTAATCTTTGAAGTTCTGAGTTACTTGTTTGAAGATTAGCATTTAATATAAAATTTCCTAAGGCAGAGAGAATTGTAAAAAACACTATTCCAAATATAAAATACTTTTCTACTTTCAATTTTATAACCCTTTTCTTCTTCATTATATTTTATCTTATCCTTTCGATTACTCTTAATTTAGAACTTCTACTTCTATTATTATCATCAAGTTCTATATTACTTGGTGTTAATTTCACTATTTTACGAGCTCTAGCTTTTAATTCTTCTGGTACAACTGGTAACTTTTTAGTGCTTTCATCATCACTACATAGTTCTTTAAATACATGAGCTACTATTTTATCTTCAAGTGAATGAAAGCTTATTACTGAAAGTCTACCTCCTACTTTAAGTAAATCAAATGCATCCTTCAAAGAACCTTCTAATATATCAAGTTCGTGATTTACTTCTATTCTTATTGCTTGAAATACTTTTCTAGCTGGATGACTCTTATTTCTATAACTAATTGGTACACTATTTTTAATAATTTCTGCAAGTTCTAATGTTGTATTAATAGGTCTATTTTCTATTATTGATTTAGCTATACTTTTAGAATATTTTTCTTCACCAAATCTATAAAATATATCAACTAGTTTATCATAACTATATTCATTCACAACTATTTTAGCATTTAGTGGATTTCTTTTATCCATTCTCATATCGAGTTCTGCATCTTTATGAAAACTAAATCCTCTTTCTGCTTCATCCAATTGTGGACTAGATACTCCAAGATCAAACATTATACCATCTACTTCTTTATTAATGTATTTTTTCATATTACAAAAGTTATCGTTTATAATGATGAAATTATCATTAATTTCTGATAGTTTTTTATTTGAATATTTTATTGCTTCAATATCTTGATCAAAGGCGAAAAGAAACCCCTTTTCATTCAATCTCTTTAATACTTCGCCTGAATGTCCTGCATAACCTAAGGTAGCATCGACATAAGTTCCGTCTTCATGTATATTCAAATAATTTATTACCTCGTCTAATAATACGCTTTTATGCTTCATAATTCATATTGAAGATATCTTCAGCAATACTAGCTAAATCTTCTTCATTCTCCTTCATGTATTTATTATAGTCTTCAAGACTCCATATTTCTAGTCGTTCAAGAGCGCCAATAATTACGCATTCCTTAGTAATATTGGCGTAATGAACTAACGGTGAGGTAATATTAATTCGACCTTGCTTATCGAATTCGTTTAAAGAAGCGGAACCTATGAAAGATCTTTCAAAAGCTCTTACATTTTTTCTAGTAAATTGTAGTGTGCTAAGTTTATTTACTATCTTTTCAAAATTTGAAAGTGAATAGACAAATAAACACTTATCAAGTCCTTTAGTGATAACGTACTTTTCACCAAGTTCATTTCTAAACTTAGATGGAATAATTAAACGTCCTTTTTCATCTAAATTATGATGAAATTCACCCATCAACATGATAAGAACACCCCACTTTCCACCACTTTGTTTCACTTCTTACCATAATCATACTATTTTTGTTCGCTTTTGTAAAGACCTGACGAAAAAATAATTGTAAAATTTATGTCAAAAAAAGCAATATATTTCACTTTTATATTGCCATTTCGAAAATATTTTATTTTTTAATTATTTTATAATTCTAGTCTTAACACACTACCTTTTTTTCTTTCAATAAATTTTGTATCATAAAACATATAATATTTATTTTTAACATAATCATACCCTACACTTGTAGAATTAGAATAATTAACAAATACATCATTTATATCATAAAAAATATTATATTTATTTAGTAACTCAATAACTTTATTTACATCACTTTCACTTGTATAAAATGATTTAAATATATCAGCAAATATTACATCTTCATTAAACAAATGTATAAATTTATCTAAACTCATATATCCATTATAAGCCTCTATATGCATAAGTACCGCATCATCTTTTCTATGAAGTATAATCACAATACAAGTAGATAAATCTCTAGTATATATAAATGAATTATCAACACTTACTATTCCATATTCATTAAGACCTACTAACATATTTATACCTCGTTTAGTTCAAACTGACTATTATAAAGTTCATAATAATAGCCTTTATTTTTTAATAGTTCGTTATGTGTTCCACTTTCTAATATTTCACCATTTTTAATAACTATTATTTTATCACTACTTATAATAGTTGAAAGTCTATGGGCTATAACTATTGATGTTCTATTTTTAGTAAGATTACTCATTGATTTATTGATTATATATTCAAGTCTTGTATCAACATTAGAAGTTGCTTCATCAAGTATAAGTATTTCTGGATTACTTACGAGTGCTCTTGCTATAGTGAATAATTGTTTTTCACCAGCAGACATATTATTTGTTTCTTCATTTATTATGAAATTAAGTCCTCCAGGAAGTCCATCTATCATATGAAGTATTTTAGATTTAACAAGTACTTTATTTAATTCTTCATCATCTATTTTGTCATCAAATATAATATTTTCTTTAATAGTTCCTTCAAATAACCATGTATCTTGAAGAACCATACCTATCTTTTTTCTATATTCATTAAAATCTATATTTCTTATATCTATTCCATCAATGAGAATTTGTCCATCATAATGCTTATGGAAATTCATAAGTAAATTAACTATTGTTGTTTTACCAGCACCTGTTTTACCAACAAGTGCTATCTTTTCACCTTTATTTATTTTTAGATTGAAGTTATTTAATACTTTTTTACCTTCAACGTATCCAAATGTTACATTTTTAAATTCTATTGAATTATTGAATGTAAATTCTTTTATGGTACCATTTTCTTCTTCTGGTAATGCTAGTATTTCATTAATTCTATCTACTGATGCGATTGCCATTTGAAGATTCGCTATTACTTGTGCAATAACATTCATTGGTCTATTAAAATCTTTCATATATTGTATAAATGATTGTATAGCACCTATTCTCATATTACCTTTTATAACATTAATGCTTCCAATACATACAATAACTATATAATTTAAATTACCTATCATTTTATTAAATGGAACAGCAAGACTACTATAAAAACTACTTTTAAATCCATAATCTGCTAGTTCACTACTTACTTTATCAAATCTCTTATTGAAATATTTTTCTTTATTAAATGATTTAATAACATCATTATTAGTAACACTTTCCTCTACAAAAGAGTTAACATTACCTATTGCACTTTGATTAAGTTCAAAATACTTTTGAGTTCTTTTTACTACAAATGATAATAAGATGTATGTTATAGGTATTGCAATAATTGTAAGTAATGCAAGTTTAACATCAAGAATAAGCATCATTATTATAACGCCTATTATTAATGAAACATTATATACAAGTTCAGGTATTATTTCTGTAATATTATCAGTAAGTCTTTCTACATCATTAGTTATTTTACTTATGATATCTCCTTTTTTCATACCATCTATTGTACGTAATTTAGTAACATTTATTTTATTGATTAATTTTTGTCTTAAATCATATCCTATTTCTTGACCTACTTTACTAGATAGGTAACTTTTCATATATGTACATACTGCATCTATAACATAACAAGAAAGTACTATTAAAAGTATCTTTACTATATATGGAACATTAAATCCAGTATTAAGCTTCAATGATTCATATAGACTATCAGTCGCATAACCAAGAAAATATGGTGCGAGTGAACTAAATATAGCTGCAAGTAAGCAAAACATAATAATAAGTATATATGTATTTCTATATCCTTTAGTAATACTGATAGTTTTAACTATCATTTCTTTAAATGAAGGTGCTTTCTTTTCTTTCTTTTTCATGACAACACCTCTCTTTTTTGTGATTCAATAAATTCTTTAAATACTTTACTATTTTTAGAAAGTTCATCATAAGTACCAATACTTTCTACTTTTCCTTCATCTATAACTATAATTTTATCACTATCTTTAATAGTACCCACTCTTTGAGTAACTAAGATAACCATTTTATCACTATAGTTTTTAGCTATAGATTTTCTTATCTTTTTATCTGTTATATAATCTACTGCTGAAAATGAATCATCAAAAAGTAAACATTCTCCTCCACTTAAAAGTGCTCTTGCAATAGACATTCTTTGTTTTTGACCACCACTTAAATTAACAGCTGATTGTTCTACCTTAAAGTCATACCCTTCTTCATTTTTATCAATAAAATCTTTAATTTCAGCGTCTTCCATAACTGAATCTAATGCATTTTTATTAACTTTTTTATCAAAAATTAAATTTTCACGAACAGTTCCCTTAAATAATAATGTTTTTTGAGGGGTATACGCAAATATATTTCTAAGTGATTCAAGATCATATTCACTTATATTAATACCATTAATAAGTATTTCTCCACTAGTCGCATCTATATGTCTAAGTAATAAATTTATTATAGTTGTTTTACCTGATGCACTAGATCCAATAATACCAACATTTTCACCTTTTTCTATTCTAAATGATATATTACGAAGTACATCTTCTTTTGCTTTATCATATCTAAAACATACATTTTTAAATTCTATACTTTCTAAATTAGTAAGTTTAATCTTACCAGTATTTTCTATTACTACATCAGTCATAAGTACTTCATTTATTCTTTTAAATGATACTACTACTCTTGGTATATTAAGTATTATAACAAGTAACATAGAGAAACTCATAAGTACAGTAGCCATATATTGAATAAATGCCATCATTGAACCTATTTCAATAGTTCCAATACTTATATAATCTATTGATACATAAACTATAATAATAGTTGCTACATCTATGATAAGTACCATTAAAGGTTGTATCAAATATAATATCTTATTTAAGAATATATTTAATTTCATATTTTCAGTGTTAACTTTATCAAATCTTTTCTTAAAATAATCTTGTTTATTAAATGCTTTAATAACGCGAAGTCCACCAAGTATTTCTCTTGATGATGCATTAAGTTTATCAAGTAACTTTTGTAATACTTCAAATTTAGGAAATACAAGTATAAATATAGTTATTAAACATATAAGAAGTATTATAACTGCATACATAACAATAGGTGCTAGTGTTGGAGCTGTTTTATATCCCATAATAGCCGCCCCTATTCCCATGATAGGTGCAAATATAATAAGTCTTAAACCAAAAGAAAAAGTGCTTGTAATATTACTTACATTATTAGTACTTCTTGTTATTAAAGTAGAAGCACCAAATTTATCAATTTCTCTTTTACTAAAACTATTAATTTTAGTATATAATTCACGCCTTATCTTATAACCTAACTTATTAGAAAACTTAGCCGTACTATAAACAACAAGTACATGTGATATTAAACACACAAAAGTTGTAATAAGCATAACTATAGCCTCTTTCGTTATAAAACTAATATCACCACTACTAATACCAACATCAATGATCTTACTCATAAGGGTTGGTAAATATAATTCGCAAAATACTTGGGAAACAGAAAATATAATCATAATAAATATATATTTCTTAAGACTTCCCATTAATTTAAATATTTTCATTATAATCCCTTTCAAATTATCATATTAATTATTTCATTCATTACATATATCTTATCTTCAGGTATATATAACATATCATCTTTATATATGACATATCCTTTTTTAATAACTTCTTCAAATTTAAATACTTTAAATATATTCCTTTTAAACTTATTATGGAAATGTGTGACTGATATACCGTCTAATTTACGTAATCCAAGTATTACTTCATTTTCCATTTCTTCTATACTTGATACAAGTAATTCATTAAGTCTATAATCACTTCGTAAATATTTATTCATATTTCTAGTATTTTCATATCTCATTTCATTAATGTAACCATGTGCACCTAGTCCAAAGCCATAATATTCTTCATTATTCCAATAAATTAAATTGTGCACACTTTCGTATCCAGGTAGAGCAAAATTACTCACTTCATAATGATGAAATCCATACTTTTTAAGTTTCTTACATATATATATATATGAATTAAAATCAACTTGTTCACTTATAGGTTCTGTTTTTTCATTATAAAGCATAGTGTGTTCTTCAATAATAAGTGAATATGTACTTATATGAGGGACGCCTAATTTAATCATATTCTTAATATCACTCTTAAGAACATGACTTGTATCTTTAATAGTCGCATATATTAAATCAACATTAATATTATTAAATCCATATTTTTTTACAAGCGAAATATTATTAAATATTTCTTTCTTATTATGATTTCTATTTAAATACTTAAGTTTATCTTTATTAAAACTTTCTACTCCAATACTAATTCTACTCACATGATTTTCTTTTAATATAGTAAGTAATTCATCATTAATATCATCTATATTACATTCAAATGTAAATTCAGCATCACTAGATATTTTAAATTTATTAATGATTCTAAATAATTTATTTAAGTTATCAGTATCAAGTGATGATGGAGTTCCACCTCCTACATATATAGTTTTAACAGTATCACCTTCATAATACATATCTATTTCTTTTTCTAAATAATCTAGATATATATTTGAAAGTTCTTTATTATAATACATCTTGCAAAAATCACAATAAGAACAAATATTCCTACAGAATGGAATATGTATATATACACCTCTCATAATTATTACCTCATGTATATTGTATCAAATTTAAAATCAAAATAAAAGATAATCGAGTTAAGATTATCAATTATCTTTTAACAATTTCAAGTGTTTTAACATGTTTAAAATCTTCAAGAATTTTTGCATCAAAAGAAGTTCTTTCAATATAAGAATTATATCCTCTTTTATGAGACCAAGTACCATCTATATTTTGTCTTAAAAAATGAAAGTCATCAATGGATTTTAAGAATGATATTTTATATATCCACCATGACTATTATATGCATCATTATTTGTTTCATAGTAATCAACACCTAAAAAATCTAAATCACTTCTTAAATTGTCATAACAAATATCTATATCATCAGAATATTCTTTTCCACTTAAGAAACCAACATCATGTGGAAATTCATGTTTACTTTTTGAATAATATGTTCTTACAAACACTCTAGGTGTTGGTAACATTAAAGCATAACAATAACAATTGCCTTCAGTATAAAGCTTCCATTTAGAATCGCTTTCAAAAGAAGGATTTTCCTTAGATAATCTTATATAATCTCTTAAGAATTCTCTATATACTTTTAATAAATCAAGTTCACTCATATAATTAGAAGTAAATACTTTATTATAAAAACTAATTAATTTTAAATATTTTTCCATAAACTACCTCTATCTTGGCTTAACTACTTCATATGTCTTAACATAATCATAATCTCTATCTAATATAATTGGTAATTTTTCTAGTCTTATAATTTGATTACAATACCCTTTTTTATGAGACCACGTACTATCACTATTTTCTCTTACAAAATGAAAATCATAGTAAGACCTAAATAATGCTATTTTATATCCTCCATGTATATTTTTACTATCAGGTTCACACTCATAGAATTCAATATTTAAACATCTTAAATCACTTTCTAAAGCTCTTATTATACTTTTTCTATCATTATAATATGGAAGTCCACTTATAAATCCTACGTTATGTCTTAAAGTTCTACTGCAACTTTCAAAATATTTTTTGCCTATTATTCTTGGAGTATTAAATCCCATTGCATAGCAGTAGCAATTACCATTCTTATAATCATCTTTGTCTTCTATAAAAGATGGACTATTAAAACTTATTTTCATACTTAATTTTAAATATTCACGATATATCTTTAATACTTCACATTCACTAAGTTTTTCATCACTTTTAAGTCTTAAATATAGTTTTAACATATCATTATATACTTTTAACAATTCACTTTTATTCATCTTAATAACTTCCTTATATTAGGTTTAACTATTTCATAAGTTGTAACTAAATTATATTTAAATATTCTTTCACTAGGTTCTACCCTTTCAATAGAACCACTATATCCCATCTTATGTGACCATTTTCCATCAGAATCTTCTCTTATAAAATGAAAATCTTCACCATAATTATAATATAACGATATTTTATAACCACCATGATTATTTATACTATCTATATCAGTTTCATAATAATATATACCCAAAGAGTCTAAATCACTTTTTAAATTATCAAGAAGTTTAGATGGCTTTAAAAAGCATTCCTTTTCACTTATAAATCCAACATCATGATGAAATGATAAAGGCAAATCTACATCATCACAAGCATTCATATATGCATCATAAAATTCTTTTGGTGTTGGTAACATTAAAGCATAACAATAACAATTACCATTAAAATATAAAGAATTATTTTTATCGAATTCTGGATTTTTTATTGGTAAAAGCATATATAATTTTAAATATCTTCTATATAATTTATATATCTCTTTTCTACTTACTTTACCAATATTTTTATCTAAATATATTCTCATGTATGCAAGTTCTCTTAATATTTCTTCATATATCATTTCTTATTCCTCACTAGTGGCTTTACTATTTCCATAGTTTTAACATGTTCATATTTATCAAATAAATACTTAGCCGGCTTAACTATTTCAACACCATTACTAAAACCATATTTATGAGACCAAGAGCCATCACTATTTTCTCTTATAAAATGAAAATCATCATCAGATTCATATAATGATATTTTATAGCCACCATGTTCACATGGATCTTCATAATCAACATCAAAATGTTTAATACCAAGAGAATCTAAATCACTTTCTAAATCAAATTCACATCTATCATAAGATGTAAAAAAAGTATGCATAAGACCAATATTATATGGGAAAAACATTATACATTTTTCATCAAACATATGAGCAAATATTTCTGGACATCTAAGTCCTAATGCATAACTATAGCAATTACCATATGGATAACATGATTTATCCATATCAAAAGATGGATTATTAAAACTAAGTTTCATACTAAGCTTAAGATAATCACGATATAATTTATATATATCACTACCTTTTAAAGATAAAGATTCATCATTAAGTTTTCTAAATATTTCAAAAATTTCATTTCTTACTTTATCAAATTCACTCATAGTTAACCTAACCCCTTAAGTAGCGTATATTATATCATATTTGATACATTGTGTCAATTTTAATTTAAAGAAAAAGATAGTATTTAAACTATCCTATTCTAAATGCTGGTGAAACGCCACCTACAAAATGAGCATAATTATTGTTTAATATTCCAGTTACATTAACTCCAAAGAAATTACCACTATTAGAAGAAGGAACGTTGCGAAGCCACCACCATGTAGCAGTAGAATTATTATATTTAATTGCATTAGCGTAACTATTCATAGTAACTCTTTTTTCTTTGTAATAATCCAGTATTCTAGTTAAATCTTTTGCAGTATCTGTAGTTTCAGCATAATCAGTATAAATTTCTTTGGGTGCAAGTAAATATAACTTATTAGTTGTAGTAAAATTAGCAGTATCATTTTTACCATAACTAGACACAACAATTGTATCAATAATTATTTCTTTTAGTTCATTTGGTAATGCATTATATATATTATTATTTATAAACGTATTCATTTCAGCATTATTCCAACCACCTGTATTAGAATAAGCAGTATTCATTTTACTAGTTGTTATTATATCCTGAAACTCTAACACAAATCCACATGCTGTTTGTGAGAAACCTTCAGTAGAACACTCACTCGGCGTTGATTTATTTGCTATACGTAATGTATGTGTTCCATAAGTACCCATATCAATTTCTTTTGTATCTCCAACATTATATTTGCCGATATTATTTTCTTGAACTGCTTTTACAATTGTTGACCATGAATCAGTGGAAAAGTTATTTGGAGCAGCAATATTTGGAATATATTCTCCCTCAACGTCTATATTTCCTACAAAATATGTCTTTTGAGCATCATTAGGTGTTGTGTTATCTAAATATAGCCATAAAAAGTATATAGCTGATTCACCTGATTTAATAATATCATCTTTGAATATTACTCCATCCTCTAGGTCAGTATATGAATATGTATAGAATGGTTCTAACCCATTAATTTGTGCTCTTCCGGCAATTTGATTTATAAGAGAAGAACTATCGTTGAATTTTATACTTCCATCACCATTAATATCTGCTAGTTCTGGATTAAATGTTTCTGTTATATTTCCATCGCTTCCATAATAATTTAATATTAAGTTGCTATCATTGTAATTTACTATTCCATCCATATTAACATCGCCAAGTTGATAACCAGTATCTTCAAATGTTACTTTCTTTCTAATAACTACTTTTAAATGGTTTGCATATTTACTAGTAAGTCTTGCATAACTTGAATAATCTCCAGTTGGTGTAAATGATGCATCCTCTTTTAATTTTATTTTAACAGTAGAATCTAAACTGCCTGTATTAGTTACTTTAAATATATATGGAGTTTCATTTGAATATGTACCATTATCAGGAAAAGGATAAATACCCGCTGGAACAGTTGTTCCATTCTCTACTTTAGTACCAATAACTTGACCTATATTTGTATATGTTGAATCACATGTTGTATCTTTACAGAAACTTATGTTTAAGTCTCCCATATTAATTACAGTATCCTGTCCTTTATCAACACTTAAGAACTTAGCATAAGTAACACCTATAAATATGATAACAAGTAGTGATACTGATACTAATAATGTAATAACCTCTCTTTTTATTAATTTATCTATATACATATATACCTTCTTATTTTAAGATAATTTTAACATAATTAATTGCAAAATAAAAGATATATTGTTTTTTAATATATCTTTTATCCCAATCGGAAAGCTGGAGCGACACCATACGTAGCATAACTGATACTTAAATCAAAACAATTGCCACTAGTGCTTACAAATATGAATATATTGTTTGTTTGTTGATAAGCTGTGCGAAGTGCCCACGCTGCTAACCCACCGTTTTTATACTTCTTTATGGCTACACTATAATTACTAGTAGTAACGCCTTTACTAACATAATAGTCTAATGTCCTAGTTAAATCTTTCTCTGTATCAATACTGTTAGTCCAGTTAGTATATATTTCTTTTGGTGCTAATAAATATAGCTTATCCGTTGATGTAAAGTTCGCTGAATCACTACTTCCATGTCCTGATACTGTCGTTGTATCTATTATTGAATTCTTTATCTCGTCTGGTAATTTGTTATATATATCATTATTTAAATAAGTTCTCATACTTGTTGCTGGCCATCCTCCTACATTTGTATTTGTATCATTCATAGCATGTGTTGTTATTACGTCTACAAATTCTACTACGAATCCACATGCTGTTTGCGAAAATCCTGACGTGCTACATTCGCTTGGCGTTGATAAATTAGCTATACGAACTGCATATGTATTTAATCCAACTTCTAATGATTTAGTATCTCCAACATTATACTTACTTATATTATTGTTTTTAATTGCTTTTATTATTGTAATCCATGAGTCAGTACTGAATGAATTAGGTTCCATCATAACATACAACATGACATCATCATTTATTGTTGAACTAGCTGTATATTCTATACCACTCGCATTTGGTTTTGTATAATATCTTCCATTAAGTGGTAAATCTCCTAATGCAGAACCTGAATTTACTTCTCTTGATTCTAACACCTCTTTATCATCTTCGTCAAAGAATGTTACAACATAGCTAATTTTATTTGAACCATCAAATGTACAACTTGTTGATTCTTTTGTATCACTTCCATTTACTGATACATATGCATTTACTGATGTACCAAGTAAACTTGCTAAATTAATTGTAGGATCTTCTACATATCTTAACCATATATAAAGTGTGTATGTAATACTTTTACTACTTTCTATAAAATCACTATCATATATTAATAATTTATTATCTGATATATCTTTAAATGATCCTTCACTTATGTTACCAGTACTTGAAACTACTTTATAAACTAAGTATTCACTTTTTAAAGTATCAGAAATACTATTAAAGTTAAGATATAGTTTCATACATCCATTAAGAGTACTTTCTGCATTACTTATTGTAAATTCTTTTTTGAATGCTTCTGTTTCATAATTGCTACTTCTAATTGGAGCCATATTATTTATATTAACGCTTGTATCAGTTATCTTTAATTTTAAATTACCTGTTACTACATTATTTTTATTAATTGTTCCATTTGTGATAATATCTGGTCCAATAAATGCTAATGTAGCAGTTAACACACCACCTATTAAAATGCATACTGCTATTACTATATATTTTTTATCTATTTTCATATACTTCACCTATATTAATTATAAATATAAGTTATATAAAAAGCAAATAAAAATCGTCATAAGACGATTATTTACATTATGGTGTCCTCGAGGCGATTCGAACGCCTGACCGACGGCTTAGAAGGCCGTTGCTCTATCCAGCTGAGCTACGAGGACACTTCCAGCTCATGTATAAAATTATACACCATTATTTAAGAGTTTTCAAGACTTTTTTAATCTCTTTTATTATTTTTTTACAATTTCTGATATATTATTCATATCTTTTGTATTAAATACTACTTTTTTTACATCATAATTTTCAAATATTGAAGAAGCAATAACATATTTAACCTCTTCTAATATAACATTATTTTCCATATCTCCAAAAATATATTCATTAAATACTAAATTAAATTTATCATCTTCTATATTATAATTTAATAATTCAATATTATTAGAAACATAACTATTTAAATTATCTTGACTATTAACACTACTTGTAAGTTCACTTATAATAATATCTATCTTATCACTACTTGTGTTTGTTATATAACTGACAGGTACATAATACACATTATCATTATTTGTCTTACTAAAGAATACAGTAGTAGTATCTATATTATCAAAACTATCTATATCATATTTCTTATTAATACCATATTTACGTGTTAAAGGATATTTAAGTTCTTTATTAGTGTTTGGTATATATTTTAGTTCTTTAGAATCAACTGTTATATAAATATTATTTAATCCATTTATTTCAGTTATACTATATATAATAGATTCTATCATTTCTTCACTTATATATTTATTTACATTTAATAATTCATTATTAAAATCTAAGTATACATTATCTTTTTCTACTTTTATACTTTTTAATATAGTATTTTTAGGTATTAGAGTATAGAATCCATTTATATCACTATTAGTAAGTTTATCTATTTTATCTTTTATTATTGATACTATATCTAACTCATCATAATAAGTTACTACTCTTGATACATAATTATCATTATCAAGTAGATATACTATGTTTTCTTTTAAGTCTTTATTTTCTTCTACTACTTCTGTATTTATATTAGGTGTTGTTGGTATTAAATAAAACATTATAAGTAAAAATAATGATACACTAGCTACTACTATTTTATTAATTGTCCATTTTTTAATCATTTTCATATTAAATAATATGTTATTTAAAAGAACAAATGACAAATAAATTTGCCCTTGAAATCTCACGATTTCAAATTTCTGCTTCATAGACCCACTAACGTGACTTCTCACGCAGACTTAAATTCCGATAGTCGCTACCGTATTTTTTTTGTTCTTATCTTTCTATATAAACTAATTTTAACATATTTATACTAAATTTGCGTTGTTTTCTATATACATTTTTAATCCTTCAAACATTATATTAATACTTGCGTTTAAATCTCTATCTAATTCCAAATGACATTTTGTACATTCATAAATCCTTTCATTTAAATTTTTATACTTTTTATCTTGATTATCGCATCTACTACATATTTGACTTGATGAGTAATATTCATATATTTGATAAAATTGTTTACCTTTGAATTTTGATTTGTATTCTAGTTGTCTTAAAATTTCATTGAAACAAGCATCATTTATATTTTTTGATAGAGTATTCTTTTTACCATTTATTATCATTTCTTTAGTATGAAGTTTTTCACAAGTAATGATATCATATTCATTTGTAATGTTTTTAGTTATTTTATGTATATAGTATTTTCTTGAGTTAGCAAGTTTACTATGTAATATTGCAAGCTTCTTTTTACATTTATAATAGTTGCTACTGCCTTTTACTTTTCTAGAAAGTTCTCTTTGTGTTCGTTTTATTCGTTTTTCATACTTTTCAATATATTTGTTATTTTCATATGTATTTCCATCTGATAGTGTTAATAATTTTTTAACACCTAAGTCTATTCCAATTATTGATGTTGGTGTTACTTCTTTTACTTTCTCACTTATTTCATAAAGAACTGATACATAATATTTGCCATTTGATTCTCTTGAAATAGTTGCATTTAATATTCTTCCATTAATATATTTTAAATTTCTATAACCCCTTATTTTAATATTTTTTAGTTTAGGAAGTTTAATAGTTTTATTTTCTAAATCTAATTCTATATTACAATAATTATTATTTTTGTAAGAACCATAAACAGCATTTGTATTATATGAATTTCTTTTAAATTTACTTTTGAATTTTGGATATTCACTCTGTCTTTTGAAATATCTTTTGAATGAATCTTCTAAATTAAATAGTGATTTTCTAATAACAATACTATCTATTTCTTGTAAAAATGGGCATTCATATTTTAAATAGTTTGTATAATATTTTATATTTTCAGATGCTTTTGTGTGTTTGCTTTCTTTGTACATACTTAAGAAGTAGTTGTATATAAATCTACTACAGCCAAATGTTTTATTGATAAGTTCTTTTTGTGATTCGTTTGGATATATTCTAAATTTATATGCTTTATAATACATGTTTCCTCCTTACTAGTTTTTTAATAATATGGCTTCTATCATATAATATTAATGCTTAAATATCAATACATCTTTACAATTTTTTTAAATTATTTTTTAAGGAAGATGAGCTTTCCTATAAAATAAAAAATGACTCTTAAAGTCATTTACAATGTAATTTCACCTAATTTAAGAAGTTCTATTACTGCTCCTGCTCTTCCCTTACATCCAAGTTTTTGCATAGCATTTGACACATGATTTCTAACTGTTTTTTCACTTATATTAAGTTCTAATGCTATTTCACGTGTACTTTTATTTTGAACTAATAATTCAAATACATCTTTTTCTCTTTTAGTTAATATATTTCCCATATTGCACCCTCTTCCATACAATCATTTCACTTTTAATTTATGAAAGAATAGTGTTTTATGTGAAAGAAAAAAGCCTATTTATCAAACTTTATAGTTATATTTTTTTTATCTTTGAATTCTTCTTGTATACTTCTCATTATATTATTAGCTAGTTCATTATTATGTTCACTTGATGATATTGTTACTTTTATATTGTCATTATTAATTTCTATATATGATTTTATTTTAAAGTCATTTAGTATTTTGTCTTCAAGATATGTTTCTTTTCCTTTAGCTAGATTAAGTATTTGAAGTTCTTCAAAGGCTGTATTCTTAACTTCAGTACTTGATGAAGGTGAAACAATCTTTTCTTGTAATTCATTCATTACAGTACTTATTTTTTCATTTCTACTAGCTCTTAATGCGACTAATTTATCATTTTCACTTACATTTACATCAATACTTTTATTAACACTTTCTATTCCATTCTTACTAAATATTTCACTTGGTAATGTTATATAATATACTCCTAAAATAAGTATTAATGAGAATAGAGTTAAAAACCACATATTTTGTCTATTTATCATAATTCACCTCTAGTAAAGTATATTAATATATTATTTTTATATACCAAAAAAGTGTGATTACTCACACTTTAAATCAATAACAATTGGATTTTTAAAATATTCTAATTTTCTTACATTATCTGTATCAAAATATATACCAGATGTTTCTTTGTCACATTCTTTATGTGTTTCTTTATTTATAAAGTTATCAAAATTATATTTATATTTTTTAGATAGATCTTTTAATGATATGAAATATTGGTTATCTTTTTTATCAAATTTTTTATAATCACCATTTTCATAAATAGTATCAGCATATTTAAATAATATATTATTCATTTCTGTTATAGTTAGTTCTTTAATAGTATTTTCTTTTTTCTTACATGAACATAAGAGTAATAACATACTTATTATTAATATAATTTTTTTCATAATATCACCTGTATTAATATTAGCATATCAATTAAAATATATCAATGAAAAACTTATCTCATGGATAAGATAAGTTTTATTCACATAGTATACTATAAGATGTATTATATGTATCACTTACTAATGTTATTGTAATACCTGTTTGTTCAAGATCACATTGTTTTTTAGTACTAGGTCTATTAAACATTGATATATCATATCCTAGTTCTTTTAGATTTTTAAGTGATATATAATATTGATTATCAAGTATTTGATATTTTTGATATTGGTTATTATCATATACTTTAGCTGAGTAATTAATTAATGTATTATATACTTTATCATCGAATTCTTTATCAAGTTCTTCATCTGTTTTACCACATGCAGTAAGTGTTAATATTGATAATATAGAGACTAATATTAATAGTATTTTTTTCATTATAATTCCTCCCCATGGAAACTTACTTTTACTTGACCATTTCCTTTATTGTATCCATTTGTTTTTGTAATATTTTTTACTGATGTTGAGTATATATTTGAGCCACCATTACCTGGCTTATATCTTTTAGTTAGTGTATCACATCCTGGTCTACAAGTGTTTTCTCCCGTTTTACAATCTGACCATACATCATCACAACCATATACCCATTCGTAACTTTCATTAGCACAGTCATCCCATTCTCTTCCTGTACAATAACCGTAGCAAGCATTAGGATAGTATCTTTCATCTCCTATAGTACATTTTCCAGATGGAGTTGGATTTGAACAACTAAAATGTTTTGTATCTCCTGGACTACAAGAAACATTTCCACTACCATGTCCATACCAACCATTACTTGTACATTCAAACCATCTATCGCCATAACCATGGCCATATTCAGTATCTACCCATCCGCCTGAACATACCCATTCTTTGTGATGCTTATCTGAACACTCTGTTACATATCCACCTACACAAGTGTCATGACCAGTATAGCAACTACTACAATTGTCTTGGTATTTATGATCATAGCTAGAACCTCCACCTCCGGCGTTTGTTCCTCTTGAACCAGCTCCACTTCCAACTGAAGCTCCGCCAGTACCAGTTCCATTACCACCAGCAGTACCATTAGCACCACCGCCACCACCAGCAGCAGCTATTAATATTGTTCCATTCTTTTTAATAGTAGAAGCACCACCACCATAATATTGGCCAATTCCTCCTCCATTGTAACCTCTAGCAATTCCAGTATTATTTCCTGAACCACCTGTATTTATAACTACAACATCTCCTTTAGTGAAATATATAGTTCCTGCTGTTTTAGCACCTTTTCCACCATTATTTTCACCTTCAGCACCTAATAATTCAAAAGTATAGAATCCATTATATGGAATAGTATATGTTTGAGCTGAAGCTACAAAAGTAAATGTTTTATCATTTGGTCTTCCATAATTAACTGTACATGTTGTATCTTTTAGAATCTTATTAATAGTTAAAACTTTAGGTTCATAAGTTGCTGTTTGTGAATTAGTACAACTTACTGTATCATATGCGTATCCATTATTACCTTTTAATGATGTACTTAAATCACTTCCAGCTTCACCAATTAATTTAGTATTAGTAGCAGTACCATTATTAACTACTATATTTGCTGTTACATCCATACCTCTATATCTAACTGAACAAGTAGCGTCTCCTCTTAAATCTTCAAGTACTAATTTATTATCTACAACTTTATAACTACCTACAGTTTTATCACATACTAAATCTCCTGTTTTACCTTTAAAAATATAATAACTTTGATCTGGAGTAATAGTATATGTTTTATTATATCCAATTACAATTTCATTTATAGTATCTTTACCTGATATTTTAGCGTTAACAAGTTTAATTGTAACATTAAATTCAGGTGTAATAAATTTCCATGGATCATTACGACTACCACTTCCTAAAACTCTTGTTTCAGGAATGACTAATTCAGTAATTCTTGATTCAAGACTGTCTGTCTTACTTACTGAATTTATTTTTCTAACATCAACTGCATCAACATTATTACCATTTTCAGTCATTGTAAAATATCTAGCACCTGTTATTAAATATGAATCATTTTTAATTATTGTAGAATTAAATTCATAAGTATTTAAGAATCCTCCTTCATTAAATCCACTTTTTACTGATGAAGTACTCCCATTATATAAATACTTATTTGTTGAATCAATAAATAATTTATATTTACTAAATTTAGTAATATAGTTATCAGTATTTTTAGTTGCTTTACTATAATTAGCATATACTGATGCTGCTTTTACATTAGTTATCAAAAGTAATAAAACTAATAAAATATTTAATTTTCTTTTTAACTTCCTCATATTCTTCACCTATTATAAATATTATCAAATTTAATACAAAATTTCAATCAAAAAAGCGTAAATAATTACGCTGTCTTGTTTATTTACAACTACTACTAAATGATGAACTAAATGTATCTCCTGTTATTATAATTGTAATACCTGTTTGTTCATTATCGCATTCTGTATTATTAACAGGATTTGTAAACATTGTTGTATCATATCCTAATTCTTTTAAGTTCTTTAGTGATATATAATATTCATTTTCAGTTCTTTTATAATTTGTATATTGTTTTTCATTATAAATTTTTAATGAGTAATCCATTAATGCTGTATCTACTTTACTATCGAATTCTTTTTTTATTTCTTCATCAGTTTTGCCACATCCTGTAAGTAATAATACTGATATGATCGATATTGCTAATATTAATATTTTCTTCATATTCTCTCCTTAATCGCAATATACTGCTATTAAAATAGGATATTCTTTATACTCTACTTTTTCTACATTATCAATGTCAAAGTAGACACCTGTTTTTTCGTGATCACATACTTTTTTAGTAATTGGACCTATCATTTTTGTATCATCAAAGTTATAATCACTAACCATCTTAGTTAAACTTATAAAGTATTTTCCATCTACTTTTGGATATTTAGTATATTCTTTTGATGTATACATTTTAACTCCAAAGTCATATAGTTTTCTATTTATATCAAGTTTTGTAAGTACATCTGGTTCAACATATTTTGTTGTTTTAGCAGGTTGTGTTGTTGTAGATGTATTATCATTTGTGGCAGGTTGTTTTTTACAACCTACCATCAAGAATAAACACATTGTTATTATTAATATTTTTTTCATTATAACTCCTCTCCATGGAAACTAATTGTTACTTCACCATTTGAAGTTCTACTTCCATAGCTTTCACTTGTATTTTTCATACCTGAATTAAATATGTTAGTTCCACCATAACCTGGCTTATATGAATTTGTTCTTTGATCACATCCATAGCTACATGTGTTATGTCCTGTTAAACATGCATCATACCTTCTATCACATCCATATTCGCATTCGTAATCGTAAGATGCACATGGGTCATAACGTTCTCCTACACAGTATCCTGAGCATGATTTACATACGCTTCCACTATTTCCACAAGCTGGCCAACTTCCACATGACCAAACTTTTCTATCACTACCACAGTTTACATTTTCAGTTGAATCATATGAAGAGCCATATTTTCCATTATGACAAGTTGTACAAACTGATCCACCTCCGCCTCCATATGTGTATGATTCATATCCGCCTTGGCACACTCTAGTTTGAGTATAACATGAACTACAGTTATAATCTTCATATCCGCCTCTACATGTATTTTCACCATAGTAGCAACTACTACAATTAACTTCGTAATGGTAATCATAACTTGATCCACCACCGCCGCCATTTGTTCCGTTAGTTCCAGCATTGCCACCAACGCTAGCGCCACCTTTACCAGAACCATTTCCACCGGCAGTACCAGAAGTTCCTCCTCCACCACCAGCTGCAGCTAATAATATTGTTCCATTCTTTTTAACAGTAGATGATCCACCACCATAATATTGGCCAGTACCTCCACCATTATATCCTTTAGCAGTACCAGTATTACTTCCAGCACCACCTGTATTGATTGTAAGAGTATCACCCTTATTTAAATATATAGTACCTGTTGCTTTTGAACCTTTTCCTCCTGAATTTTCACCTTGAGCACCATATCCAGTAATTGTATAGTATCCACTATACTGAACATTATATGTTTGATTTGAAGCTACAAAAGTAAATGTTTTATTACTTGGCTTACCATAAGTAACAGTACAAGTTGTATCTTTTATAATCTTTTTAACTGTTATTGTTTTTGGTACATATGTTCCGTTTTGTGAGTTAGTACAACTAACTGAATCATATGCGTATCCTTTTGTAGGTGTTATTGTTGTACTTAAATCATCTCCTGCTTCACCAGTTATTTTTGAACTAGCAGCAGTACCATTATTAACAACAATGTTAGCAGCAACATCCATACCTCTATATCTAACAGAGCAAGTAGCATCTCCCTTTAAATTTTCTAACACTAATTTATTATCTACAACTTTATAATTACCTACAGTAGAATCACAAACTAAATCTCCTGTTTTACCTTTAAAAATATAATAGCTTTGATCTGGGGTAATAGTATAAGTTTTATTATATCCAATTACTATTTCTTCAATAGTATCTTTACCAGATATTTTAGCATTAACAAGTTTAATTGTAACCTTAAATTCTGGTATTATAAACATCCATGGATTACTACGACTACCATTTCCAGTAACTCTAGTTTCTGGAATGATAAGTTCACTGATTCTTGATTCAAGACTATTGTCTTTACTAATAGTACTTATCTTTCTAACATCAATTGTATCTACATTATTACCAGTTTCTGTCATTGTAAAGTATCTAGAACCTGTTATTAAATATGAATCTTTATTTGCATCCATAGAAGCATTAAATTCATATGTATTTAGAAAACCACCCTCATTAAATCCAGTTTTTACTTCTAGAGTACTGCCATTATATAAATACTTATTCGTTGTATCAATAAATAATTTGTATCTGTTAAATTTAGTAATATAAGTATCAGTATTTTTAACAGCTTTACTATAATTAGCATAAACTGAAGCAGCTTTAATATTTATTACTGAAAGTAACATAATTAATATTAAGCCTAAATATTTCTTTAGCCCTCTCATATTATCACCTATTATAAATGATAACAAATTTATATTAAAAAAACAATAATTTGAATGAAATTTCATGTAAAAAAAACTTACTTCAATGAAATAAGTTTTTTAATAATTTTTATTTTCTAGTAGCTATTTATAACATGTTAAATTGCTACCATTTCCACTATAGTTGTTCCATCCTGATGGGCAATAATACATAGGACTTACTATAACACTGCATTTTGTCTCTGATGCGATATTACTTATTGTAGCCACATTATTAGTAATTGTACCAATACTACCATTTGTACAAGTTATTTTAGAATTCTTAAATTCATGATTATTATTTGGTGTTAAATTAAATGTTGCATTATTAAAATAATTAACTTAACGACCATAGAAGTTGGCATAGTATTTTCATTTGTTACGCTCATAATTACATTATATTTTCTTATTTCCTATTTAGCATAAACAGTTGTTATTTCAACTATATCATTACTTCTAACTTCTTTAGCATATCCTCTATCAAAATACCATCCTTTAAAGTCATATCCAGTTTTTGTTGGTATAGGTAAATCTCCATATTTTTCTAATATAGTAACTTTTTAAAAAATAAGTATTTAAAAACTTTTATCCATTTTAGATAAAAGTTTTTTATATCATTATATAATTATATTTATTTAATTTTTCTACATTCAAGATAGAATCTCTTATCATCTGAGTGTCCCATACTAAATGTTTTTCTTGGAAGTGCTCCGTCTAATATAACTGATTTAAATAAATCACTCTTTTCCATTTTAGGAAGTAAGAATCCTATATTATTTTGTTCACTACCCATCTTTCTAGTAACATCATCACCATGAATATAATCTATTTTACCAGCAAATTCTGTTAAATATTCATCTAAGAATTTTTGAAGAGTTCCTACAGCTAAATTACTAGTTGGATCTTCAATATATATTTCTTTTTCACCAGCACTAGTTATATATGTTAATTTTTGACCATTACCATCTGTATTAATTTGAAATTTTTCATATAATTTAGTAAGTAAATGTTCAACATCACAATCAAATATAACTCTGTGAATTGGTTCAAAATCTAGAGCTTCACTATGAATATTAACAAGTTCTACAAGAGCATATCTAGCTGGACTATTTTTAGCTGCTTCTTCACCTATTTTTTCTTTTAATTCTTCATAACAAGCTTTAGCAGTAGCAAGGCTATGATTTCCATCTCCCATTGCATAAACGCATGGAGCAGTTTCATTAATACCATACTTATTATTAAAGTATTCAAGTTCTCCTAAAGCTTCAAGTTTCTTTGTTACTTCATCTATTGCTGAATCATTTAATTTATATCCTTTAGAATGTCCACCATTCATCATTAAATCAAAATCATAAACAATATCTTCTTCTGTAACTTTATTCTTTAATGATTCAATTATTTCTTTCTTTTCATCATCAATAAGTATCATAATATGAGGTAATTCAAGTGGAGCATCAACTCTTACTTTCTTTCTAGGTGGAATTCTTTCAATAACAGTTTTTTCAGTAGCTCTTACTAAACTCTTACTACCAACATTATAATCATAACTATCTAAGTCAATCATACCGATTAATCCTTCACGAACTTTACCAGTTGAATCAGTTCTTTCAAGATAAATCATAGTGTCATGTAATGTTTCAAACAAATCATCATTAAGATAATTATTCATTGTTTCATTAATCTTTTTTATTCTATCCTCTACATCTTCATTTTCAAGATATACTTCAGGTAAAATAATATTATATGTTGAAGGGTTATTACCTACTAATTCTTTTACTTTATCCCAATATTCAGGTTGACTTGTATATTGATCACAAGCAATAACACTCCATAAATTATAGTTAACTCCTTTTTTAGGAATTAAAATATCACATTTTTTAAATGGTACTTCCATATTTTCATCTCCTTATGAATATTTTAACACATTAAAAAAGAGTTTCAACTATTTTTGAACTCTTAATTATAATTTGCTAAAGTTTTTTCAATAATTCTTTTAATATCTCTTTCATTAAATGGTTTAGATAACAAATCAACTATTGGATAATTAAATGCTTCACTTACTTGTTCTCTTGTATCATTGCCTGTTATTATTGATACAGTAATTTTAACAAATAAATTATTTTTTTTGAAATATTCAAGTACTTCAAATCCATTTACATTTGGCATATTTAAATCAAGTAAACAGCATTTTATTTTATATCCATCTGGTGAATTAACTGCTTCAATTGCTTCTGCTCCATCATGGGCTATCATACATTCATATTTATCATTGAATATTTTTTTAATAAAGTTTGCTACTAGATTAGAATCATCTACTATAAGTATTGCTTCATTTTTAACTTGATTAGTCATATCAGCTATTAAATCATCTTGTATTTCCATTCCTAAATACTTTTTAGATACATTTATCATTCTTCTTGTTTCATTTATAAGTTTAGTATAATTATCATAAATGAACATTATATCATTTGCTTTACTTTTTAGTTCAAATTGATAAGCTAGTTCTGCTAAATCAACGAATCCTAAATATCTAGCGTCACTTTTTAATGAATGAACTTCTATCGCATAATTAGGCATATCGCCTGTTTCTCTAAATCTTTTTAGTGCTGAAAGTTTTCCTTCAATCATGTCTAAAAAGTCTTTTAGGGTTGCATTATACATTTCCATATCACCAAAAAGTTCTAATGCTTTTTCTATATTAACTCCATTTGATATTAATAAATTAACGTCTTCCATTTTCCTACCTGCCTTACCTTACATACATACATTATAACATATTTTTTTACTTCTTCAAGTACTTTTTCATTACTCTATTTAAGTCTTCTTTAATAATTGGTTTACTTAAATAATCATTAAATCCTCTATTTATATATTCTTCTTTCATTCCTGTAATTGCATTAGCCGTTAAAGCAACGACTGGTGTGTTGAATGTTTCTATTTCTTTTAGTTTTTGAAGCGTTTCAGTACCACTCATTCTAGGCATCATATCATCAAGTAATATTAAATCGTATTTATTGTTACTTACTTTATCTAAACATTCACTACCACTACTTACTAGTGTAATATTACATTTATATGCTTTTAGAAGTCTTTCAGCAACTTTAAGATTTAACATATTATCATCTACTACAAGTATATTTTTACCACTAGCATCAATTATTTCATCAGTTTTTTCTTCTGTTTCTTTTTCTTTCATTACTTTAGTAAGTTCTTCATTAGTAAGCATTCTTTGATCAAGTGATATAGTAAATATACTACCTTTTCCATATATACTTTGTACTACTATTTTTCCCCCCATCATTTCAACAAGTTTCTTAGTAATCGCAAGTCCAAGTCCAGTTCCTTCAGTAGTAGTTTGTTTTTCAACACCAAGTCTTTCAAATTTAGTAAATAATTTATCTATACTTTCTTTTTTAATACCAATACCTGAATCTTCTACACTTATAATTAATCTTATGATGTTATTTTTTTGAATACTATTTATTCTAAAATCAATATAACCATCTTTCGTATATTTTGCCGAATTAGTAAGTAAATTAATTATTATTTGTTTAACTCTAACACCATCACCATATAAATATTCTGGTATTGATTCATCATAGTTATATCTAAAATCAATAGGCTTTTCACCTATTCTAGCTTTAGTAAGTAAGATAAGTTCTTCATACATTTTCTTAAAACTATAAACTGAATCAATAATTTCAAGTTTATTTGCTTCAATTTTAGAAATATCTAAAATACCATTAACAAGTTCAAGTAGTGTATCGCTTGCCATAATAATATTTTTAACGTCACCCTTAGCGTCATCGCTTACTCCATCATTTTCAAGTAAGCTATTACTAAAGCCACATATAGCATTAAGAGGTGTTCTTATTTCATGAGACATACTACTTAAAAAATCAGTTTTAGCTTGATTAGCCTTTACTGCTTCATCACGAGCCTTATTTAATTGTTCAATCATTTTAGCATCCGGATTTTCAATAGTAAAGTACATTACAGCAGTAAGTAATGCTTCTAAAGGTACTACTAAAAATAATGCTGGATTAATAGCTTGTATAATTGTACAAAATGTACCCAAAACGAAAAATAAATATAACGGAATATATTTGCTTTGTTTAGCAAATTTTATTTTACTCAAAAGCACATATATCAAAATAATAACATAAATAAATGATAAAAAATAAGTTACTATAGTAGATATACCATAAGCGAACATAGCTCCATTATCATTAATAGTAAAATTAAGTGGTAGAACCATAATCAAAATAAATTGAAAGAAACCTATAAGTATATTTCTAATAGTACTACTCTTAGAATTAAATAATTTTTCAGAATATAAAGTCGATAATATATAAAGAGTAAATAAATAAGTCCAAAGTAAATTAAAAAATAAATATAGTTTATTCATAATCATTTTCATAGTATAACTACTAGACTTCATCATAAAATATAATATAATTCCAAATGATAATAAAGCCACTGTTTCAATTAATAAATATGAATATATATTATTTTCTTTTTTATTAATTCTTTCTTTACTAAAAAAGACAATACTAAGTAGAAAAGTATAAATCAATTGAGCAAAAGATAACATTATTAAATAATCCATATTATATTCACCTATTTTCTAAAATAATTTTAACACATAATAAAAAAAAGTAAAACTTATAATTTTACTTTTTAAAAATTTTTCTAATTAATGATTGTTTACCACTATTTTTTAAGACTTTATAAGAAAATCCTAAATTACTTTCATAAAATTCAACATTAATAGCATCATTAAAATCAGAAGTTCTTTCTAATTTTTTATAATCAATTTTTGACATACCATTTAGTGGCAATTCTTCTAGAAAAACCCATTTAGAGGGAATATCTCTAGTTGTTAGTTTCTCATCAGCTAACATTTTTTTAACTATTTCTTCAACTATTTCATTGTGATCTAAAGTTACATCTGGATTTACTGTTACAAATGCAACTGGCATACTACCATTCTTTTCATCATTAAAATAAGAAACAACAGCACAAGATGATACTAAATTATATTCTCTAACTTTTTTCTCAACTTTTCCAGGATGAACTTTATATCCATCATATCTTGAAAAAGCTCTATCGATTCTTTCTAAATGTCTTAAATTTCCATCTTTATTGAAAAGAACAGTATCACCAGTTAAAAAGTATTCTTCTCCATCTATATCTATATATTTATCAGCTTTTGATGGATTTAATTCTTTTTTCATCACAGAAGGTCCTTTAAAAGCTGCTTCACCAACAATAGAATCTTGACCATTAAATTTAACTAATTCATGAGAATCAGAATCTAAAATAGCTATTTCTGTTAATGGTAATGATATTCCAGAATAACCAATTATATTATTTTTATCACAGTTAGTATAAGTACCACAACCACCAATTTCAGAAAGTCCATAACCTTTTGATAATTTGCACTTACAATTATGAGCTTTTAACCATTCATCAACAAATAATTCATCTTCAATATCTAAACTAGCACCACCAGCTACAATACAATCTAAAAATGAAAAATCAGCATTTTTTAAACTTGAATCCTTTGCCATAGCTAAAAACCATGCAGGATTACCAAAAACTATATTAGGTTTCATTTTATAAATTAATCTACCTACTTTTGAAATATCAAACTTAGCAACTTCTTGTAACTCCATTCCAAAAGTTAATCCCATATGTGAACAACAAGCTGATCCATAAGCAGCAAAATATGGTAAAATATGAAGAATTTTTTTACTTGGCTCAAAGCTTAAATTCGCAAGTTCATGTTGATATGCAATACTATTCATATTTTCATTAGTAATAACAATAGGATTTGGAATCCCAGTACTTGATCCAGAAGAATGAGTAATTATTGAAGGTGTATCAGGAACATATATTTCATCATTAAATAATGTATACCTAGAATTATTAATAGCATCTTCATAATCATATATTTGTAACCTACCATAATTATTTTCTTTATCTCTACTAAAAATGCTATTTTTAAGTTCAACAATTTTTTTAACATTTTTTGGAGCAGATAATAAAGCAGGAACAGTTATAATTTTCTTAACATTTGTTTTCTCATTTAATTCATTAATATTTTTATCAATTAAATCTTTAGATAACATATCTAAAACAATAATACTACTAACATTTTCATTATTTATCATTTCAATTAAAGTAGATGGTTTTGTTCTAGGATCTATAAAATCACATACTATTCCAAGTCTATTGCAAGCATATTGAATATAAGCTGTTTCCGGAATATTAGGCATTAGTACCCCAACTCGCTCTCCTTTAGAAATTCCAATTGCTTTTATAGCCTTAGCTGTTTCATAAACTTTTTCAAAAAAGTTCTCATAACTAATATTATTTCCAATAAAAGAAAATGCTATATTATCATAATCACCTTTAAACTCACTTTTTAAATAATCATAAGCTGTTTTTTTATATTTTTTTTCATCAATCATTGGCTCACCATATCGTAAACTTGATTTAGTTTCCAATGAAGTATCTTTAAATTCCATAATCCTACCCCTTTATTTGCCTAGATTATACCATTTTTTAATAAAATAATAAAGATAGTTGTTGACAAAATGTATCAATTGTGTTACAATACATAGCCATGAAGAAGATGTATGATTATATAAATTATATTGAAGTAGATAAAACTCCTAGTGAATTATATCAAGATTTTTTAAAAGACTTTGTATCATTCAGAAAGGAAAATAATCTAACTCAAGAATTATTAAGTTTATATTCAAATGTAGGAAGGGTTAAAATAGCTAGAATTGAAAGCAATATGCATTCACCTACTGTTAAAGCAATGATGGATATTTTAGGTCCTCTTGGATATACACTTAAAATTGAAAAGATTGAAAAGAAGAATAAAAAGGAAAATAAAGACTGTCTAGAAAATAACTAGACAGTTTTTATTTTATGCATTAGTTATTAGAAAAATACAATTCCGCTCTATCATATTTTCCAGTATGATAAAGTTCATAATTATTATTAGTATATTCACTTATTACTTTAACCCAAAATTTTTCAGCTATTTCAGATTTAGGCACAGCTTTAATAGTCCATTTGCCTTTATAAAGAGCAAATGCTTTAATAACAGATATTGTACCAACTTTCTTATTCTTATAATTATTTAATACAAACATTTCACTTATTTCATAATTACTTTCACCATTATTATCAATAAGAATAAACCCCAATATATTATTATCAGATTTTATAAAATAAGCAAAATCATTATTAAAATATTTATCTAAATCATATTTATATTCACACTTTTCTGAATCAAAATCAATTGGAAAATAAATAGATAAATCATGTAAATATAATTGTAATAATTTTTCTAACTTTTCTTTTTCATTTTTATTAACTTTTATTAATTCAATGTTCATTTTTACTCCAAAGTAATTATATTTTTATTTTATAACATATTAATTCTTTTAATGATTTCTTCTTTTCCAAGTAATTTCATTATTTCATATAAATCAGGAGTATTAGATTTAGTAGTAACAGCTACTCTTATAATTGTACTTATATCAGCAACACTACCTTTAAAGTCTCCTGGATTCTTTTTATATTCTTTAATATTTGATGCATAACCAAATAATTCACATAATTCTTTTACTTTATTAAACCATGTTTCTTTGTCATCATCATCACTATAATATTTATCAACATAAGTATTTAATATATTTTTTATTTCAACCATATTAGTGATATTTTTCCATTCATAATCTCTATGTCTTATTTCAAATACATCACTATACATATACCAAATTAAATCCTCAATCATCTTATAATATGCAATATCTTTACGAGGTTTTTCTTGTTCCCTTTCAATATTTAAAATGCTTTCATAGTATGATGGGTCTTTTTCAATTAATTTCTTTAGTGTCTCACTATGACTTTTTGACCATTCATATGTTTTTTCATATAGTTCATGAGCACTCATATGAGAAATTACATCTTTAGAAATATTATTAAGTTTTTCTAAATCATAAAGTCCTCCACTTGATGACATCTTTGCTGGATTATATTGAAATTCAGTCCATGCCTTAGAAGGATTTTCTCTATGCCACTCTTCATAATTAGAATTAATTATTGTCATTAATGATTCAATAACAGCAAGAGCTGGATAACCAAGATCAGTATAATATCCCATTGATGCTTCTGGATCTTTTCTCTTACTTATTTTACGAATACTATTTCCTTCTTTTTTAATAATAAGAGGCGTATGAACATATTTATATCTAGGTCTTTCAAAACCAAATGCATCATAAAGTTCAACATGCTTAGGAGCACTACTAAGCCACTCTTCTCCTCTTATTATATGAGTTGTACCCATTAAATAATCATCTACAACATGAGCAAAATGATATGTTGGAAGTAAGTTATCACTTTTCATAATAACGAAATCTTCATCATTTTCAGATAATTCAAGTTCACCTTTTACTTCATCTATAAATTTAAATTTACGTTCAAAATCACCCATTGATTTAAAACGAATAACATAGTCTTTGCCATCTTTAATATTTTGAATCATTTCATCAACTGATAGATTTCTACATTTAGCATACTTTCCGTAGTAACCTGTTCTTTGTTTTTTATGATCTTGCATCACTCTTAATTCATCAAGTGTTTCTTTAGTACAAAAGCATGGATAAGCTCTTCCTATTTCTATTAAATATTTAATAAACGCATGATAAATTTCTTTTCTCTCACTTTGTACATAAGGCCCATAATTACCAATTGTTTTTCCATCAAGTTCATATTCATCTGGTAATAATTCATAGTATTCTAATGCTTCTTTAATTAATTGAACTGCTTCTTTAACTTCTCTTTTTTGATCAGTATCTTCTATTCTAAGCATAAATACACCATTATTATTTCTAGCAATCAAATAATCAATTATTGCTTGATATATTCCACCAATATGAACATATCCAGTTGGACTTGGAGCAAATCTTGTTACAACCATTCCATTTCTACTAGGATACATATTTTCATAATCTTTTATAGTTTTATTAATATTTGGAAATATTAAATCTGCTAAATCTTTATTTGTCATATAACACCTCTTTTTTCTAATAGTAGTATACAATAATTATTAGTATTTCACAAGAACAAAATAAAAAGCTCTGCGATTCACAGAGCGAATTATCATATGGCGGAGACAGAGAGATTTGAACTCTCGCACCAGTTTCCCGATCTACACCCTTAGCAGGGGCGCCTCTTCAGCCTCTTGAGTATGTCTCCACGTAGGCACAAGTAAATAATACCTTATTCAGAGAGATAAGTCAACATTTTTAAGAAAAAAACTTGTATTATTTACAAATATTTGCTATGATTGATATATATAAAATAGAGGCGATGAAATAAATGAATAATGAAGCACAATTTGAAACTACAGCAATTATTGATATAGATGCAGAGTTAAAGGAACAAGAAAAGCAAAAAGAATTATTAAACACTATTAAGATGGAACCTATACTAGAAAAGACAGTTATGGAGGAAGAAACTCCAGTAACTAAAAAGAAAAAGATGATGGAGATAACAGATTATATATTACTTTTCTTAATAGTTGCATTTATTATAATATTTGTACTTGTACTATTCAAACTTAAATAATGATAAAAGAACTCAATCTTGAGTTCCTTTTATTTACAACTAAAATCATGTTCACGTAATGCACCTTTTACATCATCTTTATTAGTTTTATCTCCAATATAACTAGTAGATAAATCATAATATTCAGTAATGTCTTTTATATTCCTAACATTAATATCTTCAGTTAAATCAATAATACCATTTTTAATATTATATTCAACTTTAACATAAGCACCTTTATCATATGTTTTCTTTTTCTCTTTTAATGTTTCTTCCATTGTATCAATATTTTCAAGACCTTTATCAGTTAATTGATATTTAATATTAGAAACTACTCTTTTAAGTTCATCTTTATTATCAAATATTAGTCTCATATCAATATTGTAATTAAAGTTCTCTGAATTAATATTCTTATTACATTCTACTTCACTTTCAAGAAGATTACAACCTGATAAAAGAGATATAAATAATAATGATAAGATTAATTTCTTTATTTCCATAACATCGCCTTCTTCTTTATAATTCTTATTATATTTAAAATTAATAATGATATAATTGATACAACAATTGAAGCACATGATATAACTATTTTAATTATGTTTGTTTTTGATATTTGTACTTTATCATGAGGAACTATAGGTTCGTCTTTTTTTACTTCTTCTATTTTTGATATATTGAATTTATATTCACGAGTACTTCCATCTACTGCTGTAACTATTAGCGTTATTACGCTACCATTTTTTAAGTTTTCATTTCCATTTATGATCACTGATGAATCTTTACTTTCTGTTTCATAAGTAAATTCAAGTGATTTTTCATTTTCTATTGTTATATTATATAATACAATATCTTTATCAAAATTTATTTGATAATTTTTAATACTTAGTGATTTTAAATAATTGTTTGGTACTACTTCATTACTTTTTACTATTCTTGTAACTTTTAATACATAGTTTTTACTACTGCCATTTTCTGCAGTAACTTTTATATTGATAGTATTTACTCCTTCTTTTAATTTGTAATTGCCAAATCCAGTTGCTTTAGATTTATTATCTTCAGTACTACCACTAACATTTATACTTTCTACTTCATTTTTAACTGTTAATGCATATTCAGTAGTTTTCTTATTAAATTTAAATTCACCACTACTTATACTTAATTCTTTTAAATAATTATTTCTACTTCTATTATCTTCTCTAGTAACAATAATTTTATAGCTTTTTTCTACTTTGCTTTCGCTTTTGACCTTTATTAAGATTGTATTCTTTCCATATTTTAGATCGACTGTTCTATTACCATAACCACCTACATAAGAAGATTTATTACTTGTAAGTGTTGAATTAATAGTTATTTTACTAGTAGTAGATGGTACGCTTAATTTATAAGATGTAGTATTTTTATTAAATTCAGGATTTAGTTTATAATCAGTAATAGTTAATGTATCAAGTGTATTTGTTTTATCACGATTATCTAGTCTATTAATATTTATTTTATATACTCTTCTTATTCCACTTTCACTTATTACTTCTATATTGATAACATTATTACCATATTTTAAGTCATATGATTTAAGACCATTTACTTTAGCAGAAGAATCTGTAAGTGTTCCTGTAAACGTTATACTATTTTTATCATAATTGAAGCTATATTCTGATTTATTACTATCAAAATTACTTAAATAATTACCCTCTTTTACTTTTAATGAACTAAGTGTATTTACATTAGATTTAACTCTTATTGTAACATTTTTATTATTTATATCTACTGATTCTATATTGGTATTATCTCCATCGTTAGTAATTGTTATATCTTTAATATTAAACTTAGCATTACCTATTGCGGGCATTTCTATTTTAAGAGTTCCTATTTCACTTTTGCCACTAGATGGATTATTTTTTTCAAGGACTGCTCCATTACTTTTTATAGAATGTACTTTATAATCATTATTATTTATAAATGAATTATATTTACCACTTGTAAATTCATATTTAAATTGTATACCTCTTGCTTTAAAGTCTTTAGCATTTAATTTAATCTTACATTCAACTACTTCTAAGGAAGAAGCACTGCTTGGGCAATTTATATCCATAGTAGCAGTAAGTGCTTTAGTACTTGTTAACATTATCATAAAGCAAAATATACTAAATAATATTTTTTTCATATTCCTCCTAAAATTCATCTTCTGGACTCAATATATAATTAGATATTTTAATAACATCTACTATATCTATTCTTTTATTATTATCAACATTAGCTGCTCTATGTTGTAAATCATTACTATTATAAGAAGTATCAAGTATATAATTAGCACACATCATAGTATCAACAATATTTACTTTACCATCACCATTAATATCGCCATAGATTACAAAATGATAATCTTTACTTGTAATATTATTACTTACTTTAAGATAACCATTTGTGCCAATATAATTACTACTACTTAATTTCTTATTCTTACTATCATAAAATTCATAAGATAGCTTAGAATCAATAGTGATATTATTAATTATATCACTAACTTTATTATTATCACTACTAATAAATATAATATTGTTATTGAAGTCATACTTATTAACTATAATATTTATATCAGGTATAATTATATCACTTTTAGGAAAACTTATTAAATATAATGAATTAGATGAACTAAATGTCCATATATTTTTATCATATAAATTAAAACTATTATAATTATATATATTACTTAAAATATTATTATTACTATTTGTATATGATAAATTACTATAATTAAATGTTGTACCTATTATATTCTTTATATTACTATAAGTATTATTATTAGATATATTAAGTGTTGCATTTGAACTTGATATAAATAATAATCCAATTAATGATCCTGTGTATATATCGTATGTTCCATTTATATTAGAATCGTTTATAAATGTGTTTTTAATTGATATATTTTTATTACTATTAACTATTAAATTACCTAGTAATCCACCTGTATTATCATTACCATTAACATCCCCATTAACAAGGATATTGTTAATATTTATATCATTTTCTGCTTGTCCTGATAAGGTACCTACACTATTATATCCTTTTATATATGAACTATCTATTTCTATATTATTAAGTGTACTATTAGATATAAGAGAGGCTAAAACTCCACTATATAATGTTTCACTATCAATTATATCTATATTAAAATTATATAGTTTTAGATTAGTTACTTTAGCATCTTTTAATTTATTAAATAAACCTCCTACGTATGAATTTAAATTACTTATAGTATGATTATTACCATCAAGTTTACCATTAAAATCAAGTGGAACAAATCCTTTACCACTATTATAATAATAGCCATTATTACTAGTAGTAGAATATTTTAAATCAATATCATTCATTAATTTAAAATAATCATAAGAATTACTTAAATATTTTAGATCTTCTAACTTTTTAATAAGATAAGGATTATCTAATGTTCCACTACCCTCTAATGAAGATTCATCATATTCATAATCAACAAAGCCATTAGAATTTATTTCTATATGGAAATTAGTATTACTTAATACTTTATTTAATTTAAGAGTAAAATTAGAATAATTATTTATAAGATTAACATTCTTAATAATAGAGAAATTACTTGATATATCTTTATTATTTGAATCTATTACTTTTACTTCATAATTAGTACCTGATAAGATATTTTTACTTATTAAATGATATTTAGTTACATTACCTACTTTATTATTAAATGTATCTTTTGTTTTAGTATAGTATTTTTCTTCTTTATTAGTATTAGATGTAAGTATACTTAAGTTATATGTTATATTATCATTATTAGTAACATATACATATAAGTTTCCATTAGTATTTGTATTAAAGTCATCAATATCAAAATAATTAACTCCATAGTGTAAGTCCTCTGTTCTTGGTGATGTTTTAGTAGTAGTGCCATCACTTATTTTAATAGTAAGTTTAGATTTATTACTACCCTTATATAATACTTTTATTCCTTCTACTTTTTCACTTTCATTTCCTATAAAATATGTATATGTTTCTGTTTTATTATTAGTAGTTTTATTTAAATATTCAGTATAGTTATAATTATATGTTTTGAAATTAACATTTTTAACACCTATTAAATAATTATAAACATCTACATCATAATATGATATATAGAAGTAATCAATGTAGTCTCCCCATGAGTTCATAGCAAGCCATGAACCTTTTAATACATTTCCATTATATGTAATGCTTCCATAGTTATCATCCCATCCTATTATACTAATAGCATGACTACTAGCAGCATAATCAGTATAATTTTTACTTCCATCATTATAAAGTAAATTAGTATCTTTATTATAGAAGTCTGAAAATATACCAGTAGCAATAGCTCCATAATTAACTAAATGATTTTTAATATCTTTAGTATATGTAGATAACATTGTTTTAACAGTACTTATATCATATTTTTTAAGAGAATTTTTAATATCAAAAGATGGAAGCCATAAAGCATCACGTATATCTAAGACAGTATTAACACTATCTATATATTCACTCATTCTTTTTTCTTTATAACTAGTAAAATAGTCCCCAAAATAATTTTCAGTAACAGGACTATATCCATAATACCAATAATTAAGTACATTAACAACTGAATTGCCTTCACCAAAGTTCTTAGTATCCCCTAGATATCTTGATACATAGTCCATTTGATTTTCACTAAAATTATATTCAGAATAACCTTTCTTAAGTAAATATGATTCTAAAGTATTATTAGTACTAAAAGCCCAACATAAACTAAGGTTCTTTTGATTCTCAATAGTTGGAATATTTCTTTTACCTGAATCATTTCTTAAATCAAAAGATGGTAAACTACTACTAAAAGTTCTAGGACTAAGATTACTATTAAAATAATTTCTAGATATAATATCATATTCATTTAATGTTTCACTAGGTACTAAACTAACATTAGATTTATCAGTAAGATTAATATATTCTTTATAAAGAGGATTTTCTACTATAGATGCATCTATATAAAAAGATAAAAAGAAAGTAATAAATACAATAAATATTTTCTTAAAATACTCTTTCATAAGACCACCTATTCTATTAAATATTTTACTATAAATGACTATCTAAAGTCAATGTAAACAAAATGTAATATATTCAAATTAAGATATGTTTTTATGATAAAATAGATAGGTATAAAAGGAGTAAAATAATATGAACGAAAATATAATTAATAATATTTCAAATGAATTAAATATCAAAACAGAACAAGCTAAAACAGTTCTAAAACTATTAGAAGAAGGAAACACTATTCCATTTATCGCAAGATATAGAAAAGAAGCAACTGGTGCTTTAGATGAAGAACAAATAAGAAAGATAAATGAAGTATATGAATATCAAGTAAGCTTACTTAAAAGAAAAGAAGATGTTATAAGACTTATAGATGAAAAAGGCCTTTTAACAGATGAAATAAAGAATAATATAATGAATGCTAAAAAGTTAGTTGAAGTAGAAGATATTTATGCTCCATATAAAGAGAAGAAAAAGACTAAAGCAACTGAAGCAATTAAGAATGGTCTTGAACCTCTTGCTAAAATAATCATGAGTTTCCCTACTACATTTAATGATGAATCAGTAAAGAAATTCTTAAATGATAATGTTAAAACAATAGATGACGCTATTACTGGTGCTAAATATATAATTGCTGAATGGATAAGTGATAATGCATATTATAGAAAATGGATAAGAAGTTATTTCTTCAAGAATGGTGTTATTACTTCAAAACTTAAAAAGAAAGATGCTGATGCTAATAAAACATATGAAATGTATTATGACTTCACAGAACCAGTTAAACATATAAAACCACATAGAGTTCTTGCGATTAATAGAGGTGAAAATGAAAAGATATTATCAGTAAATATTGAAGTTAATAATGAAGAAGTATTATCATATTTAGAATCAAAGATAATTAAAAAAGATTCACCTGTTAAACCATATGTAATTGATGCAATAAAAGACAGTTATAAAAGACTTATATTTCCATCAATGGAAAGAGAAATTAGAAGTGAACTAACAAGTCAAAGTGAAGATGCTTCTATTGAAGTATTTAAAGGTAACCTTGAAAATCTATTATTAATCGCACCTATGAAAAATAAAAGAGTTCTTGGATTTGATCCAGCATTTAGAACAGGTTGTAAACTAGCAGTAGTAGATGAAACATCTAAGGTACTTAATATTTCAGTTATATATCCACATGAACCACATAATAAATGGAATGAAGCAAAAGAGACTATAAAAGATTTAATTAATAAATATAAAATAGATATTATTGCTATTGGTAATGGTACTGCTTCAAGAGAAAGTGAAAAGTTAGTAAGTGAAACTCTAAAAGAAATAAATAATTGTAAATATGCTATTGTATCAGAAGCAGGTGCTAGTGTTTATTCAGCAAGTAAACTAGCTATAGATGAATTTCCTGATTTAACAGTAGAAAAAAGAAGCGCTGTATCTATCGCAAGAAGACTTCAAGATCCACTAAATGAACTTGTTAAAATAGATCCTAAATCAATAGGTGTTGGTCAGTATCAACATGATGTTTCTCAAAAGAAACTTGGTGAAAGCCTAGACTTCACAGTAGAAAAATGTGTAAATAATGTAGGTGTTGATATTAACACTGCTTCCCCTTCTATACTTAAATATATAAGTGGTCTTACTAAATCAGCAATTGATAAGATTATTAAATATAGAGAAACAAATGGTAAGATTAAATCAAGAGAAGAAATCAAAAAGAAGAAACTTCTAAGTGATAAAGCTTATGAACAGTCAATAGGTTTTATGAGAATAGCTGATGGTACTAATCCACTTGATAAAACAAATATACATACAGAAAGTTATGATAAAACATTAAAATTATTAGATTACCTAGAATTATCAACAGATGATCTTGGTACTGAAAAATTAATTAATAAGTTAGATAATATTAATGAACATGAAGTATCAAAAATGTTAGATATAGATTTATATACTCTACATGATATAATTGATTCATTAAAAAGACCTAATAGGGATTATAGAGATGACTATCAAATGCCAATATTAAAAAGTGATATTCTTACCATCGATAATTTAACTCCTGGTATGAAATTAGAAGGTACAGTTAGAAATGTAGTTGACTTTGGTGCTTTTATAGATATTGGACTTCACAACGATGGACTTGTTCATATTTCTAAAATTACTAATAAATATATTAAACATCCAAATGAAGTATTAAGTGTTGGTGATATAGTTACTTGTTATGTTATTGATATAAATAAAGAAAAAGAAAAAGTATCATTATCACTTATTAACCCAATAGAAAAGTAGGAATTTAATCCTACTTTTTAAATGTATTAATCATGTTAGATTGCTCACCATAACTTTTATTTTTATACCCTATTGGTTTATTTCTATCAAAATTAGGTGGTGTTATTGGTTTACTCTTACGTACAACGCGAGCATTATCATTAAGATTATTAAGTCTATAAACATCAGCTTGATTATAAGGAGATAACTTCTCTACCTTATCAAATGTATATTTCTTATCATTATCATTTAAACTTTTCTTAATAACCAAATATATACTAAATAATATCAATAATATAACAGCAATAATTATCAAAATAACATAACTATCCATAATAACACCTCTATATAAACTATATCATATTTATTAATTATTTGCTAGTGAAATATCCAGGATTACTAGTTCCACCATCTATACGAGCATAGGTTTTATCAACTTTAGTTGAATCATATTTAGTACCTAAGCCACCAACTAAGGACCTACAACTATTAAACATACTAGTACTATCAGTAACAGTATCAGTATTAAATTTATTACTTGAATATATTGTTTTTAAGTTAACAGAATCAGCAAACATATTACTCATATCAGTTACTTTACTTGTATCAAAACTACTTAAATCTAATAATTTTGCGTTGCTGCCATTAAACATATTACTCATATCAGTAACATTACTTGTATCAAAACTACTCAAGTCTAGTGTAGTTGCTTGACTAATGTAAAACATAGAACTCATATCAGTTACTTTACTTGTATTAAAATTACTTAAATCTAAGGTTGTTGCTTGACTACCATTAAACATATAACTCATATTAGTTACATTACTTGTATTAAAATTGCTTATATCTAATGTTGTTGCTTGACTGTTCATAAACATATTACTCATATCAGTTACTTTACTTGTATCAAAATTACTTAAATCTAAGGTTGTTGCTTTACTACCATCAAACATATCACGCATGTTTGTTACATTACTTGTATCAAAACTACTTAAATCTATTATTGTTGCTTGACTTTGATAAAACATATCACGCATATCAATTACTTTACTTGTATTAAAGCTGCTTAAGTCTAATGTTGTTGCTTGACTTCCTTCAAACATATTACTCATATCAGTAACATTACTTGTATCAAAACTACTTATATCTAGTGTTCTTGCTTGATTATCCCAAAACATACCAAACATATTAATAACATTACTTGTACCAAAATTACTTAAATCTAATGTTGTTGCTTTACTACCATCAAACATACCACACATACTAGTTACATTACTTGTATTAAAACTGCTTAAATCTAATGTTGTTGCTTGACTACCAGCAAACATATAACTCATATCAGTTACATTACTTGTATCAAAACTGCTTAAGTCAATACTTGTTGCTTGACTACCAGAAAACGTATATGACATTGATACTATTGGCTTATTATTTATATAAGTACATAGCTTACTTGTTACTGGCTCAGTACTCGTTTTATCAATAAGTTGTACTCCCCAACCATCATTAGATATATTAGTCCAATCTAGTTTATAGTCTTCAGTATAATTAATTTCTTGCATATACCTATAAGTATATTGTCCATTTACATATTCTGCTCCTTGTGTAAGTTTTCCATCAAAAGTACAATAAATAGGCTCTGGTGATGGATCTATATATTCTTCTAGATCTATTTTACCTGTAAATTTTTTATTTAGATTGTCATTTTGATTATAACTTCTATTTTTAAATGTAATAGTAACTGTATATTCTTGAGTTATATTTGTATCTATTTCAATATCTTTTTTTATACTTTTAGAAGTAGATGTTTCACTATAAGGTACTGCTTTATAAAATGAATCACAAGTACCACTTTCTTCTAAAGTATTTGAGTTATAACTTTTACATTTCATATCTATTTGTAAATCATAATTATTTATTGTATTTATTAAATTATTCCAAAGTATATTATAACTTACTTTTTTAGAACCTATATTTTCAACTTTAAATGTTCTTACAATAGAGTCTCCTGGTAAAGCATCATTTAATGACATTGATGAGTCATCTGTATATCTAAGTTTTAAATCCCCTGTTTCAAGTACTATATTTTTGCCTTCACCCTTTACTTCAGTACTAAAATAAGCATAAGAGAAGCCTATTACTCCTAGTACTGAAGTAACAATTATTAAAATCATCAATATTTTTATTACTCTATTTTTCATATAATATTATTGTAACATTTTTTCATATAAAAAACATCTTATTTTTTATAAGATGTTTAATAAAATCTATTTTGTAACTATTTCCATAGCTTTTCTCATTAATAAGTCATACTTGAATAATTCTTTTGAACCGATTTCTTTTTCAAAATCTTCAACACTCATACCATATTTTTCTGCAGCTTCTTTTAGTCCATCTTCAAGTTCTTTGTCAGTTATTTCTAATTTTTCTTTTTCAACAACTGCATCAACTATTAATCTATAACCTATTCTCTTATTTGCTTCATCTTTTAATGTAGCTTTAAAATCATCCATAGTTGTATTACAATATTTTAAATAATCTTCTAATTTTAATCCTTGATATTGTAATTTTTCGCCAAATTCTCTTACTAATCTATTAACTTCGTCTTCAGTCATTTCTTCTGGAATTTCAAATTTAGAATCTTCAACTACTTTATCTAAACATTTGAATAGATATTCGTCTTCATATTGTTTTTCTTTAGAAGCTTTCATATTTTCGCTTACATATTTCTTTAAGTCATCTAAGCTTTCTACTCCACCCACATTTAAGTCTTCAAAGAATTCTTTATTAAATTCAGGTAATACTCTTTCTTTAACTTCTTTAACAGTAACTTTGAATACTACTGGTTTTCCTTTTAATTCTTCACTATGATAATTTTCTGGGAATGTAACATTAACATCTTTTTTATCACCTTTTTTAAGACCAACTAATGCTTCTTCAAATCCAGGAATAAATGTATGAGAACCTATTTCTAATGAATAGTTTTCACCTTTACCACCTTTAAATGGAGTTCCATCTAAGAATCCTTCAAAGTCAATAACAGCAACATTTCCTTCTTTGATTTTAGCTTTATCATCTAAAGTTTTAACTTCAACGAATTGTTCTCTTAAATGACCAAGTTCATGTTCAATTTCTTCTTCAGTTACTTCAATTGGACTCTTCTTAATTCCTAAGTCTTTATATTTGCCAAGTTTTACTTCTGGAGCAGATATTAATGTAAATTCAATAGTAATACCATTTGAATCAATATTCTTAATATCAATACTTGGTGTAGCTGCTGGTGTAATAGTTTCTTTATCACTTAATAATTTAGCATAAAGAATATCAACTGCTGCATCAATTGCATCCATATATAGACTTTCTACTCCTGCTTTTTTAGTATAAACATCATATGGAACTTGACCTTTTCTAAATCCATCGATTTTTATATCTTTCTTTTTTTTGTCATAAACATCATGTAAACAATTATTCCATTCTTTTTTCTCTAAACTTAATGTATAACTTTTTTTCATATTTCCCTCCTACATACATTATTATATTAAAACACAAAAAAGGATATTTTACTATCCTATTGCTACAATTTTAACACTATATACTCCATCTGGTGAAGCAACTTCTACAGTGTCCCCAACTTTTTTACCTATTATAGCTGCTGCAATTGGACTTTCATTTGAAATCTTATTATTAAATGGATCAGCTTCTTGACTACCAACTATTTTATAGCTTTCAGTATCATCATCATCTTCATACTTAAGTTCTACTTGACATCCAATACCAACTGTACCATCGTCTTTTGCTTCATCTATAACAGTAGCATGTTCTAGAGTATATTCTATTTCAACAATTCTTTTCTCTAAATTAGATTGATCTTCTCTTGCTTGATCATATTCAGAGTTTTCTGATAAATCGCCAAGAGCTCTTGCTTCTTTTAGAGTTTGTGTTACTTCTTTTCTCTTTTCAGTTTTTAAATAATGTAATTCATTTTCAAGTTCTAAATAACCTTCACTTGTAAGAAAAACTTCTTTCTTTTTCATGCGAACGCACCTCTTTCTTGTTACCAACAAATGATACTATAAAATGTTCTATTTGTCAAGATATTACTACCCTTAAAATATCATTTTTTTGTACATTGAATGGTATTTTTATTTTAACTATTTCCCCTGGATGAGGAGCAGATTCAGTACTCTCTTTAGCACTATTTATAATATATTCTATATTTAATTTTTGTACACTTGTATTTGGTCCAAAAACTTCTATAGTGTCTCCTACACTAAATTTATTTCTTTGCTCTATAGTTGCTTCTTTAGTATTTTCATTATAATCAAGTACAAGGCCTAAAAAGTCTTTATTACTTACTTCATTTCTACCTGTATAATATTGTCCTTCTACGCCTGGGATTTTATCATAAAATTGTGGTATATTTTCACGATTAGAAACTCTATTTAATATTTTTTTATAATACTCTATATCTTCGTCTTTTAATGTTCCATCAATCTTTTTATCCATTATAGTTCTATATGCATTAGATACAGTTGCTATATAATATAGACTTTTCATTCTACCTTCTATTTTATATGATTCAACTCCAATGTCCATAAGATCACTTATATAATCTATCATATTTAAATCTTTAGATGCTATCATAAAGTCTTCATTTGTACCATTATCAAATATAAATCTACATACTTGACTACATCCACCTCTATTAGAATCTCTACGTGTTACATAATTAGAAAGAACACATCTACCACTATAACTTGTACACATAGCTCCATGTATAAATACTTCAAGTTCAGTATCAATATTTTCTTTTATATATTTTATATCATCACGACTACATTCACGCGCTAAAACAACTCTATAAGCACCTAATTCTTTATAAAACTTAACTGCTTCTAAATTAGTAATAGATTTCTGTGTTGATATAAAAAACTTAGTCTTTAAATCTAATTTCTTTATAGCATCAATAACAGCAAAATCACTCACTATGAAACTATCTATACCTATTCTATCTAATTCTAATAAATAATTATCTAAATTACTTAAATCTTCATTATGAAATATCATATTAACAGTAACATATACTTTTTTACCTAAACTATGAGCAAATTTTACTCCTTCTTCTATTTCTTCTAAACTAAAGTTATTAGCATTAGCTCTTAAACTATAATCATAACCACCAATATATACAGCATCAGCACCATATATAAAAGCAAATTTAAGTCTACTTAAGTCCCCAGCAGGTAATAATAATTCATAATTCATTTTAAATCACCTACCTTATATTTAATTTCATTTTCTAAGAAATAATAATCACATAATATAAGATTACATAATTCTTCTCTATCATAATTTTTAATAATCATTTTAGTGGTTATAGGATCTAAATTACTTAAATTAATAATAAGATTCATATTCAAATCTTTTAAATATTTAGAAGCACAAAATATCTTATCATAATATATAACACTTCCATCTTCTTCTTTAACATCTAAAAATGTATTTGAAACAATCTCTCTTAATTTATAATTATTAGTTTCTTCTTTATTATAATATTTATTAAAATTACTTACTAAATGTCTTCTTGAATACATAAGTATATTTTTACCAGTATAAAAGTAATATAAATTAGAATTAGTATTTCTAAATATATCTTTTATCTCATTTATAGTTAAATCATTATTGATAACAACATTATTATAACCAATTTCTTTTAAATAATTAATTGCTCTATAATTAGATATAATATGATTTTCATATAGTATTATTCTATTTTTATCTATTACATCTGTAAGGCCTATATCTTCTACCATAAATTTAATTTTTTCATTAAATAATGGATATATTTTTCTAAATTCATCTATTTTTCTATGTAAAAATTTATTCATTATAACTGTAATATCATATATTTCACTCATTCTATTTATTTCTTTTATTGTAAAATATGTATCAAATCCTATACTATAATCTTCTAGTGGTAATATGAATTTACGTACTTTAAATGAACTTAATCTTTTACTATTAGGTATTATTATAAATTCTTTCTTTTGCATACTCCTAAAGTATCACCTACTTCTATAAATTCTACTTGAAATTCTTTATTTTCTTTTAGATATTCTATGAATTTCTCTATTTTTCTAACCATTTGTCTTAAGTTTCTACTTTTTATTTCATTACTTTTACCAACATATCCATGAAAACTTAAGTTATCAATTATTATTATTCCATTTTGATTTAAGTTATTCATGAATTTTTCAAATATTTTTTTGTTTTGACTTTTAGCAGCATCAATAATTATTAAATCATATTTATCTTTTGTATTAAAGTCAAATGCATCCATTAGGTTTAATGAAATATTTTTTAAGTTACTTTTTTCTACATTTGATACAGCTTTTATGTATCTATCTTCATCTCTTTCTATACTTTCTATTTTATCTATACCAGTACTTGCAAAGCATATTGTAGAGTATCCTATAGCTGTACCTATTTCTAATATTGTTTTTACATTATTTTCTTTTATAATGTTTTGTATTGTAGTAATAGTGTCCCTACTCATTATAGGAACACTATTATTTTCTCCATATTCACGTATTTCATCTATTAACTTGTATAATTTATCCATAATCCATCTCTCTTTAGTTGATTACATTTATTATTATGTTCATTGTAAGTTTTAGTAAAGTATGTTTTACCATTTTTATCAGCAACGAAATAATAATAGTTATGTTTCGTTGGTTCAAAAGCAGCAACTATACTTTCTAGTCCAGGGTTACATATAGGACTTATTGGTAATTTTCCTGCCATACATGTACTTCTTGTATTATATTTATTACAACTATTTAATTCACTCATTTTAAGATCTCTTGAATAGTTATCTATCTTTTCAGCATAATAAGTTGTTACATCACTACCAAGACTCCAATTATCTTTAAGTCTATTATAGAATACTCCAGCAACGCCTTTTCTATCACTCGCAGTACCTGCTTCAAGTTCTATAATTGATGCTAGAGTCATCATTTCATGAATAGAATATTTACTTTTTTTCACTTCTTCTTTATACTTACTTATCTTATTATTCATATTATCAAGCATACCTTTAAATATATCTTCTATAGTAGCCGTTTCATAAAATTCATAAGTATCTGGATATAAATATCCTTCTAATGAATAATAAATATCTTTATTCTTTATATCATCAGTTAAGAACCAATATTTGCTTATTAAACTATCTAAATATTTGCTATCACTAAGCTTATCTAATATTTCTTTTTCTGTTATATTAAATGTACTTGTTATATTAGAAATAATATATCTCATATTCTTTCCTTCAACAAATGTTATCTTTTTAGTACTTGCTAAATTAACTGAACCTTTCTTTAAAGTATCAATTATTTCTTCCATATTATATGATTTCTTAAGTACATAATCTCCTGCTTCTAAATTTTCTGGCCTATTTAATTTAACATATATTTTATAAACAAGTTCTGACTTTATAAGTCCATTTTCTTTAAGTACAGGACCTATTGTACCATAACTATTACCTTCTTTTATATTAATAGTTATTGTTTCAGTATTACTACTTCTATGACCAACTAAATAGAAATAACTTCCTACTAAAGCACCACATACTATTAAACATAATATAAATATAAAAATTAAAAACTTTTTCACACTAAACACTTTCTTTTTCATTTATTCTTTTTCCTCCAACGAACTTAATATTTTCTCTATAAAATCAAATTCTTCTTTCATTATAACTGGTTTTAATTTAGTCATATTACCTTTAGAACTTCTAACATAAGTAGAAGCATAACAAATAGTTTCCCCTTTTTTATTTGTTTCATCATCTGTATATATAACGTAATTTATTTTATTAGTTGTATCTTCTATATCAAGAAGAATTCTATAATCTTTTTTTTCTCCATTATCATCTTTTAAAGTAAGTGTATTATTTTTCATAACTTCTCCTATCTAAAAATGCTTGTAGTATTATAGAAGCTGCTATTTTATCTATAACTTTCTTTCTATTTTTACGATTAGTATCATTACTTATAAGTAAGTTTTCCGCTTCTACTGTAGATAATCTTTCATCTTGCATAAATACTTCTTTATGAAATTTTTCTATAAGTATATCTCTAAATTCTAATGTTATCTCACTTCTTTTAGACAAGCTTCCATCTAAATTAAGAGGATTTCCCAGTACGAATGCGTCAACCTTTCTCTCTATAACAATAAGTTCTAATTGATGAAGTAAGTCTTCATAATCATAATATCTTATTACTTCAAGAGAGGATGCTATTATACCAGTTCTATCACTAATTGCAACACCACAAGTTTTACTTCCAAGATCAAGTCCTAAATATGTCATTTCTTTATATATTTTACTAGCATTAATTCTAGTATATCTTCCCTTTTAAATTTTAAAATTCTATTTCTACATTCTTTATAACTAGATATATATCCAGGATCTCCACTTATTAAATAAGCAACTATTTGTTTAATTGGATTATATCCTCTTTCTTCTAAATCTTCACATATAGAAATTAAAGAACTTTTAATATTATTATCAACTATAGTTTCAGTATCTACTACAGTTGTTTCAAATGAATCCATAATATCACTTCCTTCACATATATTCTATCAAAAAAACATAAACATAACAATATTATTATTTCTTACTATTACCACCTTTAGTAATATTTCTATTTTGATATTCTAGTAATGCTTTATCAAATTCATCATTATCAAAATCAGGAAAACATGTACTTGTAAAATATAATTCAGCATATGCAATATTATATAACATAAAATTACTTATTCTACACTCTCCACTTGTTCTTATCATTAAATCTACTGATCCTAAATCATTATATAAGTATTTATACATTTCTTCTTCATTTAAACTATCTATATCAATTTTATCTTCTTTATATAGTTTACAAAGTTTCTTACATGTATCAACCATTTCAGCTTGTCCTCCATAGTTTAAACATATATTAAGAATACCTCCATCACATTTTTTGGTTGCTTCTTCTAGTTCCATCATTGCCTTATATACATTATCTTTAAGTGGTTCTTTTCTTCCTGAAAATACTACTTTAACATTATTATCAAAAAAGTAATGTCTATCTTTAGTAAATCCTTTTATAAATAGATTCATTAAATATCCCACTTCTTCTTCACTTCTTTTAAAGTTTTCTGTTGAAAAAGCAAATACACTAAGCACTTTAACACCTTTAGATAATATATGAAGTGCTACTTCTTTAAGTCTATTGTATCCGGCATAATGTCCTTCTGTTCTCTTCTTTCCTTGCCTAGTAGCCCATCTACCATTACCATCCATAATGATTGCTACATGTCTTGGTATTTTATTCATAAAAATTTTTCTCCTCTTTTCATTAACCTATTATACTAGATATTAATAATAATAAGTATATTTTTACGAATAGTTTACACAAGATAAGATTTAACTATATATGCAATTTAAAAAATACATTATATTACTATTTTTTGCATATAATATATAAGAATAATATAATTTTTATATAAATGTATTGACTTTTTATATAATTTTTGCTATATTTTTATTAAGAAAAGGAGATGATAATATGGCTACAACAACTGCTATAAGCGTACAAATTGATAAAGAAGATAAAGATAAGGTTACTGAAATTTTGCAAAAGTTAGGTGTTAGTATGAGTGGACTAATAAATATGACTATAAAGCAAGTAATCATGCGAGGCAGTATTCCTTTTGATATTTCCCTACCAAAAGAGGAAGAAAGCGAACTGCATCAATATTTCACTGAAGAGGAATTACAAATGGCAGCAAGAGAACTTGCCTATATAAAAGAACACCCTGAAGAATATAAAAGTTATAATAATATAAAAGAGTTAAAAAAAGCTTTACTAAATGATGATGAATTATAAGATTAAATATACAAAAGAGTTTAAAAAATCTATCAAAAAAATAACAAAGCAAGGAAAAAGCATTGATAAATTATTAAATGTTATTGATTTGTTATCAAATAAGCAACAATTAGATTCAAAATATAAAGATCATGCATTATATAACGACAAAAAATTTAAAGATTGTAGAGATTGTCATATCGAACCAGATTGGATACTTATTTATAAATATTTAGAAGAAGAAATAGTGCTATTATTAGTAAATACTGGCAGCCATAGTGAAGTATTAAAAAAATAAAATTTAGCAATTAAATCAACATACATTGCTATTTTTTTATGCTTATTTACGCAAAATAAAATCCATATATAAATATGGACTTCATTAATAACCTAATTCTTGTATGAATTTATCTACTTCTTCTTTGTATTCTTCTTTAACTTTTGTGTATAGTAATGTATCATCTACTTTGCAAAGATAAATATAATAGCCATTATCAGTTAGTGAATAAGTAGTAAAGTTACCACTACTGTTAGATACTTCTTTTGAATTTTTTGATTTTGATTTAGTAATTTCATCTTTATTATAATCAAACATATACTCAGCATCACTATCACTCTTTAAAGTATAAAATTCTATAACCCATTTACTAAGATTATTTGCTGTAGTGGCTGTTTTAACAATCTTAGATTTTTTAAATTGTGAAGTAACATCACTAACTATATAATTATTGCTTGTTGCTTTTTCTTTAAATGTATCTAATGTAATTACTTTTTTATTTTCACATCCAACTAGTAAAAGCATCATCATTAAACATAAAGTTATTTCTAAAAACTTGTTTCCTTTTTTCATAAAAACTCCTTTATTATGCTGCCATGCCATGTGATAAGTTTGCTTCTCTTACAAATTGTTCACTAAGATTGCAAGTTCCACGCTTAGCTTTAAGCTTGTCAAGTCTTCCTTTTTCTCTTTCAAGTCTTTTAAGTCTACTTTCCATTTTTCTTTTTTCAAAACTTTGTCCTAAGGCTTGAAGATTATTTTTAAGTCCACCTTCACTTCTTAATCTAATTATTTCATCATTTGTTAAACTAATGTCATTAGTATAATCTTCTATTTGTTTATTATTTTCTATTCTTCTACTAGCATATTCTTGTTCACGAGCGTATTCTTTAGCATATTTATTAAGTTCTTTTTCACGTGCAGCAATATATTTTTCTGTAGCTTTATTAACCATTCTTTGTTGAACACTATTAAGTGATCCTTTTTTAGCTTGTAAGCTTTCTATCTTTTTTCTAACTCTATTTATTTTAGCTTGATTAGACATTTGTTTAAATTTAGTCTTATATTTTTTACCTTCTTCTACTAATTTATTAAGTTCTGTATATTGTTCTTGTAATGCATAGTCATTATTTCTAATGCCTTCTTTTAATGCAGAGTTTGCAAATCTTTCAATACCATTTAACATAGTTTGGTCATAACCATAATTATCTTTTAAAACATTAATATTTTGTCTAACATTTTCATATTCATTACGTGCTTGTTTAAGATCATTTAAAACATCTAATATACCTTGTTTATCTTCATTACTTAAACTTGAATCTTTAATAGAATTATATAATGCAGTGTATCTATTAATCATCTTATCATATTCACCAATGACAGTGTTATGAACTTTTTTAGCACCTGCGTTTACTGCAGCTGCATGGATATATCTATTTGAAGATAATCGTCTTAACTCATCATCAGTAAATTTTCTTGAAGAAAGATCAATATCTTGTACATTAATACCACATTTTATACATATAGCAAGAAAGGTATTAACATTAATATTAGGAAGTTTGCCTCTTCTTTTAGCTTCTTCAAATGTCATACTAAACTTCTCCTTTTATTTCCTCTTCAACTCTATCAATTTCAGCATTTATATAATCAATTTCTTCTTGATTTCTAATAGTGTCAAGAGAATAGCTTTCTTCCTTTTCATTTAAAATTGAAGCGAAAATATTACTTTTATCACCATTAACAGTATAAATAATAAATGTTTTATTAAATCTAGCTGAATCAATTATATCAAGTACATTAACATCAACAATACTTCCATCTTCAACACTTACTTTTAAAATATTATCCTCCATATCATATCCTCCTAGTATATTAAAATTATAGCATACATTTAAATGAAAAAAAAGTTATTTCTAACTTTTCTCTCCTTCACTAAGCATTGTTACTATTGATATACCATATCCAAGATAAGTATTGTCAATTAAAACATTAGTAACTGCACCTATTATTTTATTATCTTGTATTATTGGTGAACCACTCATTCCTTGAACTATACCACCTGTTTTAGAAAGTAGCTCATTATCAACTATTTCAAAACTAAATGCTTTTTGAGTATCTTTACGTGCACTATATTTATCTACAATATTTATTTTATATTTTTTGACATCATTATTTTTAAGTACAGTGTATATGTACGCGTCCCCACTCTTAATTTCATTAAATGAAGCTATTTCCATAGTATCTTTATTTAATAATTCGCTATTCCACATTCCATATATACCTTTATTAGTATTTTTACGTATAGTACCTATTTCTTTATCATAAAGTATAGTTGCTTCTTTACTACCAACATGACCATTTCTACTTTTATTAATAGATTTAACTTTACTCATAAGAATATTACCATTCTTAACTTCTACAATACTTTTAGTTTCATTTAATATAATTTCATGTCCTAAAGCACCATATATTTTACTTATTGGATCTATATATGTTAAAGTACCAAGACCTACTACTGAATCTTTAACATAAAGACCTGTTTTATATATATTATTTTCTTCTCCTATCTTTAAATCTATATTATATGTTTTACCATTTCTTACTATTTCAATAGGTATACTCATATTACTAATATTTTCATTTTTAATTAAGTTATTTAATTCATTAATAGAAGTAACACTTTTACCATTTATTTTAGTAATCGCATCTCCTATTTTAATATTATTTTTAGCAATATAAACACCATCTACTTTATAGAACCCAACTACTATTAAGCCATTAGGTTCTATCTTTATACCTATACTTTCTCCTCCTGGTATTATATTTTTAGAATAAGCATAGATACTTATTGGCATTAAAATCATAATAAATAATACTATAATTTTTTTCATACTTACACCTCTAGTACTAGTATTAACAATTATTTATTATATAAAGTGGTAATATATAGAAAAAAGATTACTCATTTATTTTAAAATCAGTAATCTTTCCATTTTCTTCCACAAGTTTATTTATAGTTTCAGTCGCACTATTTAATTTCTTTTCACAAAAGTCAATTAATTTCATGGCTTCAGTATATTTAACTATCGCATCATCTAGTCCAAGTTCACCACTTTCAAGTTCACTTACTATCTTTTCTAATGCTCTTACTTGATCTTCAAATTTCATTTCTTTCTTTTCACTCATTATTACTTACTCCTTTAACATTCGCATTGATTTTACCAGTTTTTACCACTATATTAATATTATCACTTATATTTATATCTTTAATATCTTTAATTATTTTATTGTCTTTATATACTATAGAATAACCTTTATCAAGTATATTCTCTGGATTTAATAAATCTAACTTTATCTTTAAAGTATCAATATGTTTAGTATTATTTTTAATGATATTATTTATTTCATCATTAAGATTATCTTTTAATATTTCTATATTTTTAATTTCTTTTTCATATAATACTTTAGGATTATTTAAGATATAATTTTTCTTAAAACTATCTATTTTATTTTTATAGTTATTTAGTATATTATATATAGCATTATTACATTTATCATATAGAATATCTAATTTTTGTTCTTTCATTTCATATAATCTCATTGGATTATTAAGTAAATAATTAGATTTATATTTATTTATAAGTTCTCTATAGCTATACATTCTATTGTTGATTGAATTATTTATCTTATCAAAAGTATTACTAAAGTATCTTTTTATTTCACTTAAATCAGGTGTTGCGGCTACTGCTGCTCCTGTTGGTGTTGGTGCTCTAAAGTCTGCTACAAAATCACTTATTGTAAAATCTATTTCATGTCCTACACCACTTATTATAGGTATTCTACTATTATATATTGCTCTTGCTACTATTTCTTCATTAAATGGCCATAAGTCTTCTATAGCCCCTCCGCCACGTCCTAAAATAATAGTATCAATATCATCAAAAGTATTTGCATATTCAATCATACGAACAATATTTTTACTTGCAAATTCTCCTTGAACAAGAGTTGGAAACACATATATAGTCACAAGAGGATATCTCTTATTAATAGTTGATATTATATCCTTAATAGCTGCTCCTGTTGGTGCTGTTATAACGCCTATTTTACGTGGTATTCTTTTAATCTTCTTCTTATGGCTTTGATCAAATAATCCTTCACTAGATAACTTCTTCTTAAGTTCTTCAAATAATATATATAAGTTACCAGTACCATCCATATCCATAGAATCAACATATATTTGATAACTACCTGTTGCCTCATATACAGACACTCTACCATGTACTAAAACAGAATCTCCATCTTTAGGAATAAATTTAAGTACACTCTTATAATTAAACATAACAGCGTTTATCTTACTGTTTTCATCTTTCAATGAGAAATATAAATGTCCCCTACTATGAAACTTAAGATTACTTATTTCACCTTTAATATATACATTCTTAAGTACTGAATTAGATTCAATTGTAAACTTTATAATACGATTAATATCACTAATAGTAATATATTCTTTATTCATCTACTTCCTCATTATCACGAATCTTATCAAGTACAGCATTTATTAGTTTAACAATCTTTTCATCACTATACTTTTTAGCAAGTTCAACTGCTTCATTTATAACAACTACTTTAGGAGTATTATAATATAACATTTCATATGTAGATAATCTAAGTATTGCTCTATCTGTTTTACCAAGTCTATCTAAATCCCAATTTTCTAAGTATTTACTTATTATTTTATCAATGTTATCTTTATTCTCTAGTACTCCATCTACTATATCACGAACGAATTTATTATCTATTTCTAAATTCTCATGAAATACACTTTCTAAATCATATGGTATTTTATCTTTATCATATAGATCTATTTGATATAAGATAATCATTATCTTCTCTCTTGCTTCAGTTCTATTTAATTTCATAAACTCCTCCAAAAACTATTAAGATTATATAATATTTAGTAATCTTTTACAATAGAAAAAGTACTATTTCTAGTACCTTATTGTTTTGTTTAGCCTATTCTGAATGCTGGACTAACACCACAATTATTATCACCACTCGCCGCATAATTCCATCCACCAATATTAAGCATTACATGAAAACTAAAATTTGTCGTGGAACTAGCAGTACGTAGCCACCAGCACTTTGCAGTAGTTTGATATTTTTTTATTGTACCAGCAGAATTACTTGTTGTAATTCCATTATTAGCATAATAGTCTAATTGTCTTGTTAATGTTTTTGCTGTATCATATTCGCTATTAAAATCACTATATATTTCTTTTCCCGATAAAAAATATAATTTATCAGTTGATATAAAATTTGTTTCCTTAGTTGTACTTCCGTGCCCTGACATTGTTGTCGTATCTATTATTACTTTTTTTATTTCATCTGGTATTGCATTATATATATCATTATTTACAAATGTTCTCATGCTTGTTGCTGGCCATCCTCCTACATTTATTGCAGTATCATTCATTTTATGTAGTGTTATTATATCAACAAACTCTAGTACAAATCCACATGCACTTTGTGAAAAATTTGTATTTGAACATTCACTTGGTGTAGATTTATTAGCTATACGCAATGTATGTTTTCCATAACTGCCTAAATCTATTTCTTTTGTATCACCTACATTATATACTCCATCATTTTCTTCTCTTATTGCATCTATAATTGTCTCCCAGTCGTCTGTAGAAAAATTTTTAGGAGATGTTTCTTCACATTTTCCTTCTATTATTTTATCAGTTGTGAGATCACTTAAATTATTAAATTTACCACTTATACAATAATTTCCATTACTAACTTCAAATTTCTTAATGCTTCCATCATTATTTAATTTAACTTTATATTTTAGATCATTAGATTCTAGTTCTAATTTATTATTATCATTTGAAACAATACTAATCTTATTACCTCTCATTGTTTCACTAATATATTTCTTAGATATCTCTTTGTATATTGTTTTTGCTTCTGTTAAAAACGTATCTTTCTTTGCTTGATTAAACATTTTTAATACATTTGGTAATGCTATTATAACCAATATTGCTAGAATTGCTATTACTGCTAAAAGCTCAACTAATGTAAATCCTTTATTCTTCATACCACACTTCCTTATCCTACTTAAATTATACAACATAAAAAGTACTATTTCTAGTACCTTATGATTTTTTAATTATCCCAATCGGAAAGCTGGAGCGACACCGCCTGTATAATTAGCATCGTAGTTAGACCAATCGCCGTTGTTGCTCACATCGTAGAAATAACTGCCGGTAATAGCAGTGGCCGTACGGAGCCACCAATAAGAATCATAAGTTCCATTTTTCTTTCCAGCTCCACTTGAATTAATAGTTGTAACTCCTAAATTTTTATAATAATCTAATGTTCTTGTTAAATTTTTTGCTGTATCATATAATGGTTCCCCATTAATTGTAATTGTTTTCCAGTCACTATATACTTCTCCTGGTGCTAATAAATATAACTTATCTGTTGATGTGAAGTTTGCTGTATCGTCAGGCCCAAATCCTGATACTACTGTTGTATCTATTATTGCATTCTTTATTTCGTCTGACAATGCATTATATATATCATTGTTTACAAATGTTCTCATGCTTGTTGATGGCCATCCTCCTGCATTTGTATTTGTATCATTCATTTTATGGTTTGTTATTATATCAGCAAATTCAAGTACAAATCCACATGCTGTTTGTGAAAAACCAGTTGTACTACACTCGCTTGGAGTTGATGTATTTGCTATTCTTAACGTATGTGTTCCATATGTTGTTCCTAAATCTACTTCTTTTGTACTTCCAACTGCATATTCACTTCCATTTCCTGCTTTTACTTTTGCTATTATTGCCTCCCATGAATCAGTAGCAAAATCAGGTGCTTTATACTCTTCTATTCCTAAAACTCCATTAAACTTTTTGCCTTGATTAGTGTTTTGATCAACATTTGTTTCTTTGAAAAGAATTGTAAAAGTATATTTATGTGTTATACCTGATTCTATTGATACCCTTTTTGCTATAGTCATATCACTTATTGCTGCTTGTGATATTGATTCACATGTTCCTTCTACTGTACCTGATGCATTAAGTCTTTGACAAGTTGCTGATATTACCATTTCATTATTAGTAATTTCATTTGTTAAAGATTGCCATATAATGTTGTAATTTGTATCTAGTGTACCTGTATTCTTTACTGATACTTCTTTTGTTGTACTCCAACCTGGCTTAATATTTTGTGCCTTTATTTCTGGTCCATCAGTATAAACTAAACTTAAAGTACCTGCTTCTACTACTACATTTTTAGCATTTTCATTTCCTTTTACAGAAGCACTAAAATATGCATAAGATAGTCCAGTAGTCATAATTAATAATAAAAACATACCAGTAACAAATAAAGTCATTTTATCTTTATTTATCATATTATAACCCTACCTTGTCTAAATAAGATACATCTTCATTTATTTCTTTAATAATATTTTCTTTATCTTTACTTATTCTATCAATAATAACATCTAATTTAATATAAAATAGATTAGATTTATACATAAGTAATTCTTTTACATTAGTAAATCCTATAGATACAAGATAATCAAGAATACTTATTACTTTATCTTCATTAACATATAATAAATTTAAATCCATATCATCAAGTGATTCTTCTATTTCTTTTATATCATTAAGAGATAAGCCATATTTTTTTAAATATTTCATAAATTCATTTCTCCTTCTAAAGTATATCCTATATCACTTGCGATTGCTTTTACTTCATCCATATTTAGATAACTACCTCTTACTATTGAATACATTAAAGCATCATTATTAAGTTCTATCTTACTACTTACAAGTTTACCATAGTTTCTAATTACTTTGTTTCTTGATATTACATTGTTACCTATTCTATATATAAGGGGATTATCTTTATCCATAAATCTATTATCTAAATCTTTTATTACTTGTCTACTTGGTTCAATATCTGAATTAATTATACTATCATACATAGTAGTGTCTCCTAAATAACTAGATGGAGCTATAAAATTATCTTTTAAATATTTACTAAATACTTCATCATTTTCAATACCAAGTCCAAACATATCACTTGTAAATTCTTTCTTTAAGCAACCATATCTACTACTAGAGAATAATAAATTATAATAATCTCTTGTATCCATATCTCTTCTCATTTTATAAAGCACTGGATATAATCTACTATTAATATGATTTATACTTCCACCATGTATTTTAATATAATTTCCAAATTCTTCTCCTTGTTTCTCTGAATCGCCTAAAAGTCCTACTTCAATAAAACTATCTAATTTATCTGTAAGACCACTTACACTTGATAATATAGTCAATGGAAAATCTATTTTTTTACCATCGCATATTCCATATTTACATACTACATCAAAATTTTCAAGTAATTGTTTATGTGGCATTCTAAGTATTTTACTACATCCATTTTGATCACTTAATGATACATTTAATCCTTTACTTCTTAAGAATCTTTCATTTTGAATTAAATCTTCATAAGATGCTGTATGTGCTGTACATTTAAGAGATTTAATATAGTTCTTGTTATTACTACTTGTTTTATCTTTACTTTTATTATAAGTACGTTTTTTACTACTACTTACATTATTTATCCATACAAATGCTGTATCAAAAAATATAGGATATAATTTATCATCATTTTCTAATATTTCATATCTATTTTTTACAGAATCTAATGTTCCATATAAAGTAATAGTTAATAAATCTGAAAATGCAAATCTACGTAATATATTTTTACTTTCCATATAATTAAGTATATTTCTTATATTGTCTATTTTAGCATTTCTTTCTATTTCATCTTTAAATTTATCTACTATTCTAAGTTGTTTTTCAGAAAATCCATGTTCTATAAAGCAATTTCTTATATCTTCTATACTTACTTTAGATATAGTTTTCTTTTCTTTATTAGCTCTCATTATATTATATCTTCTAAATTCTATAAGACCTTGCATTTTTATATCATTAGATATTTCATCACCTTCTACTATTTTATAAAATGTATTAAAGTCATTTGCATCTAATACTTCTTCATTATTTTGATCATTAATTTTATCTAATAAAGCTTCTAATTCAATAATAAAGTCTCTTAGTTCATCTATTTTACTTTGCAATTCATTCTTTTTATCATTTTTTTCATTGATAGTACTTCTTATGTTTTTAACTACTTGCATTACATTAGTAATATAGCTTTCTAAGAAAGCCTCTTGTGTATCACTTATACTTATGTCAAGACCCCTATCTATACCTAAATATACTAATTTTATATATTTAAATTTATCACTTACTTCTTTTTTATCATAAGGATTATTTCCATATTTAATAAGTATATCAGTCATGTCATTTGTATTTAAAGTGGTAATATTACTTCTACTTTCAGCAAGCATTGATAAGAAATCTTCGCATTTAATAGATATTTCTTCTAAAGTATCTAAGTCTGAAACATCATTTTCTCTACTTAATTTATCTAATTCACTATATAGTTTATCTAATTTTATACGTATAATTTCAGTTAACATATATGCACCTACCATTCTACTAAAGTATTATATATTTTGAAATATATAATCATATCATCATCTCTTTTATCAAATAATGATATTAGTTTTTCAGTACTACATCCAATATTAAATGATAAATCATCTAAATTAACATTTTTAGAAGATATTAGTCTTAAACAATCATTTCTAATTGAATAAAATAATTCATCAGCTGTTCCTAATTTCATAATTTCACCTCTTCTGCTTTAGTAGCATTAATTCCATATGTATCTCTTAACATTGTTCTATATTCTTTTTGACTTTCAAATAAATTTTCTGTTCCATGTTGTTTTGATTCTTCTATTATGTCTTTTATTGTATTTTTTTTCTTATTTAAGATAGTTGTTGTTTCATCATATCCTTTTTTCTTATGTGCTATATTTAGGATTAATATTGTTCCATCACTAAGTGGTACATATGAACATATATATGAAGAGAATTTACTTATTAAGATATCGAAATCAACATTTTTTATTTTATGTAGTAATATTGTTCTTTCATTTTTACCTTTCTTTTCGCTTTTATCTATTAATGAATTTACTTTATCTATTTCTTCTTCTGTAAATGCACTAAAGTCAATAGTACTTGTTCCATCTTCATTTAATAAGAATAATGTTCTTGATGTTTCATAATCAACATCTAACTCTTTTTCTTCTTCTTTATTTAGTGCTCTATATTTGCCTAGTAATGTGAGTCTTTCTTCTAATGAATTTATATAATACTCTAATTCATCATATAATTCTTTAGATGTTTTATCTCCTTTTATATTTGATATTGATATATCTATTACTTCTTGATATTCTTTACAACATAAAAGTAATACAAGCATTCTTTCATTTATAAAGCTTCTATTAAATATATTTTTCATGTCTATTTCACCATTATTAAATAGTGCAGCAAGATTAATTGCATATCCTAATTGCTTATCTGATTTATCTTTCCATAATGATTCTAATTCTACTTTATATAAATTAGTAAGTTCATTTAATTTATGATATTTATCTAGTAATGCTGATATTGAATATAAGTTATCTGCTTTTTTAAATTTGCTATCTTTTTTAGATTCTTTTGTTTCTTCTTTTTTAGCTTCTTTTGATTCTTCTTTATCATGTTTAATAGTACTTTCATATGCTATACCTGATAATATTAATAGTTTATCTTTATCACTTAATGTACTTTCTGTAAGTAATTTATTAAAGTAATCTATATCATAGTCTTTTCCTTTAATTATACTTCTTACTTTAGATAATTCACTTTCATATGTTGATTTACTTTCATATATACTCTTTTTAGTTACATCAAAGTTTTTTATTTCATCTATACTTAATATTTTATTCGCCGCATTTTGTACTTGATCAGCATCAAGAGCGTCATTGTCTTTAAAGAACTCAATTATTTTAAAATAATCAAGTACAACAGGATTTAAAGAAGCAATAAATTCTCTATTATTTAATATAGTTCTAACATCATGTGTTTGTTTTATTTCTTCTAAAACATCACATAATGCAATGTTTTTATCACACTCTCCTATTTTAGTAAGTAATGAATTAGAATAACCATTTAAATAATCAATGAAATTCTTCATAGCTTTCTTATATGAATTAATATCAAACATAAATATCACTCCTATTGTCTATTAAATATTATAACACACATATTTTTTATTTAAAAGTAGAAATTAAAAGAACTTACTATATACTAGTAAGTTCAGTTTCTTTTTCTTTGAATTTTTCATCAACTATTTTGTTATATTTATCTATCATTTCTTGTACTATATCTAAGCACATATCTCTTTCATCTTCTGTAAGTTCATCACTTTTTTTAATTTTATTATTTTCGTCTTGTCTTATATTTCTAAGAGCAACTTTTGCTTCTTCTGCCATTGTTGATGCTTGACGTACATAATTTTTTCTTGTTTCTCCTGTTAATTCTGGAACTGTAAGCATTATAACTTCTCCATTATTAGTAGGTGCTATTCCAAGATTTGCTTCATATATAGCTTTTTCAATATTTTTTAAAGATGATTTATCAAATGGTTTAATAGATAATACTCTTGCTTCTGGTATTGATATTGTAGCTAAAGATTGAATTGGTGTTGGTGCTCCATAATATTCAACCATAATACCATTTAATATATTTGGATTAGCTCTTCCTGCTCTAATAGTAGTATATCTACTTTCTAAAGTTTCAATGACTTTATTCATCTTATTTTTAATTTCATTTTCGTCTATCATTTTTCCTCCGTAAACTAGTTATATTATACCTTAATTATTATAGAAATATCAATACTTATTTTTATCCAGATATAGATGCTGCATTATGTACAAGAACTTGTATATCCGTAACAAAATAATTGCTATTTCCTTCAACTGTTAAATTATATGTTTGAATTGGTTTATCATATTTTTTATATTCAATATTTGTTATTTTTATCTTTTCCCCATTTATTGAAAGCATCATATCTCCACTCTTAACATCATAAGCACGAGTCCACCCTTTATCTATAATATATATTTGATGTCTAGGAGACATTTCGATTGTTTTATTTCCTATAGTCATTTTAAATGTATCAATTGTTGTACTTCTAATTAAATGTGTTACTTCTTTAAGTTCTAACTCATTAGTATCTAAATTATATGAATATACTTTTTCTCCTATTTTAATATCTTCTATATTTTTATAGCCACTTTCTGTCTTAACTTTTGTTCCTGCAACAAAACAATAACTCTTCTCAAATTCTTTTTCACCTAGTTTAAGGTTATTTTCTGTATAAGCTTCAATTTTATAATAAAGATGCCAAAGAGAAACATCTTCATAATCATAATCATCATAACTTAATTTGAAATTTTCACTCTTATTTGTTTGAACAAATTCATTAACTTTTACAAAATTTTCACTACTATTTTTTCTATATAAAACATATCTAACTTTGTTAAATTCATCTGTTGTACTTGAAGAATCAATTGAAATAGTAATTGTTGAATAAGTAGATGGATAAGACGCTGATGCACTAATCGTATAAGTTCTAGTTAACTTTGGTTCAACTTCTAAATTAGTAAGCACATTGTTACATGTAATATCTTTAGCACTACTTTCTGATACATTATTGCCTGTAACATCATTAAGCATAACATTATCACCAACTATTTTTGTTACATATCCACTACTATTCCATGCAACAAATTTGATAGTTTTTCCTGTACCATCTTTTTCAATGTAATAATAAGTATTTCCTATATTCATATCAAGTGGATTCTTACTGTCTGTTTCACTCTTACAATAAATATTTCCTTCATTTGAATTATGCATATTATCACTTATGTACTTATTAGTGCTTTCTTTAAAAATACTTTTTGCTTCTGTTAAGAAAGTATCTTTCTTTGCTTTATTAAACATACTTAAAACATTTGGTAAAGCAATAATAACTAATAATGCTAAGATTGCTATTACTGCGAGTAACTCTACTAATGTAAATCCTCTTTTATTCATATTATATTTTTCCCTTCTATGATACCTTAGATGGTGTAACATTATGTACCAACACCTGAATATCAGTTACAAAATAATTACTGTTATCTTCAACTGCTAAATTATAAGTATCAATTGGTTCATCATATTTAATATGTTCAATATTAGTAATCTTAACTTTATCTCCACTCGCAGATAACATCATATCACCTATTTTTATATTATAAGCACGAGTCCATCCTTTATCTACAATATATACTTGATGCTTTGATGTCATTTCAACTGTTTTTCCACCAATTGTCAATTTATATGTATCTTTTGCTGAACTATGTATTAATTCAAGTACTTCTTTAAGTTCTATTTCATTATTATCTAAATTAAATGAATAAACCTTTTCTCCTATTTTTATATCTTCAATGTTTTTAAAACCATTTTCTGTTTTAACCTTTGTTCCTGCAACAAAGCAAAAGAACAAATGTGTAAATTCTTTTTCACCTATCTTAAGATTATTTTCAGTATATGCTTCAACTTTATAATACATATCTTTACTATTACTAAATGATTCATCATAATAATTTAAAGTAAAATTATTAGATTTATTTGTTAAGACAGTTTCGTGTATCTTTACATATTCAGTATTATTCTTTTTATAAATGATGTATTTAACTTTATTAAATTCATCAGTTGTATTTGATGAAGCAATACTTATAGTTAACTTACCTTTATTAGAAGTTTCTGCTGAAGCATTAGCATTAATTGTATAAGTCTTAGTTAACTTTGGTTCAACTTCTAAATTAGTAAGCACATTGTTACATGTAATATCTTTAGCACTACTTTCTGATACATTATTGCCTGTAACATCATTAAGCATAACATTATCACCAACTACTTTTGTTACATATCCACTACTATTCCATGCAACAAATTTAATTGTTTTTCCTGTACTATCTTTTTCAATGTAATAATAAGTATTTCCTATATCCATATCAAGTGGATTCTTACTGTCTGTTTCACTCTTACAATAAATATTTCCTTCATTTGAATTATGCATATTATCACTAATATACTTTTTAGTGCTTTCTTTAAATACATTTTTTGCTTCTGTTAAAAATAAATCTTTTTTAGCATTATTAAACATACTTAAAACATTTGGTAGTGCAATAATAACTAATAATGCTAAGATTGCTATTACTGCGAGTAACTCTACTAATGTAAATCCTTTTTTATTCATACATGGCCTCTTTCTATTTTTACTATTACATTATATAATTATTTACATACTAAAATCAATCATTAAATAAATAATTATAATAATTATTTTCAAGTATTAATCTTGATATTCTATATTTCATATATACTTCATTTTTTAAAATATCAATGTCTTTATTACTTATATCACCATAAATACTATCTTTCATATTAGAATATCTATAATTTTTAGTAACAATATTTCTATTACCAAAAACAACTACTCCATCATTATTAGATAAAATATCTCGTCCTATAAATAATCTTGAATCAAAATCAAAACCATATAAATTTAACATAGTAGGAAGTATATCTATATTAGAACAATAATTATCATTAGATTTATATTTATTAATATCTTTATTATATATAACTAAATTAGACTTATATTTATAGAATTCATCATTTCTATCTTCATTTGATAATTCATTCATTTCATCAATAGATAGTCCATATGGAACATGATCTGGTACTAATACTATAACAGTATCATCAAGTTTATTATTCTCTTTTAATCTATCAAATAATAATCCTATCATATTATCAAGTTCTATTTGTGTTGATAAATAATATTTAACATTAGTACTATAATCATATTTATCTAACCTATCAAGATTCTTTATAGACATTTTATTATCTTTATTATATGGAGCATGTCCTGATATAGTTAAATAATATGTAAAGAATTTATCTTCATTAATATACTCATCTATACTTGACTTAACTAAATCATAATCACTTCTTGTATCATCCATATTAAGTCCATTACCTATACCTTTATATATATTAAATCCCATATTAGGATAATATTTATCTCTTTCATAATAATCATATTTATAGTTATGATAACTAAATGTTTTATAATCATCTTTGTCAAACATATGAGCAAGTGAATATGGTATATAATTTTTATTTGAATTAACTAAACTATGACTAGCATCAGATGGAAATAATGAAATATCTGTTAAATATTGTCCATCAGCAGTACTAACAGGAAAAAGTGGATTATAAAAGTTATCAAATGTATATCCTTCATTAAATAATTTATATAAACTAGGAGTTATATCTTTTTTAACTGCCATATAATTAAAAGATTCAGCAAGTATAAATATAAGATTCTTATCTTTAAGTAAACCTGTATATATATTCTTTTTAGTTGGAATACTATTTTTAATATACTTATTTATCTCATTTATTTCTTCATTATCACTATCTTTAAAATCAATATCTAAAACATTATATTTATTATTACTATATGTATCATTATTAATATTTATATTAATACCTTTTTCTTTAAAGTTAAATATTGTTCTTTGTATATTTAATCTTATACTAGTTAATAATCCAAAACTATTTAAGTTCTTAACTGGAAAATCTATATCAAAATATAATTTACTATATGAATATATATTATTACTATTTATATTAAATGATAATAAAGTAAATATATGTAAAATAATACAAAAGAATAATATTACATAATTAAATTTTTTATCTTTAAGATTAAATTTTTTAGTAAAAATAATAACTAATATAAACGGAATAAATAATAATATTATATTAAATATATTTTTATATACTATACTCCATATATTATTATAGAAATATAAAACTTTAAATGATTTAATAAATACATCAAAAGTAATAAACATTGAATAATTTATATAGTAAATATAATTATTTAGAAATAGTATAAGAATAAGTGTATATATAAAATATAATATTTTCTTATTATTAAAAAGATTATATAAAAAGTATATTAGTAATGAATAAATTAAACTAAATAATATAATATATATTGTTATATTTTTATAAGTCAAAAATGAAAATATTAATTCCATAAATAATATATATATAAATATAGTTAAAAACATTTTATGATTAATATATTTTTTCATATAAATAATTTTATCAAATTTGAAAAGAAAAGTTAATCTTTTATGATCAACTTTTCATTTTCATTAAGTTTAATTTTATAAATTCCAGTTTTAGGACAAATGTATTCAAAAATGGTATTATCAACTTCGAGTGTTACTTTATTTTCAGTTTCATCCATATCAGAATTTACCTCACTTTCCTCTTTTTTAGGTTTATATTTCTTAAGTGTATTAGTTCCAACTACGTGTTTATCTGTGTAATATGTATAGTTAAATGGATTAACACGTTTTTTATCAATATATACTTCATAGTGACAGTGTACTCCAAAGGAATAACCAGTGTTTCCCATGATACCAATAGTTTGTCCTTGTTTTACTTTATCTCCTACTTTTACAGTAGCACTATTATATTTAAGATGAGCCATTAATGTATATACACCATTACCATGATTTATTTTTATATAGTTTCCATATGTTACATTTTTAGTTTTACCTACTACATTATTTTTAACATATGTAACTATTCCATCTGCAGGTGCGATTATTTTATGATTTGGTCCTCCATGTTTTTTATCCCATCCAAGGTCTATTGCTTTATGAGTTGATTTAAATCCTTGAGTAACACCAACATAATAACAAGGGAATATTAATTTCATTATTCCCTTTGTATTTCAGTTACACTGTTGATTGAAGAATAAGATTTAAATAGTTTATCTTCAAATACTTTGTATAATGAATCAGCACCAAGAAAACTAAATAACCCTACCCAAGCTGCATTTAGAATATCATAATTTGTAAATGATAAAGTAAAGACTATACCAAATAACATAGATATTAAAAATGAAATATATATTAAACAAGAACTACACTTAATAAATGATACAGATTTGAATTTCTGTACAAATGCTGTAGATAAAACACTAGAAACAGAACCTATAATAAGTAAAGATTTAATTAATTCAATATTCATATTCACACTTCTTCACCCACTATATTATAAGCAATTATTAAAATGTTGAATATTTAATTAACACAAATTTAATCAATTATAAATTCTGCTGTTACATAATATTTCTTACATTCTTCATCACATGGATCATCTCTTCTAATTACATCTTTTACAATTCTATATTTACCTTTATCAAGAAGTCCATATCCATATGTATAATCAATATCAAAAGTTAATTTACCATTTTTATCTGGATGATATGCCATAGAATTAAACACAAGTTCACTTTTTGGTGATAAATAATACCATTTACCATTTCTTTCATAATCTATTCTATAACTACTTCCGTATATAAACTCATTCTTACTATGATCAGTTATGACTACTGTAAGACTACCATTCTTAACATTTATTGCTTTCATATCTACATCAGTAAGAATTTCAATATCACTTTTACCTATATCTTTATTAACATATATTTCATTATTAATTTGTTCATTCTTACTTCTATTTGTTTCACGTACTTCAAGCAAAACAGCATACTTAAAGATATTTTCTATTGTATCATCAAAATCTTCATATGCCATAAATGTAAATTCATATGTTTTACCTGGTATTAAAGTATATGTACTATTTATACTTACATTACCTACACTACCATTATTTTGTTCAAGTTTAGCATAATAAAATTCAGAATCATTTTTATCAATTGTAGAGGACAATACTTTATATGTTCTAGTAAAATTCACATTATTACTTTTATCATGTCCACAATATTCACCATCTAACTTATTAACCATTTCATCATTACCAATATAAATATCTTTGTTACCATTTATTGTATTACAAAATATTACTGTATAACTACCTTTTTTATATATAGATGTTCCACCATCATAAAGCATAAGTTTAGTTAAATTCTCTCGTGATAATTCTGTATCTAAATAGCTCTTAAATTTATCAAAAGTAGTTTGTTTCTTTTTAATAGATTCTTTTAACGAATAACAATTATCATTTTTATCACAAAACATTGCATTATCTATTCCATAATAATATATATTTCTATTATTATATCTAAATACTTTATTTAATTCTTTTACATCACTATTATTTATAGTAAAGTATTCTATATCAATTTTATGATAAATACTTTTAAATAATATAAATAATATTATAAGAAGTAATATGCATAATGAATATATTATAATTTTCATTTTCTTTTTATTATTTTTATTATTATTAAGTGTATCAATTACATTTTCTTCTGTTCTCTTTAGAATATCTTTGTCTATAGTTTCTCCATTCATAAGTTCACTTAGTGATATATCAAATATTTCACATATAGATTTAAAAAGAGAAACATCAGGTAATCTTCTTCCATTTTCCCAATGTGAAACTGCTCTATCTGCAACATTAAGTTTAGATGCAAGTTCTGCTTGAGTCATATTTTTTTCTTTTCTCTTTTTAGCAATGAATTTACCTATTTTCTCTTGATTCATGTGTCACCTCTACTAAAATAATAATATAAATATTGTATTTTGTATACACACACTTAGTAGAGTTTAAAATTTTATTAAACGTTTTCTCATTACTTCTTCATTTCCTTTATTTAAAGTAATGATATTTACTGAAGGACCAAGTATATTATTTATAACTGGAAAAGTTAAGATTGGATTAACAGCACCATTTATTACAAATAATGTACCATAACATTCCATATCTCCATGGGTATATTTAGGAAAGAACTTTGATTGTGAAGATATTAATCCATATGTTTTAGCAAATGGTATTACTCCATTATGCATATGTCCTGATAATACTAAATCAGTATTTTCAAGTGTATGAAGTTTTCCATCTTCTAAAGATTCTAATAATGGTGAAGATGAATGTGTAAGTAATATATTATAAGTTTTGTCATCAAATGATGGATTAAATGTACTGATAAAATCATTCATAAAGTATCCTGTATCTTCATGAAATCTTTCATAATAATCAAAATCTGGTGAGTATGCTGTTAGGTTGAATCCTTCATGTGAAACGAGTTCATTATTTTCTAATGAATATATATTTCTAAAGCTAGCAATAAAATCACGATATTTTTGAAGGTCTGCTTTAGTCCACTTTCTCATAGTATCTTTAGTCATTTGATCGTGATTACCATATGAAACAAATGTAGGTATTCCATTTGTAAAGTTTCTTAAACTTGAAGATATATTTTTTCTAAATTCTCTATCTTCTAAATCTCTTACATCATTTATAACATCACCTGTTATTAATATAGTATCAATTTTTGGCATATCTCCATTTTCAAATATTACTTTATGCACACTCTTTAAATTGCTAAGTCCAAGTATTTTTCCATTATTATTCATATAATGAATATCACTCATTGAAAGAATTGTTTTAGGTTCAAGAATCTTAGAAGAAGAAATATCAATCATTTTAACAAAACACATAGTACTCACCTCTAATTAATCATATATTTTACGCTGATTAATTGAACTAATCAACATAAAAAGAATGAAAATCTTTCTAATTTACTTTGATTTTCCATTGTACTAATAGCAACTACTATTGTTTTCTTTTCCATTTTAATCTTCCTTTATTACTTAATACTATACAAAGTATAGCATGATCAAATTATAAAATCTAATTATTGTTATATATTAATATCTCTAATATTCTATTTAGATATTCCATATCATCAAATTCATTAATTGCAAAACATTTTTTACCTAAATCTTTAAATGACGAACCACATGAATATAATTTATTTTTATCTAATATAATAAATCTATCATGAAAAGAATTATTATATATGAATTTTATATTATTGTATTGACTTTCATATTTACTTTTTAATACTTCGTCTATATTTTTAGAAACAATTATAATTGTTTTGTTAATGTTCTTTAATAAATCTAATAATTCTTTTCCAGCATAATTATCTATTATTATAATTTCTTTATCTGCTTTATTTAAAATATCTAATAATAATGAATATGCATCGTAAAGTTCACCTTCAAAAAATATTTTACTTATTTCCTCATTGTATTTAAATTTATCAAATGTTTTTTCTAAGTTTAATATTCTATTTTCATGATTAATTAACATTTCATTTGTAATTATTGTATTTGCAAAATATTTTCTCATTTTAACAAAAGCATCTATTATTTGTATATTCACTTTAACTGCAATATCACTTTTAAGAAGTCCAGATAACATCATTATTCCTTGTTCTGTTAAAACATAAGGCAAATATTTAAGATGCTGTCCCCTCATGTTCATGTTTTTGTTTAAGGTCGCAAATTGCGACCTTAAAGATAATGCAGTAATTTCTTCATTAGTTAATTGAAAGCAAAAAGATTTGGGAAATCTATTTATATTTCTTTTAATTACTTCATTAATTCGTTTTGTTTCTACTTGATAAAGTTTTGCAACATCAGATGATAACATAACTTGTACTCCCCTTACTTCATAAATAATATCTACAATTTTTTGATTTTCTTTTATTATTTCATTCATATTTGCTCCTTTCAAAATAAAAAGAGAAACCTATTTTATATAAGTTTCTCCGCATCATGTATATTTTATTTTGCCTTTAAAATATACTTTATCGTCCTAATTGTCTTTAAATATCAGGCAAACTATTTATTATTGATAGCAGCTTGAGCAGCAGCTAATCTTGCAATAGGTACTCTATATGGACTACAAGATACATAATCAAGTCCTACTCTATGACAGAAGTCGATAGTAGCTGGGTCTCCACCATGTTCACCACAAATTCCAAGATGAATATCACTTCTTGTTTTACGTCCCATTTCAGCAGCCATTTTAACTAACTTACCTACACCTTTTTCATCTATTCTAGCAAATGGATCACTTTCTAAGATTTGTTTGTTGTAATAATCATTTAAGAATTTACCAGCATCATCACGACTAAATCCAAATGTCATTTGAGTTAAATCGTTAGTACCAAATGAGAAGAATTCAGCTTCTTCAGCAATTTCATCAGCTGTAAGTGCAGCTCTTGGTATTTCAATCATTGTACCAATCTTATAATCTAATTTATAATTTTGTTCTTTAAATACTTCATTAATTGTATCAACTACAATACCCTTAACGTAAGCAAGTTCTTTCTTTTCACCTACAAGTGGTATCATAATTTCAGGAACAACTTTAATACCTGATTTATCTACATTAATAGCAGCTTCCATAACAGCTCTTGTTTGCATTTTAGCAATTTCTGGATATGTTACAGCAAGTCTACAACCTCTGTGTCCCATCATTGGATTGAATTCATGTAATGTAGCAATTTTATCTTTTAATGCTTCAAATGTCATTCCAAGTTCTTTAGCAAGTGGTCTAATTTCATCATCTGTATGTGGAACAAATTCATGAAGAGGTGGATCTAAGAAACGAATTGTAACTGGGTATCCTTTCATTTCTTTATATAGTTCTTCAAAGTCTCCTCTTTGCATTGGTAATAACTTAGCAAGAGCTTTTTCTCTTTGTTCAACTGTATCAGAAACAATCATTTGACGTATAGCAAATATTCTTTCTTCTTCAAAGAACATATGTTCAGTTCTACAAAGTCCGATTCCTTCAGCACCAAATTTTAATGCTTGTTTAGCATCTCTTGGAGTATCAGCATTAGTTCTAACTTGTAATTTTCTTACTTCATCAGCCCACTTCATAAATGTTTCAAAGTCACCACTAATTTCTGGTTCAACAGTTTTAACTTCTCCACCATATACTTTACCAGTACTTCCATCTACTGAAATATAATCTCCTTCTTTAAATACTTCTCCATCTTTAGTAGTTAAAGTTTTATTTTCCTCACTTATTGTTAGTTCACCACAACCAGAAACACAACATCTACCCATACCACGAGCAACAACTGCAGCATGACTAGTCATACCACCACGAATTGTAAGAACACCTTTAGCAAGATTCATACCTTCAATATCTTCTGGTGAAGTTTCAAGTCTAACTAATATTGTATCTTCTCCTCTTTTAGCAGCTTCAGTTACTTCTTCAGCAGTAAAGTAAATTTTACCACATCCAGCACCTGGACTAGCAGCTAAACCAGTAGCGATAACTTTTGCTTCTTTTAATGCTTCAGTATCAAAATTAGGGTGTAATAATTGATCTAATTGTTTAGGCTCAACTTTTAATAATGCTTCTTCTTTAGTAAGCATACCTTCATTATATAAATCTACAGCTATCTTTAATGCAGCAGCAGCAGTTCTCTTACCATTACGAGTTTGAAGCATGAATAATTTACCATTTTCAATAGTAAATTCCATATCTTGCATATCTTTATAATGTTTTTCTAATATTTCACAAGTCTTAACAAATTCATTATATGCTTCTGGCATAGTTTCTGCTAAAGTATCAATTGTTTTTGGAGTACGAACACCAGCAACAACATCTTCTCCTTGTGCATTCATTAGGTATTCACCATAAAGTTTCTTTTCACCTGTAGCTGGATTTCTTGTAAATGCAACACCAGTTCCACAGTCGTCACCTTTATTACCATAAACCATTTCTTGGACATTAACAGCAGTTCCCCAACTAGATGGAATATCATTCATACGTCTATAATAAATAGCTCTTTCATTATTCCAACTTCTAAATACAGCAGTAACTGCTTCAATTAATTGTTCTTTTGGATCTTGTGGGAATTCTACACCAGATAATTCTTTATATACATCTTTAAATTTCATAGCGATATCATACATATCATTTTCATCTAATTCAGTATCATATGAAACACCTTTTTCTTCCTTATATTTATCTAATATTCTTTCGAAAGAATTTTTAGAATATCCTTTAACAACATCAGCAAACATCATAATAAATCTTCTATATGAATCATATACAAATCTCTTATTATTTGTTGCTTTTGCGAATGATACACAAACTTCATCATTAAGTCCTAGATTAAGAACAGTATCCATCATACCAGGCATACTAGCTCTTGCTCCACTACGAACACTAACTAATAATGGATTTTCCATATCACCCATCTTTTTACCAGTGATTTTTTCAAGCTCACTTAACTTTTCATAGATTTCATCTATGATATCTTTACTAATAACTTTTCCAGCATCATAATATGCAGTACAAGCCTCAGTAGTAACTGTAAATCCTCTTGGAACAGGTAATCCTATACTTGTCATTTCTGCTAAGTTAGCACCTTTTCCACCAAGAAGATTTCTCATGTCTTTATTTCCTTCACTAAACATGTAAACATATTTCATATTTAATAAATCTCCTCCCTGTCTAAACAATATCTTGCTATGACTTAAATATTATACCATATAGTCTCTTTTATAAGAAGAAAAATATTAAATTTTTTTACAAAAAAATCACTTAAAAAGAAGAATTACTTCTTCAATATATATTTATTCATCCAAAGACGTTATACCAAGTACTTTTTCTAAATAACATTTACCACATAATGATTCATATTCTACATGATTTTCACCATCTATTGCTACTTGATCTCCACTTGATGTAAACTTACCATCAACTATTCTTCCATTAAATTTGGCTCTTTTACCACATCTACATATAGTAATTAATTCTTCTAAGCAATCACATACTTCAAATAATCTTAAACTACCTGGAAAAGCCATTGTTTTAAAATCACTTCTAAGTCCATAACATATAACAGGCTTATTCTTAAGCTTAGTAAACATAAATAATTCATCAACTTGATCTCTTGTTAAAAATTGTGCCTCATCTATTAATATACAAACAACATCTTCAGGAAGACTATTTAAATAGTTAATAATCTTTTCATCACTTTTAACAACGTGATCGACTTCTCTAGTAAGACCTATTCTAGTAACTATTTTATTATCTCCTTTAGTATCAATGCCTGGCTTTAATATTACTACTTTCATGCCTCTTTCTTCATAATTATGTGCTACTTGTAATAATAATGTAGTTTTTCCACTATTCATAGCTCCATATCTAAAATATAATTTACTCATCCTTATCCCTCCTTGGAAAGCATTTATAATAAACTTCTTTTAAATGTTCATTAGTTACATGTGTATATATTTCAGTAGCTTTAAGTGAAGAATGACCAAGTAACTCTTGAACAACTTTTATATCACAACCATTATTAAGCATATCTGTTGCGAATGTATGTCTTAATACGTGTGGTGTTACATGAACTTTAATAGATAATTTTTTCATTATATTATCTATTATATACCTAATACCACCATCAGTAATTTGTTCTCCTTTACTATTTAAAAATAAATAATTATTATCTTTTCTTATATGAGTTTTTAAATATTTAAGAAGTACTTCTTCAGCATAATCACCATAATAAACTATTCTTTCTTTATTACCTTTTCCACATACTATAATCCTTTTATTATTAAAATCTATATCACTTAATTTAATATTAATAAGTTCACTAACTCTAACACCTGTCGCATATAACATTTCAATAATAAGTCTATCTCTTATTCCATCTTTATCTTTAGATGACTCATTTATTATTTCAAGTAAATCATTATAATATAGAAATTTAGGTAATTTCTTTTCTTTTTTAGGATAAGTAACTTTTACAAGAGGATAATCTTTTTTATCGATATAATCATTTTTATATAAGAACTTATAAAATGATTTAAGAGAACTTATCTTTCTTGATACACTAGTACTTTTCTCTTTCTTAAGATTTAAATATTCTAAATAATCACGAACATCATCATATTTAACTTTATCAAAGTCCATCTTAACAAATTCATGAAAATAATATAAATCATTTATATAAGATATAATTGTATTTTCTGAATAATTCTTATTTCTTATATAATTTAAAAACTCTGAAATTAAATATATTTTACAAAATTCTTTCTTATCCATAACTTAATTATAATATAATTTTAAATAAATAAAAAGTTATAGTGTATATAAAATGCAAAGAGAACTTTTTTAAGTTCTCTAATCTATATAAACACCAGTTGGTGACACTATATTTTATGGATTATATGTAATAAGTTGCATATTTTTAAGAGGAATCATTATATTATTAAGTAATCTAAGGAATTTTTTGAATAGTTATAATATTATATAACTATCTATTATATATTATGATTAATATTGTTAAGTTTATAGTGAATATGTAATGTTTTTATATATTATTTATTTCAAATGTATCTTTATATTTAATATTGAATTTTTCACTACATTCTTCAAAAGTTCCATTTAATTCTATTTCATAAGTGTTATTATTAATTCTAGTTAATGTACAGTTACATTCACTTTCTAAATACATCCATCCTTTATCATCTTCATAAGGTAATCCCATGATATATTTTGATATATCTTTTTTATCATTAATTTTAAGTTCCTTAATCCAATTAATATCATACATTGTTTCTATGCTTAATCTAAAATCATTTGTTACACATGTAATATATAGAACATTACACTTTCTCTTTTTACCATCAATTGTACCTTCAAATAAATCAAAATTAACATATCTTTCTAGCACATCTATATTTTTATTATTAATTATTAGCATATATATCACATCCTATAAATATTATATCATACTAATTCATATTCTCTAGCAATAATTCTATCATCAGAACAATAATCTATTACATACTGATTATTTTGTTTACAAATAATAATGCCAACAGTTTTATTATCATCAATACCTTTTACATTTTTATCAATATAATTCATATAATTTTGAATTTGACCTGTATGATTTGAATTTAACTTAATTACCTTCAGTTCTATTACAACAAAACATTTAAACTTAATATTATACAAAAGTAAATCGATATAATTATAACTATCTCCTACTTTAATTTTAAATTCATTATCTATAAAACTAAATCCAGTTCCTAACTCTTTCATGAAAGATACAATATCTTCCAAAATCAATTTTTGTAATACTTTTTCTGAAAATATATCATACTTATTGCTATTTTTAATAAAAATTGGATTCTTGATAAAATCAACTATATCGAATTCTTTTTGTTCTACTGATTTATTTTTAGTAGTTTCCGGAAGTCTTTCATATTCATTAGATTTTATTTTTTCTCTTAACTGCCTAACTGATAAATTATTATTTTTAACTAATTCTATGTAATAATTAATTTTATCAGTATTCTCAAAAGATAGTAATTCACAATAATGCGACCAAGATAATTGTGCAGACAGTGTCTGCACTTTTTCATTCAACTCATAAAACTTTAACATTAACCATAGATTTCTCTTACTATAACCCTTACCTAATTCATATGTTAATCTCTTCGAATATTCTTTTATTATTCCTTCTCCATAATGATTACCTGCTTCACTTAACATTCTTCCAACATTGTAATATGCATCCAAATCACTCTTATTAATTGAATAATTTTTAACTTTCCGATTTATCTCATTATTTAAAAGTTCATTTTTTATCTCATTGTAGTAATTCATATCTACTCCTTTCTACGGACTATATGTCTCAATTCTTAATTTATCTTTTTTAATTTTAAACATAATACTACCATCTATATCTGTTCTATATATTTTACTATTACTTAAATTATCTAATACTTCTTTATTAGGATGACCAAATTTATTATTCTTACCCACTGAAATAATTGAATACTTTGGATTTACACTATTTATAAATTCTTCACTACTACTTGTTTTAGAACCATGATGTCCTACTTTTAATATAAAAACATCACCTATATCATAATTATTCATAATATCTTTTTCAGTATTTATAGATGCATCTCCCATAAATAATAATTTATAATTATCAATAATAACTAGCAATACTAAACTATCACTATTTTCATTATTATAAAGTTTACTATTTAGTGAATATATTTCTACATTATCTATCTTAATATAACTATTATTAAAACTTTTAATATTAAGTTTCTTTTCAAGTGAATTATATTTGCCTTTATTAGTAAATCTATTTTTAACATTAAAATTATTCACTAAATCAATACCATATCCAGCATGATCATAGTCTCCATGTGTTATAAATAAATAATCTAATTTCCTTATACCAATACTTTTAAAAAATGGAATAACATTACTTTTCATTAAACTATAATTACTTCCTACTTTACCACCTGTATCAATTAAAATACTTTTATTATTTTTAGTAACAATAAGTGCTGAATCTCCTTGACCAACATCAATAAAATATACATAATTATTTTTATCAAAATCGCATCTAAAATATAGAAAAGATAAATATATAATAAATATCTTTTTAAGATTAATCTTTTTCACTATAAGTATTAATAATACATAATAAATTATTATTAAAAATAAACTCATCTTAGGAAATATCAATTTAATATTAAAAATATTAGAACTAACTTTAGATACATATTCCATTATTATAATAAGAAAATTAAGTATAAAAGATAGTTTACTTATAAATACAACAATTATTGATAATGGAAAAACTATATATGTTACATATGGAATAAAGAATAAATTATTAATAAATCCTAATATATTTATTTCATAAGACATATTAATTATTATTGGTAAACTAGATAATGTACTTAAAATACTTATTACTAATATAGATAATAAATTATTATTGATTTTATTTTTCTCATTAAAAAGTAATATAAAAAAACTTATACAAAAAGATAATATAAATCCAGTATCATATATGTAGAATGGATTTATAAATATAAGTATTGAAAAAACAATATATAATAAATATTTAGGTTTTATATAAAGATAATAAACGTTATTTATACTTGATAATATAAAGAATAATACACTTCTTACGATAGATGGTGTAAAAGAAGCAATGAATGCAAAGAATATTAAAAATAAACTTGTAATAAAATATGATAGCTTTTCACTTAATTTAATCTTCTTTAATATAAATAATATAATACTACTAAACATAGACACATGAAGACCAGATAATGCGAATAAATGAGTTATACCATTTATTTTATAATTATTAAGTACTTCGCTATCTATATAATATGATTTACCAAGTATAAAAGCATATAAATAATCATTATATTTTATTGTATCTATCCTCTTATAAATAGAATTCTTTATAAGTAAAAATATATTATCATTTTTACTTATTATTTTAATTTTATCTATTTTAATAATGTAATAAATGTATTTATGATACAAGTAATCCTTATAATTAAAGTTATTAGGAATAGTATTGTTATTTGGTACGCTTATTTCTCCTTTAATATAAACTTTATCACCAAAAGAATAATTATCTTTAAATTCTTTTACTTTTTCATTATTATCAACATAGTATTTACCTATTATATTATCAAAATATATAGTAATTGTTTTATCATTTATTTTATAGTCATTAATAATAAGTTCATATGAGTTATTAGTGAGTATTGGAACATCTATTTTCTTATTAATATTAATTAAAAGAAATATACATGTAATAAAAAATAATATATAGTATAAATAATCACACAGTAATATTATTCTTAATTTTAGAGAAAAGTGTTTCACTTATACCATCTACTTTTAGAATATCATTTATTGTTTTAAATTTACCATTCTTATTTCTATAGTTCACTATTGATTTAGCTTTAACCTCTCCTATACCACTTAAATTAGTAAGTTCACTTACACTAGCAGTATTAATGTTAATTACTTTAGAAGTATTTTTAGTTGTTGTTGTCTTTTTAATAGTTGTAGTAGTGTTATCATTATAGCAAGCATCATTTTTGACTTCTTCACATATACAAGGCGCTGTTACTTCTAATTTATTATCACGTTTAGCATCACTAATCTCTTTATTAGAATAAATAACTATAGTGTTTTCGTCTTCTAATATTTTTGATAAACTAATAAATCTAGTATTAGCATTTTTAGTTAGTCCTCCTGCTTCATTAATTAAGTCATTAACTCTACTTCCAACTTTCATTTTATATACATTTGGATTCTTTACTTCACCTTTAATATCTACATACATAAACTCTTGTTTTTCTTCCTGTGATTCATTTTTTTCTATATTTTCTTTTTTATTTTGAATATTCATATTTAAAATATTAGAATTGTTTTTTTCACTTTTAATAGTAGCAATGCTTTTATAAAAATAAATAAATTCAAAAGTGCTTATTAAGAGTAATACAACTGGAATTAATATTTTAAATTTATTTTCCTTCACATAACTAATAATATTTTCATTTAAATAATTGATAATTTTGTTTTTCATCTTAACCTCCCTCTATTATATATATAAGAGAAAAGTTTCAAAAACACTTCTTTTTTTATAAAAATTCGTAAAAAAAATCGCTTGATTTCTCAAGTGACTTTTGCGCACATTTTTATTAGAATGTAACAGGTTTATTTTTATAGTTAAGAACTAGATAACCTATTCCGAATGCTACCATTGTTACTACAAATAATAATGCAACATTAGTAACTCCTGTAGATGGATTATATTGTAATTTAATTGTTCCAACTACACTAGTTGTATTAACTTTACCACCAACAACTACATTTTGGAAGAATGGATATCTTGAATAATAAATCTTTCCTCTATTTTCAGCTGGTTCAAACACTAATGCATTGTCTGCTGTAGCCTTTAAATTGATTTCACTAATTTTTTCGCTTTTTGGAACAGATATATAAAATTCAAGACCATTTTCAAATTTAGTTATTTCATTTCCAAGTTTATCAACTATTTTAACTTTATCTTTATAAGAATCAGTTACTTCTAATTTTATTTCAGCTGTAGAAACTACTTTAGCATCTATAGCATAAGGTCCATATTTAATAATTCCGTTATTAGTACTATAAACTTCTTTACCAGCAGCTGGTTTTACAAATTCTATAGTATTAGCATAAGTTAATGATCCATAGTTAGTATAGATATCTCTATCTTGAATTAAGAATTGATATAACTTATTAAGTTCTTTTAGTTCTACTCCATTTACACCAGTAAGTGAATTACCAATTTTAACTCCATCTACTGTTGCTCCTGTTGCTTTCCATATTGAGAATTGAACTACTACAAATACATAGTCTTCAATCTTTTTATCTACATCAATTGTTTCTCCTGAATGTAATGCTTCTATTTCAGTCTTTAATGTAGTAATATCTGCGCCAGCTAATTCTAATGCTTCTTTAACACTTAATGTTGGATAACTATGTTCAAGTATCCATAATGCATGATTATAATTATAAGTATTTTCAAATGGTGTAACAGAATAATTAATATACATTATATCACTTTTCTTAAATGTATAAGTATAATATTCATCACTACCCTTGCCAAGTGCATTATTCATTTCAGCACCAGTAACACTGTATCCTTGATCATAAGTAACGTTCTTAATAGCAACAGTTACTTCATTACCAGCAGTAAATGTACTTATAAAATTATCAAGATTGTTAACAAATTCAGTACTAAATTCAAGTGTTGGGCCTATTTCCATGTGAGTACCTATTTTATTTTTAAATAAATTTCTAAGTGCTTCTTGATTAGCAAGTTCTCTCATAAGACCAAATCTTGCAATTGCTTTAGCATGTGCTTCTTTAGTACCAGTACCATCTTTAGCAAATTCATGGTATCCTTCAGGATATTTCATATTCTTATCTAAACAATATGAATACTTAGTGTTAGTTAAATTATTATTGGCATCATATGTTGTAGAAAATTCTAAAACGCCTAATAAATCACCAGCTGGATCATGAGTAATGTCATTACCATTAGCATCTTTGAATGTTATTTTACTATAATCAATTTCTCTTGTTTTTTCAACAAAAAAATTATCTTCAGCATTAACATTCACTGTTATCATTAATAAAAATAATACAGTTAATAATTTAAAATATTTTTTCATAAACATCTCCTTTATTTTCTTATAGTTAAATAATATCATTTTTTAATAAAAATGACAATATAAAAGAGAAAATTATTAAAACTTTCTCTTCAATGTAAAATCTTTTCTATTGTATTTTCTCTTTAATTCAGGTGCCATTCTTATTAATGATTGTAATGCTATATAACCACATTTTTCTTTATCTATTGTATCTTCACTAATTATTTGATTAAGTATTTTATTAGACATTAGTAATGGCATAATTATAAGTAAACTTTTTAGGTAACATGTATTTAATGATAAACTTCTAAAATTTCTTGGTGAGCTCATAGTACTTTCATTTAATTTAACTATTTTTCTACATAATTTATCAAATACTCTTTTTTCTTCATCATCTAATGCTTCCATTACTTCACTAGGTCTAGCATCTTTATCTATCTTATATATAAATGAAAAATCATATAATGCTTTATTAATTTCTTTTTTATGACTACCACATTCTGAATCTTCTTTTACTTCTTTTATTAGATTTAAAAATATATTATTTTTTCTTGCTGTAGTTCCTCTATATGCATCACTTGCTTCTTTATGTATAGTATTACTAATCATATTAAAAGCCATACAATTTCTTACATGAAGATACATTCTATATCCACATAATAAATCATCATCTACTTCTCTAAATAATAAATACCATTCACCATTTCTAATTTTATTAAAATCTTCTTCACTATATGACTGTACAAGTAAATCAACAAAACCACAAAAATTTTTATCTAAATCATTAAAGAAACAACTATAATAATAATCTTCTACTTTAGTAAGTTCATCAAGCATTCTTAAACATTTTTCATATTCTAAACTGCTTGACATACCTTTTTCATCTAGCATAGCCATTCTTTTATAACAGATAAGTATATTTTTAGTAATATTACTTATACTTAAGAATAAATTTTTACTATCCATATATACCTTCCCCTTTAACGAGGCATATTATATTATAAATTATAAATTTTATCAAGAAAAAAAGTAGAATTTCTTCTACAATGAATATTATTCTTCTACTTTTTCTTTATCTTTTTTAGATTTATTATCCTTTTTTTCTATTTTAGGTAATAATTCTTTTCTTGATAAGTTAAGTTTTCCTTTTTTATCATATCCAGTTGCTTTAACAACTATTTCATCTCCTACTTTTAATAAGTCACTTGGATGATTTACTCTCTTGTTATCAAGTTGGCTTACATGAACTAGTCCTTCACAACCTGGCCATAATTCTACAAAAGCACCAAAGTCTTCAATTTTAACTACTTTTGCTGTATAAACAGCTCCGATTTCAACTTCTTTAACTATATCTTCAATCATACCAATAGCTTTATCAAGAACATTCTTATCCATATGATAACATACTACATTGCCTTCTTCATCAATATCAATTTTAACAGCATCTTTACTATTAACTGATGTAACATTACTTGATTCTAAGATAATCTTAGTTATCATATCTCCACCTTTACCAATAACATCTTTAATCTTATCAGGCGAAATCTTCATTGTTCTAATTTTAGGAGCATAAGGTGATAATTCATGTCTTACTTCTGGTATAGTTGCTTCCATAACGTCAAGTATTTGCATTCTTGCTTTATGAGCTTTATCAAGAGCTTCTTTAAGTACTTCTCTTGTAACACCTTTAATTTTGATATCCATTTGTAAAGCAGTAATACCTTTTCTAGTACCAGCAACTTTGAAATCCATATCTCCCATGTGGTCTTCTAACCCTTGAATATCAGTTAAAATTGTATATTTAGAATTGCAAGTTCCATCTTCAGTAATAAGTCCCATAGCAATACCAGCTACTGGTGCTTTAATTGGAACACCTGCTGACATAAGTGACATACATCCAGCACAAATACTTGCTTGGCTAGATGAACCATTACTTTCAAGTACTTCAGATACTACACGTACTGTATATGGAAATTCTTCTTGACTAGGCATAACTTGTAATAATGCTCTTTCAGCTAAAGCACCATGTCCAATTTCACGTCTACCAGGGCTTCCATATCTACCAGTTTCACCAACACTAAATGCTGGGAAATTATAATGGAATATGAATTTCTTACTTTCTTCAAGTCCTAAACCATCTAATATTTGTTCTTCGTTTTGAGCACCTAAAGTAGTGATTGCAAGTGCTTGAGTTTGACCTCTTGTAAATAACGCACTACCATGTGTTCTTGGAAGTAAATCAACATCTGCTGATAATTCACGTATTTCATCCATTCCTCTTCCATCTGGTCTAATATGTTCATTAGTAATTAATCTACGTACTTCAGCACCTTCAATTTCATCAGCAACTTTCTTAACAAGCTTAAGATCATCTTCAAGAGTTTCTTCTCCTTCATGTCTTTCACTATATTTAGTAATTGCTTCTTCTTTAACTTCATCAATACGAGCATATTTTTCTAACTTATCTTTTATTTGAATAGCTTCGATCATATCTTCTTTGATGTCATCATTAACTTCATTTCTAAGTTCATCAGGAATATTAGCAAGAGTAACCTCTATCTTTTCTTCACCTATCTCACTAATAATATCATTTTGTATAGCACATAATTCTTTAACAGCTTCATGTCCAAACATTAAAGCTTCTAACATTTCTTCTTCACTTACTTGTTTAGAACCACTTTCAACCATATTAATAGCGTCCATTGTTCCAGCAACAGTTAAGTTAATAGTACTTCTTTCCATTTCTTCACAAGTTGGATTAATCTTAAGTTCTCCATCAATCTTACCAACTATAACACCAGCAACTGGTCCTTCAAATGGTATATTAGAAATACCTAAACATAATGATGTACCAAATAATGCTGTCATTTCTGGTGTTTTATCTGGATCAACACTTAGTACGGTGTTTACAACTTGTACTTCATTTCTAAAATTTTCATTAAACATAGGTCTAATAGGTCTATCAATAACTCTAGCAGTTAAAGTAGCCGCATCTGTTGGACGACCTTCTCTTTTAATAAATCCACCAGGGATTTTACCAACAGAATATAATTTTTCTTGATATAAAATTGTTAAAGGGAAAAAGTCAGCAGTAGAAACATTATTACTCATAACACAAGTAGATAATATAACTGTATCATCATATCTAACAAGTACAGCACCTCTTGCTTGTTTAGCAAGTTCACCATGTTCAACTACGATTTTTCTTCCTTGAAAATCATATTCAAAAACTCTTTTCATACTTCCTCCTTCTTAAAATAAAAGACACTTAAAATAAGTGCCTACTTTCTTAAATTTAATTTTTTGATTAGTTCACGATATCTTTGAACATCTTCGTTCTTTAAATATTCTAGTAAACTTTTTCTTTTACCAACCATTTGTAATAAACCACGGTTAGTATGATAATCATGAGTATGTTCTTTCATATGTTCAGTAAGTTTATTGATTCTTTCTGTTAAAAGTGCAACTTGTACTTCAACACTTCCAGTATCATTTTTACTTCTAGCAAATTCACTAACAATACTCTCTTTTCTAGCTTTAGTTAATGCCATTACAAAATTCCTCCTTTTCACTTATATCCGTTAATTCCGAGTAAAGAAGTAAGAGGTACATCTAAACTAAGAATAAACTTCACATACATAATACTATAATTTAGAGTAAATTGCAACCGATTTTATACAATTTCCTATTATTTCAAGTATTTATTAATCATTTTTATTTATTTTATCAATTATAAGTTAGCCAATACGGAAAGCTGGTGAAACACCACCTGAAGTATTAGCGTAGGTACTAAGGTAACTATAATCATCGGTAGGAACAATAAAGAAACTATGATCGTAGTTAGAATGAGCCTCACGAAGCCACCACCAACTATCAGTAGTTTTGTACTTCTTTATAGTTTCGCTATCATCACTTGATGTTACATTTTTATTAATATAGTAATCCAATGTTCTAGTCAAATCTTTTGCTGAATCGTATGGAGAATATGAATTTGTAGACCAATCACTATACACCTCTTTTAGAGACAATAAGTACAATTTATCTATTGATGTGAAGTTTTCTCCATTTGTACTTCCATGACTTGATACTACTGTTGTATCTATTATTGTACTTTTTAAATCACTTGGTAAAGAATTATATATATCGTAGTTTACAAAATCATACATACTTGAAGCTGGCCAGCCACCTACATTTGTATCTGTATCATTCATTTCATATGTTGTTATAATATCAGCAAATTCAAGTACAAAACCACATGCTGTTTGTGAAAAACCTGATGTGCTGCATTCACTTGGCGTTGTTGTATTTGCTATTCTTAATGTATGTGTTCCGTATGTTGTTCCAAGATTTACTTCTTTTGTATCGCCTACATTATAATCTCCTGTATTACCATTTCTTACATTTGTTGCTATAGTAGTCCAACTATCTAATTCAAATTTAGTTAATTTTGGATAAACCAATGCATCATCAGTTATAGTTGAAGTACTTGTATACTCTGTTCCGTTACCACCTGTTTTAGTGAAATATTGTCTTGTACTTGGTAAATTTCCTAAAGCTGAACCTGAACTAACCTTTCTTGTTTCAAGAACTGTCTTATTATCAGTATTCATAAAAGTAACAACATAACTTATCTTCTTTGAACTATCAAATTTACAACTAGTTGATTCTTTAGTATCACTTCCATTTACTGATACATATCCGTCTATTGAAGTTCCAAGTAAACTTGTTAAATTAATTGTAGGATCTTCTACATATCTCATCCATATATAAAGAGTATAAGATATACTTTTACCTGTTTCTATAAAATCACTATCATATATTAATAATTTATTATCAGCTATATCTTTAAATGATCCTTCACTTACCTTACCTGTACTTGAAACTACTTTATAAACTAAGTATTCACTCTTTAATTGTTCTGAAATACTATTAAAGTTAAGATAAAGTTTCATACATCCATTAAGAGTACTTTCTGCATTACTTATTGTAAATTCTTTCTTAAATGCTTCTGTTTCATAATTGCTACTTCTAATTGGAGCCATATTATTTAATGTAATACTTGTATCAGTTATCTTTAACTTTAGATTACCTGTTACTACATTATTTGGATTAATTGTTCCATTTGTGATAATATCTGGTCCGATAAATGCTAATGTAGCAGTTAACACACCACCTATTAAAATACATACTGCTATTACTATATATTTTTTATCTATTTTCATATACTTCACTCCTTTATTTTACCTAAATTAACAAATAATATTATTTGTAACATTGTGAATACCGCAGCACCTAAAAATATACTTCTAAATGATATTTGTATTAGGTATCCTGCTAAATACGTACCTATTCCTTCTCCTAAACTAAGTACAAAATATCTAATATTTCCAAATAGAAATTGACTATTTGTATCAATCTTTCTTACATAAACGCCATTTATTTTATCATTAAGTATTCTACCTGTTATATGAGCTACTATTATTGCAATTACAAAGAAAACTATATTATTAGTTAAAAACGCTATTAGATAAATAAGTGCCCTAGTGCCATACTTAATAAATATACTAGCATAATTGCTTAAATCTTTACCATGCTTAATAAATAAAGAACAAGCTATACTTCCTAGTAAGTTACAAACTATAATAAATATAGATGCGACTGATACGGAAAAATTAATATAATTAGTTAGTATAAGCATCATTATTCCAAATACAATACCATATGATATATTCATAATAAGTTGTGTAAATAAGAAATAATTATTTATTTTTGATTTATATAGATTTTTTAATGCTTTTTTGATTGGCAAAACATTTCTTTTTTTGTAATATTTATCTTGATTAAAGAGTATTAATATAAATGCTCCCATTAATGATGAAATTAATGCTATAAAAAGACATGAATTATAATCAAATATTCTATTACCTATTGTAATACCAACTAATAAACCACAAAATATAATGCCTGTATCTTTAGCTAAATAACTTATAAGATTTTGTTTTCTATAAGCACTTTCTCCTTTATTTACAATTGATAATAAGGGATAATATGATATAGAGAACATAACATCACACATTATACTTAGAAGCATACATATCTTTATTATATAAGTATTCCTATTTACTAATAGTATTGAAAGAGCTATAGCTCTAAATATGATACACATTAATGTTACGCTTTTAATCTTTACTTTAGTTGAAAATATACTTATAACAAATGATATTATAGCACTGCATATTAATGCCACTGATAAGATTCTACTTATACTAACAACATCAAAGCCTATACTTTTAAGCCAAAGTTGTCTATAATTAGACCAAATTCCTATTGAAAATGATATAAAAGCCAAAACTATCATTAATACATTTTCATCATTAATATTACAAAATTTTTTAATTTTTTCTTCCATATCTATCCTTTTTACCTTAATAATATAATTATAATTGAATTTATTATAAAATTCAATTCAAAACTATTGACAAATATGTAATTTTTTTGCTAATATTTTTGTCATGCTTGTTAATTTATAAATGATGTGTGCTTGAATTTATAGGAGGTTATAATGAATTTAAGTGAAGAAGAATTAAAAAAAGAAGAAAAGCATCTAGAATTAACTACAACACTTTTAAGAGAGAACATTAGTGCTCTTGCTCAAGATTTATATGACAATGAGGAAAAACAACAAGAATTTAAGAAGTATATTTGGGATACTAAAGCAGAACTAGATCCTACTGAAATGAAAACTATACTTTCAAACAATGACAAAGAAATTGAAGACTTAGAAATGAAAGCTAAGTATTACAAGAAATTATATAAAATACAAAATAGTCCATATTTTGGTAAAATAACTTTTGAAGATGATGAAGGTAACAAAGATATTTATATTGGACTAACCTACCTTACTAAAGATAATGATAATGTTATTTATGACTGGAGAAGTCCCATATCAAGTGTGTTCTATGATTATGAACATGGTAAATGTAGTTATAGTGCTCCTGGTGGAATAATCGAAGGATATCTTCATAATAAAAGACAATTTACGATTGAAAATTCAAAAATTAAAAGAGTTTTTGATTCAAAACTTACTATTCAAGATGAAATGTTACAAGAAGTATTAACAAGAAAAAATAATGATTATATGAAAAATATAGTTAATACTATTCAAGCTGAACAAAATGCAATAATAAGAAATGTAGAAGATAAAAACTTAATTGTTCAAGGTATTGCTGGTTCAGGTAAAACATCAGTAGCACTTCATAGAATAGCATTCCTACTCTATAAGATTAAAAATTTAACTAGTGATAAAGTACTTATATTCGCACCTAATCATATATTTAGTGAATATATATCAAATGTACTTCCTGAACTTGGTGAAGAAAATACTAAAGAAACAACATTTAGTGATTTCTTAGAAGCATACATAAAAGAATATAAAAATATTGAATCATTTACTTCATTTATAGAAAGATATTATAAAAAAGAAGAACTCTATACAGATTTAATTAAACTAAAACAATCTAATGAAATAATACCTGTTATTGAAAAATATATACAAAATTATACTAAAAAAGCAAGATTCACAAGTGAAATATTCAATAGAGAATTATATGTTCCACTTGAAAAACTAAATTATTATTTAAATGAAAGATATAGTAGTATTCCATTACTTGAAAGAATAGCTGAAATATCATTAAAAATAGCTGAACAAGAATTTAGAAATAATAAATCAAAAGCAAGACAAATAAGAAAATGGTTAAGAGAAAGATTAAATATAAGTATTGATATGAAAGAAATATATAAGAATTTCTTTAGAAGTAAAGAATTTATAGATATTTATGGTCATGAACTTCCAGAATCTTATATAAATAGACTTGATGAAAAAGATATTTCATATGAAGATGCGTGTTTATTTGTATATATGAAGAGTTTACTTATGTTTTTAGGAAATGATTACTTAATTGAACAAACAATAGTTGATGAAGCACAAGATTATAGTATTTTAGAATATATGTTGCTTAAGAAAATACTTAAAAGAAGTAAATTTACAATACTAGGAGATATTAATCAAACAATAAATCCATATTATGAATATAAATCACTTAATGAACTTAAAAGTGTATTTACTGATTCAGTTAACTATATAGAACTTAATAAAACATATAGATCTAGTCCTGAAATAATAGAACATGCAAATAAGATATTAGGACTTAACTTAGTATCAGCAATTAGAAGAAATACAAGTATTCCAGTTGAATTTAGATACGAAGATAATTTAAAAGAACAACTTATCAAAGATATAAAGAATTTAAAGAAAGATAATAAAAGTATTGCTATTATAACAAAAACAGATACTGAAGCTGCAACTATATATAAACTACTTAAGAAAGATATGAATGAACTTACTCTTATTGCGAACAATTCAAAAGCATTTAGTCGTGAACTAGTAGTAATACCTTCATATATGGCAAAAGGTCTTGAATATGATGCAACTATTGTCTATACAGAAAAAGATAATCAATTTACATATAAAGAAAGATATTTATATTATGTTGCATGTACAAGAAGTCAACATCACTTAATTATTTATAATCAAAAAGAAGCATAAATCTCATGCTTCTATTTTTTTAATTCCTTTTTAATTTCATCATTTATCATTTTACGTTTCTTAATTGATAATATTAATTTCTTACCTACAATCTTAAGAAATAATACACTATATCCTAAAGCAGTAAAGAATGTTAAAGAATTTTGTACTCCATGAATAATAGTTTCATAAGGAACATTTTTATACTTATTTAAATCTACTTCTAAATATTCAGTGTATTCTTCTTTATCTTCTACTTCACTATTATCACTAAACATACTTTCATCATATAAGAAACTTACATCACAGTGGCCCATAGAATTTGTGGCACCAGTATCAGTACATACATTAGTTACTTGCTGCATAGAAATTGTATAATCATTATTACTTGTTTCAGTTACCTCTTCAAGTTCACTTAACTTAAATCCTTTATTAATCCATTTACTTTCATCTTTATAATTAGGTCCACCTGCTGCCCAAATATAAAAGTCATTATCTTTTAGTGAATTACCATTTCTTTTAAAACTCTTACTTATACTATCCAAAGTACTATAATTGCCATATATACCCACATTCATAAATCCATGATTATTACATAATTCTTTAAATCCTTGTGCTATATCATAATAATTAGTATCACTACTATCAAGTTCAAAATCAATAAATATAGGTGTTTTACTTTTATCAATATTAATATTTTTGCTTTTTAACTCACTATCTAATCTATCTAGGTAATTACTTATTCTCTCTAGCACGATAGATGTTTCTTCTTTTCCTCCAAGACACATATAAAGTCCTAAATCAATATTATTAGTAATAACATTTTGTATATGTTCACTTGCTGTATCTAAATAAGTATCACTCTTGATTCTAGCAACTTCAACTATTACATAATCAGATGTTTCACTTACTCTATCCCATGAAATAGTATCTTGATAATCAGAAATATCAATACCTTTTCTTACTCCAAAGTTATATGATACAAGGTCTTTATTAGAATCAATTACTTCATATAAATTAGGGATATATAATGAATCACCAACACTTACTTCTTTTACATTGTTATATTTCATTAAATCTTCTTCACTAAGTCCACATTTTAATGCAATGCTATGAAGAGTTTCATTTTCACCTACTATATACATTGCACTACAAGGTAAAATAACATTTGAATCAGTAACCATAGATAAATTCTTAGATGCTGTAATGTTACCACTTAAACTTTTAGTTATATCAATATTTCCTATGTATTTGATTTCTTCACTATCTCTTACTAAGAAAACACTTCTATTAGTTATATCTACTAAATGATTATTTAAATCATTAAGATTAGTATCACTACCATAGATACCTATTCTATAAGAAGAATTATCTATCTTATTTAAGAATGATTCAATTATCTCTTTTTTCATTGTATTATTTAGTTTTTTATTTGACATAATTTTATCTATATCAAAATATATTGGCATATCAATATCAAATCTTTTAAGAATACTTTCTAAATAATCAGTATCCATATACATTTCACCAAGTGTGTCAGCATCACATTCAAATACTAATGAAACAGATATTCCCTCATTCTTACATTTATTAAGTTTATTAGTAAGAGCGGTTATATCGTTATATTCTTTTCTTTTAATATGTAATACTACAAAATTATTAACATGAACTTTAGTATTGAATCTTGTATTTATATTTTCATAACCTACACTATTTTCATGACTGGCATCACTCTTACCACGAATACTAGAATCTTTAATACCAAGAACTACATCTTTTACTAAATTAGCAGTAAGTACTCCACCTACTGTATAAAGTATTACTTTATTTTTAATTTTCTTTTTACTTTCGTTTTCCATATTATCTCCTAAAGTCCTGTTATTATAGCATAATTTAATGCAAAATAAAAGACCCTATTTCTAGAGCCTATTATTTCAATTATTCCATGATTTCTGATACAACACCAGCACCAACTGTTCTACCACCTTCACGAATTGAGAACTTAGTTCCGTTTTCGATAGCGATAGGAGCAATTAATTCAACAGTCATATCAACATTGTCACCTGGCATAACCATTTCAGTTCCTTCTGGTAATGTAATTACGCCTGTAACATCAGTAGTTCTGAAATAGAATTGAGGTCTATAGTTACTGAAGAATGGAGTATGTCTTCCACCTTCTTCTTTAGATAGAACATATACACTAGCTTTGAATTTCTTATGTGGTGTAATGCTACCTGGTTTACATAAGATTTGTCCTCTTTCTACATCTTCTCTATTGATACCACGAAGTAAAACTCCAGCGTTATCTCCAGCTTCAGCATAATCTAATGATTTTCTGAACATTTCGATACCAGTAACAACAGTCTTTCTTGTTGGTTTTAATCCAACGATTTCAACTTCATCATTAAGATTTAATTTACCTCTTTCAACACGTCCTGTAACAACAGTTCCACGTCCTGTAATAGTAAATACATCTTCAATACTCATTAAGAATGGTTTGTCATTATCTCTCTTAGGTGTATCAATCCATGAGTCAACAGCAGCCATAAGGTCTTTAATTGGTTGTATCCATTTTTCATCACCTTCAAGAGCTTTTAATGCAGATCCACGAATAACTGGAGTATTGTCTCCATCGAATCCGTATTCATTTAATAATTCACGAACTTCCATTTCAACTAAGTCTAAAAGTTCTGGATCATCTACCATATCGCACTTATTGATGAATACTACCATTTTTGGTACACCAACTTGACGAGAAAGTAAGATGTGTTCTCTTGTTTGAGGCATTGGTCCATCAGTTGCACTAACAACTAGAATAGCACCATCCATTTGAGCAGCACCTGTAATCATGTTCTTAACATAATCAGCATGTCCTGGACAGTCAACGTGAGCATAGTGACGTTTGTCAGTTGAATACTCAACGTGAGCAGTATTAATAGTAATACCTCTTTCTCTTTCCTCTGGAGCTTTATCGATTTGATCATAATCCATAAATTCTCCAAAATATTTAGTAATTGCAGCAGTTAATGTTGTTTTACCATGGTCAACGTGTCCAATAGTACCAATATTAACATGCTCTTTTGAACGGTCGAATTTTTGTTTTGCCATTTTATTTTTCCTCCTTTGTTTACATATTATATTTTATCTAATACTTGATAATATTTCAAGTATAAATAACAAAACTTTTCAAAAGTATACTTATTGTTGTACACCATTTTTCTTTATAATGTCTTCAGCAATACTTCTTGGAACTTCTTCATAGTGATCAAATATCATTTGATATGTACCACGTCCTTGAGTATTACTTCTAAGAACTGTCATGTAACCGAACATTTCTGAAAGTGGAACCATAGCTCTAATAGAAATATCTCTACCTCTTGATTCATTACCAAGTGGTTTTCCACGTCTACTAGTTAAGTCTCCCATAACTGTTCCCATGAATTCTTCTGGAACAACTACTTCAACATTCATAATTGGTTCTAAAATGCAAGGATTACATTTATTTTTAGCTTCTTTTAACGCCATAGAAGCTGCGATTTTAAATGCCATTTCATTTGAGTCTACATCATGGTAAGATCCATCAAATAATGTACATTTAACATCTATCATTGGATATCCAGCAAGTACTCCACCTGCTAAAGCTTCTTGAAGTCCTTTGTCAACTACAGGAATATATTCACGAGGAACAACTCCACCTACTACTTCATCAACAAATTCATATCCCTTATCAGGATTTGGTTCAAATTTAACCCAAACATGTCCGTATTGTCCACGTCCACCTGATTGTTTAATATATTTACCTTCACATTCAGCAGTACTCTTAAGAGTTTCTCTATAAGCAACTTGTGGTTTACCAACGTTTGCTTCAACACCGAATTCTCTTCTCATTCTATCAACTAGAACGTCTAAATGAAGTTCACCCATACCAGCTATAATAGTTTGACCAGTTTCATGATCAGTTTTAGCTCTGAATGATGGATCTTCTTTAGCTAATTTTTGAAGAGCAATTCCCATCTTTTCTTGATCTGCTTTTGATTTTGGTTCAATAGCAAGTTCAATAACTGGTTCTGGAAATACCATTTTTTCAAGAATAACTTGATTCTTTTCATCACATAGAGTATCTCCTGTAGTAGTATCTTTAAGACCTACAGCAGCAGCAATTTCTCCAGCATATACTTCGCTAATTTCTTTTCTTTGATTAGCATGCATTTGAAGAATACGTCCGATTCTTTCTTTTTCTCCTTTAGTAGAGTTCATAACATAACTTCCTGATTTAAGTACACCAGAGTATACACGGAAGAATGTTAAGTTTCCTACAAATGGATCGTTCATAACTTTGAATGCTAAAGCACTGAATGGTTCACTATCACTAGCTTTTCTTTCAACCTCTTTATCATTCATATCAACGCCTTTAACAGCTGCAATATCAAGTGGAGATGGTAGATAATCAATAACTGCATCCATTAATGCACGAGTACCTTTATCACCTAAAGCATCAGCACATAATACTGGGAAAAATTTAACAGCTAATGTAGCTTTTCTTATAGTTGATTTTAATAAATCTACGCTAATTTCATTTCCTTCTAAATATTGTTCCATTAATTCGTCAGAGAAATCAGCAACAGCATCTATTAATTTTCCTCTATATTCTTCAGCTCTATCCATCATGTCTGCTGGTATTTCAATTTCAGTAACATTTTGAGCAGCAGTTCCATCATAACTATAAGCTTTCATAGTAACTAAATCAACATATCCTGTAAAGTGATCTTCAGCTCCAATTGGTAACATGATTGGTTCTGCATTTTCAGATAGTCTATGATGAATTGAATCTATTGAATAATAGAAATCAGCTCCCATTTTTTCCATCTTATTAGCACAAATCATTCTTGGAACCATATAATCATTTGCTTGTCTCCAAACTTGTTCAGTTTGTGTTTCAACTCCAGCTTGAGCATCAATAAGTGCAACAGCACCATCTAAAACTCTTAAACTACGAGCAACTTCAATAGTGAAGTCTACGTGTCCCGGAGTATCTATTATATTGAATCTATAACCATTCCAGTGTACAGTAGTTGCAGCACTAGTAATTGTTATACCTCTTTCTTTTTCTTGATCCATCCAGTCCATTTGAGAAGCTCCATCATGAGTTTCACCAATTTTATGAATGTTTCCACCTAAATATAGAATTCTCTCTGTAGTTGTTGTTTTACCAGCATCTATATGAGCCATAATTCCTATATTACGTGTTTTTTCTAACGATACATCACGCGCCATTAGTGTTCTCCCTTCTTACCATCTATAATGAGCATAAGCCTTGTTAGCTTCAGCCATCTTATGAGTATCTTCACGTTTTTTAACTGCTCCGCCAATTCCATTTGAAGCATCTATAATTTCAGCAGCTAATTTTTCTGCCATTCCTTTTCCACTTCTATTTTTAGCATATTGAATTAACCATCTAAGCATTAAAGCATTAGCTCTTTCTTCACGTACTTCAGTTGGAACTGAATAGTTACTTCCACCAATTCTTCTACTTCTAATTTCTAGTGATGGTCTAATATTATCAAATGCTTCATTTAGAACTTCCATAGGATCTCTATTTGTTTTTTCTTTTACTGTTTCAAGTGCATCATATAATATTTTTTGAGCAGTTCCTTTTTTACCATCTAACATAATTCCATTGATTAATTTAGTAATCATTTTAGAATTATATATTGGATCTGCTAAAACATCTCTTTTTATTGCTTGTCTTTTACGCATGTTTTATTTCTCCTTTCTCAAACTTAATTATTTATTTTTAGGTTTTTTAGTTCCGTATTTACTTCTACCTTGTCTTCTTTTATCAATACCAGCTGTATCTAAAGTTCCACGAACAATATGATAACGAACACCGATAAGATCTTTAACACGACCACCACGAATTAGAACAACACTATGTTCTTGTAAGTTATGTCCTTCACCACCGATATAGCAGTTTACTTCATAACCGTTACTTAATTTAACTTTAGCAATTTTTCTTAAAGCTGAGTTTGGTTTCTTTGGTGTTTTAGTAGAAACACGAGTACAAACTCCACGTTTTTGTGGTGCACAGTTGTTAGTTCTTACTTTGTCTTTAGAGTTATATCCAACATTTAATACTGGGCTTTTACTCTTTTTAACCTTTTGTCCTCTACTCTTTCTTACTAATTGATTAATTGTAGGCATATTAGTCTCCTTTCTTATACACATTTCCAGGTGTATCATTCACTATATTTTTTTAAGTTTTCTGCGTGAGAAAACCTGAAATCTAGTTAATAATAGCATACAGGGACCCCTTTTGTCAACGATTATTACTAATTATTTCAAGAAAAAAGTAAGAATTTTCATTTTTCTCACTCTTTTCTATTTAATAATTAATTTTTTACATGCTTCATAGTATTTATTATTTTTTAATTTTTCCATATTGCCAAGTATTACATTTAAATCATCTTGTGATAAATTACGTATTACATTTACTCTTAATGTTGTTTCTGGTGAAAATCCACTTATCTCTTTTTTATATACTTTACCTATTCCACGAGTTGATACTATGTGTGGTATTCTTGATTTTTCTACTGCATCTCTAAATGCCCACATGAAGTCTAAAACACTATCATTAGGATATAATTTTTCTTCTAATGCCATATCATAATCAAAGAATACATTATCAAATCTATCAAGAGTTGATGCATCAAGCGCATTACGACCTACATATTGAAAATCACTACCACGGCCCCAGGTATTAGCGGCGGCCACCATTCTAAAATCAGGATGTCTGTCTATTGTTTCATGTGGAAAAGCCATATATCCATTCGCAAGTGCTGAGTTTATGACTATTAACGCAGATGGATCAGAATTATCTATTTCATCTAAAAAGAATACTCCACCATTTTTAAATGCTTTATAGAATTCAGTATCACGATAATTACCACCAGCATCAATAAATCCAGTTAGCTTAAATTCATTGCTTGCATTATTAGTATAATACATGTGTTTATTGAGTGCTTTTGATACTTGAGCTATTGAATAGTTTTTACCACTACCAGCAGGACCAATTAACATAACTGGTTCATCCATATTTACTAAGCTAAGTATTTCTTCAAACTTTTCATGAAAATGTTCAGCATCAGTTCTACCTATTTCTTCACCATGAAGATTAATAATATGAACAGTTGGTAAATTAAGTTTCTTCTTTTCTTCACTTATTATCTTTTCTACTTCTTCGCTTATTTCTTTACGTACATTCTCTTTATAATTTATCTTTGCTACTTCATCACGTACTATCTTAAGAAGTTCTTTCCTTGTTTCAGTATCTACGCTTCCACTAATAGAACTTTCTATTCTATTTTTTATTTCATCACTATTAAGATATTCTTGAAGTGATTCTTTAATCTTATTACGAACTTCATCACTGATATTACCTGATATAATATTGTTTATAAAGTCCATCATTTCTTTTGACAAAGTTAAATTTTCTTCTTTTTCTTTATCTGGTTTTGCTATTTTAGAGCTGTCTTTAGTACCTTTTTTATTTTCGTTAGATTCTTTTAAATCGGTATCACTTTCTTGCAATTCTTTTTCTTTCTTTGATCTTTCTATTTTAGAACTATCTTCATTTCCTTTTTTATTTTTGCTAAATTCTTTTAAATTAGTATCACTTTCTTGTGATTCATTCTTTTCAGCAGTTTTTTCTGGATTAACATTATCTTCTTTCGAAACTTTTTCTTTAGGCTCTTCTATTTTTTTAGTCTCTTTTGATTTTATCTTTTCTTTAAATTTATTTTTATCTTTTTTTGTACCCTTTTTCATTTCGTAAAATTCTCCCCTGTCATAATATCTATCACCTATTTCTACTATCTCTTCTTTAAAGTTTGACAAGATATTTTCATCACTACTAAAAGATATATCACCATTTTCATTGTATGAATAATATAACTCGCCTTTACCACTTTTACCTGCTGAAATAAGTCCATCATCATTATTTACCATAACAAATGAACAATCTATACCATTACTATTTAATAAATCAATAGTATATTTCATACCATACTTATAATATAAATATGGTAAAATTTGGTCTTCAGTAGCTACCTTTTTATCTTTAAATTTTTCTTCCCATAATTTAGTTAATTCTTGTTGACTTGAGCAACTTATCATATAAGTATATTTATTATCACTACTAGTAAATATTCTATTGTTTGCTCCTAATAAATAATGATTGTTACAATGTGCTTCATTTAATTCTTCTTCACCTGTTAAAAATCTTTTAACATTGTCTTTTAGTTTTTTCATTTCTGCTTTGCTTCTTGTATTATTAGGATCACTAGTTAATACAAATGAACCATATTTTTCACCAAGAATACAAAATTTTTCACCATCATAATAAGTATTTGGCATTACAATACTATATGTTTTATCTACTGACTTTTCTATAATGCTTTCTTTATTATCTGCAAACATTAATTTTCCATCTTTATTATATCCATAATACAAATGTGAAGTTTCACCTATATTAGCACATATTATTTTCTTTTCACTAGTTTCGATACTCATTACAAATGAGCCTTCAAATTCATAGCTTTTAAGTTCTCTAATAAGACATAATAATCCACGTGAAACATATAAATATTGCATAATATTGCTATAATTAAGATCTTTTTTTCCATTATAATTATCAAATAACTTAGATTTATCAAGTAACTTAGTAAGTACTTCTTTATCACAATTTAATACGCAATCAAGTGAACTATAATTAACATAACATCCTGGGAAATTAAAGTTATCATCATCTAATTGTAAAAATACACAATTTTTATATGGTTTTAATTTTCTTAATTTACGTTTTCCATCTTCTTTGCCCTTTAAATATTGACTTATATATTTTTCTTCTGATAAATCATCTTCTGTACAATACATTGCTAAATAATCTTTAAATTTCTCACTCATATTTTTCTCATCCTTTCAACTTTATCAAGTATTAAATCTTTTGGAGTATCACTTCTATTTATAAAACTAAATACACTATTTATATCATCTATTAGATCATAACCTTCTACTCCAAGAAGTCTTGATTCAGGAATAACAATATCATTTTCTTTTAAATTTAAGAATTTTCTTATTTCATACATATCACAAGGATAGCCATAACCAGAGGCCCAATCATTAGTAATATCTGGCGTACATTCAGTTAATTTAAATTCAAGTCTTCTAAGCCATGATGGATGACATAATGGAAAATATAATTTTTGTGGATTAACTCTTTCATTTTCTTTTTTTAATAGAAAATCACAATAAAGATAAGTGCTATAGTAACGATCACTAGACAAACTAAATAAATGAAGATCAACATTATATCCAAGAGTTTCTAATACCTGTATTAGTGATAATATTATTACTCCTCTATTATATACGCTTTCTTTAGAAGTAATACTTGCGCATGCACATTGAACATATAAATCTATTTTACGTCTAGCCACACGATTTCTATTAAGCATTGAAAGTGGACTACCCTCTAAATATGATTTAACATCAGGAGCATATCCTACATAATAGTTATATTGTTTACTTCTGTTATTAGATAATTTCAAATATTTATCTAATTTCATTTTTAATTCCATCATTTTATCAAAATTTTCATGGTATCCATATTTAGCAAGTTTTATAGCTTCATCAAAGCTATTAGTATCAGTAAACTCAAGAGTACCTGTCTCACTAGCAGTACCAGTGAATGTTGGATTCTTTTTAGCATGTGAAAGATAGTCTATATATTCACTTAAAGAATGAAATTCATGATGCATTACCTTTTTTCCATTTTTATCATAACATTTATACATATAGTTACCTCATTTGACTACATATTATAAAGTAAAGAACTTTTAAAAGCAATAAATTAATCATAATAAAAGTGAGAAATTAATCTCACTTAAAATTCTAAATCAATATTTTTCTTTGATACAATAAACATAAATAATTTAGATATAGAAAATATTAACGATATAAATAGTATAGACATGCATATTTCAAAAGGAAATGTACCATAGTTATTACTTATAAAATATTCTCCATAATATAATGGTAACATAAACACTGATGTTACGTCTTTTACTTTTAATATTGGAAATAACATACATATACTAAGAGGTATTATTCCCACTATTAAAATACCTATTTCTTCTCTTACTAGTTTATACACACTAATTGAGAATACAATAACTATATTAAGTATAAAATAACTTCTTATTATATGAAATATTAAATATAAAGAATTACTAATATTATAAAAATAATAATTATCTATTTTCATATTCATACCAGTATTTAAAATAGAACACAACATAACAATAACTAAAACTATAAAATATATTATTAAATTAGATATAAATATAAACTTAATCATTTTATTAAAGAATTCTTTATAATCTTTTATTCTTATCATAAATGAATAGTTATGAATAAGTTCTGTATATATATTATATGTGTTAAACATAAATAGAAATAGTAATACCATTATGAAATAGTCCCATGTCATAACATTATAAATGCCTTCTATGAATGTCATTCTTTCTGTTATGGTACCAAATGCCATGAATCCAAGTAATACAATCATAATGATAGTTACTTTAAATCTGGTATTTTCTAGTAATGATACAATTAATTTAAAATCATTTTTCATTTTATACGTTCCACATTTCCATTATTAAATTTATATACTTCATCTGATAATATATCTATATCTTCTTTAATATGACTTGTTACTATTATAATTTTATTTTGATTTTTTAGTTCTAATAATATATTTCTTATTTTATCTACTGTATCATCTTCTATACCATTAAATAATTCATCAAATATCATAACACTAGGATTTTCCATAAGTACCTGTGCTATTCCTAATTTTTGTTTCATACCAAGTGAATATTCTTTATACTTTTTATCTTTTTCATGAATTAAATTTACTTTTTCTAATGTATCATTTATTTCATTATCACTTATTTTATTTTGAATATTCGCAAGTAATTTTAAATTTTCAAAGCCAGTTAAATCTGGAAAGAAAGTTGGCTTTTCTATTAATGCTCTTGTATCAGGTGGAAAACTATTATTAGAACTATAATTTATATTATCAAATAATACTTCTCCAGTATTAGGCTTATAAAACGAACATAATATTTTTAAGAATACACTTTTACCACTACCATTTCTTCCAACAAGACCATATATTTTTCCACTTTCAAATGTCATATTAACATTATTAAGAACAGTAACTTTTTTAAACTTTTTAGATACATCTTTAACTATTATCTGCATTTTATGAATTCCTTTCTAATTTCATAATTATTTTTTCTTTATTTTTATATTTTAAATATACAAGTAATCCACTTATTAATGCAATACTTAAACATAGTATATTAAATGGAATTAATTCTCTATTATAGTAATTGTATACGTCAAAGAAATCTAAATATTTTTCTACATCCCTATGAAAAATCTTATTAATAAGTAATATTACAAAGAATGTATTAGTTAAAGTGATTCCAAAATATATCATAATACTTTCAAGGACAGAAACAATATAATTTCTAGTATCTGGTACAATAAGGAGTGCTATATTAGTCCAAAAGAAACTCATAAATATTGTGTTTAGTAAATAAGAAATTATAAATAAAGATGGATTTTTTAAAAAGCTCATAGGAAAACTTGCTATATTTGGAGTTATTGATACTTCAAATGTTCCACTTATAAGATAAGAGATTATCAACAAATAAATAGTTAATAGTGGCCATATTATTACACTTTTATATGCATTCTTAAGCATTTTTTTCATATACATATTATAACTTTCTCTTGTTAAGCAATTTTTAATATCTTGATTTCTAAATTTTTTACTAGTCATATATAGCGATGATGCAATTACTAAAAATGGTATACCGAAATAAAATAAAGTTGAGTATTCGGATGAATTAAATATATCGTAATAAATACTCAATGTATCTTTTGTATAATATTCATCAATATTATTCTTACAAAAATTATCTGGTTCATATTCAAGCAATTTATTACACCAATTAACGCTGTTATCCATATCATTTTTTCTTATTTCATTATCAATATATACTTTTAAAGCTGATATATTGAAGAATATAAATAATATTAAAAATGCTACTATTATCGCTATGTTATTTATTATGCTATTTTTTATATTTTTTTTCATTAATACCTCCATAAATAAAACGAGAAGAAAAATATATTCTTATTTTATTTTAATATGTCCAAATACCAGAATGGCTTACCTTATAGGCAGTAAAATTTGGATTTTTAAATTTTAAAGTATAATCGCCTTTCAAAACAAAATTGTTGCCTGTATATGTTTCTTTGTGATCTGTGGAAAAAGTTCTATAGTCAGAGCATTTTCCACCTTTTCTACAAAGATTTACATTAATATCGACATATCCTCCATCAGAGTATAGTCTCACCGTTCCAACATTTTCATATGTTTGTTCTGAAATGGCATCCGTTTTAGTTCTGTATTTACCATAATTCGTTTCTAATTTATAGGCTTTAACAACAAAATTAGCAATACCATATATTTCCTTGGCATTTGTGGAAACATATGACATAACTAAACATACTGCAAACATTAAAAAAGTAAATTTAAAATATTTCATTTTGTACCTCCATAAATATTTTTCTTCTCAAATTAACAGTATAATATTTTATTCAAGAAATGGTTAAAAGTGCATTAAAGTTTAATTTTATGTCATAAAATGTCAATAAATGCTATTTAAATAAAAATTACATTCTAAACGCATCACTAACTACTTTTGATACATTTACTTCTTTCTTATCATCTTTCTTAAAATAAGCAAGATATTCTATATTACCATTACCACCTTTTATAGGTGAATAAGTAAGACCATGTATCATAAATCCTATATCCATAAATGAATTAATAATATTTAAAATAACATTCTCATGTACTTCTTTATTAAGTGGAACACCTTTGTATTTATCAGCAATATCTTTACCACACTCAAATTGTGGCTTAATTAAACAAACTATTTCTTTTAAATTATTAAGACTTTCAAGTTTACTCATAAGTTTAGTAACTGATATAAATGATACATCTATAGATGCTATATCACATCTACTAATGATAGTATTATCAATATTTCTAAAATCAGTATTCTCATATAAATGTATTTTATCATTCTCTCTTAATCTTTTATCAAATTGATTACTACCTACATCTATCGCATAAACTTCACTTATTCCATTTTGAATTGCACAGTCACTAAAACCACCAGTTGATGAACCAATATCTAAAAGAACTTTATCCTTTAAATCAATATTAAATTCATGAATCGCTTTCTCTAACTTTAATCCACCACGTGATACATATTTTAACTTTTCACCTTTTATCTCAATAATATCACTACTATTCACATCAAAAGATGGCTTACTAACACACTTACCATTACAATAAACAATACCATTTTTTATTTCATTTTGTGCTTTACTTCTACTTTCAAATATACCTTTATTTACAAGTTCGATATCTATTCTAGTCATTCTCTCGTCTTAACTCCTTTTCATATAAAGACTTATAAATTTCATTATTTTTATATAATTCATTATGAGTACCAATTCCTGATACTTTTCCATCATCAATAACAATAATCTTATTACAATTCTTAATAGTTGAAAGTCTATGAGCAATTATTATCATAGTATATTCACTACTTATATTATTTATAGCCTTTTGTATATTTTCTTGTGTCTCATTATCAAGTGCACTGGTTGCTTCATCAAATAATATAATATTTGTTTTCATAAGTAATGCTCTTGCGATAGCAACTCTTTGACATTCACCACCACTTAAAGTAACACCACCTTCTCCAACTAAAGTATTATACTTTTTAGGAAGATTCATTATATAATCATGAAGTTCACATATCTTACAAACATTTTCAATTTGCTTTTGTGAAGCATTAGGACTCACAAGTAAAAGATTCTCTTTAATAGTCATATTAAATAAATATGGTTTTTGACTTATAACACTAATATTATTTCTAATAGAATATTTATCTAAATCATTAATATTATTTCCATCTAATAAGATACTTCCTTTATCTACTTCATATATCTTACTTATCAAATTAACAATAGTTGTTTTACCACTACCACTTTTACCTACTATAGCAACTGTATCCTTTGGTTCTATATTAAAACTAACCCCTTTAAGTACACTATCTTTTTCATATTTAAAATATACATTCTTAAATTCTATCTTACCACTTAATTCATTTACTCTCTTATTACCATAATGTTCTAATTTAAATTTACTATGATCAATAACCTCAAATATTCTTTCAGCTGATAAAGCAAATTCTTTAAGTTGTCTTTCAGTCCAAGCAAGATATAATATTGATGTAAATAATCTATCTTTATACATAAATATTGCGATTAATGATGATACTTTTATTACATCAAATTTAACAAAATATATAGATAATACAATAAGTACAGCAGTAAAAGCATAAACAACAATAGTTCTTAAGAAAACATATCCACTATCTACTTTAATACTACCAACTGTATCATTACATAGTTCATCTAAATTACCACTTACTTTATTTTTAAAATGTTCTACTATATTTAATAATTTAATATCATGAGTACCTTTTAATCCTTCATTAATAATAGTTGTATTTCTATCTCTTAATTTATTTCTTCTTTTTCTATAAGCATTCCATTTATCCATTGCTGACTTTTCTACTAAATATACACTAATCGTACCAATAACAGTAATTGTTCCAAGTACAAAGTTAATATGAAATATATATATAAATACAAATATATTTGAAAGTATTTTAGTAAAGTTACCACGTACTGCATCAAATGCATCAATAATATTATCAGGATCACTTGTTATTCTAGTTAAGAATATTCCACTTGATGTCTTTAATAATTCTTTATTATCTATTTCAAAATAAGAACTTATTACATCTTTCTTTATATTATTAGTAATACTTTCTTGAATCTTAGTATAATTTCTAATGAAAACTATCTTATCAAAGAAATCAATTACTAATGCAAGACCTACTACAAATAAAAGATATTTAAGTGCTTCGTCTAATCTACTACTAGTCGCATAATCTAATACTTTAGCCATTAAAGCAGGCCCAAATGAATTAAATATGCTTATTATAAGTGATATAATTATAAGTATAATTAATGCTTTCTTTTCTCTTTTAAAATATGGATAACATTTCTTGACATATTTCCATATACTTACCTTTTTCTTTTTATCTTTAACTTCTTTTTTCATAATCTAATTCTATCATATTTTATATTTAAAAAACACATATTTATTTAATATGTGTTTATAATTCTTTTTCACCTTTATTTTTAAATTGTATTACTATAGGTGTACCACTAAAATCTATATTCTCTCTTATTTTATTTTCAAGATATCTATAATAACTAAAATGAACAAGTCCTTTAGAATTAACTTCTATATCAAATCTAGGTGGTTTAGTTCCTGATTGATGAGCAAAGTATACTTTAAGTTTTTTGCCTTTAAATGATGCTGGTGGTGTTTCAATAAATGCATTTCTTATAACATCATTTATTATACTTGTTTTAACTTGTTTAATAGAGTTTTCATAAGATGCAAGTACTTCTGGCATAAGAGTATGTATTCTTTTTTTAGTTTGTGCGCTTAAGAATACTACTTTAGCATAGTCCATGAATTGGAAATTATATTTGATATCTTTTTTCCATTCTTTCATAGATTCATCTTTTTCATCTATTGTATCCCATTTATTAACAACTATAACAACTGGTTTACCTGCTTCTAAAGCATAACCTGCGATATGTTTATCATGTTCAACTATTCCAGTAGTCGCATCAAGTACTAGTAAACATACATCACTTCTATCTATTGCTTTCATACTTCTAAGTAAACTATATTTTTCAACTGCTTCAAATATTTTACCTTTTTTACGAAGTCCTGCTGTATCTATTAATGTATATTCTTCTTTATTATAAGTAAACTTAGTATCTATAGCATCACGAGTAGTACCAGCAACATTACTAACAATAACTCTTTCTTCATTAAGTAATGCATTCACAAGACTACTTTTTCCTACATTAGGTCTTCCTATAACAGATATTTTAATATTATTATCTTCTTCTTCATAACCTGCTTCATATCCATCAGTAACTGCTTTTAATAATTCATTTACTCCATTACCATGTTCAGCACTAATTGGAATATAATCATCAAATCCAAGACTATAAAATTCATATACATTGTCATTTGATAATTTGTTATCCATTTTATTTACAGCAACAATTACTCTTTTATCTTGTTTCTTTAACATATCACGAATTAATAAATCACTAGTAGTAAGTCCATCTTTACCATCAACTACAAATATAATAGTATCAGCTTCATTGATACCTACTTCTACTTGCATTCTTATTTCCTCGTTAAATTCTCCATCACTTAAATCAATACCACCTGTATCAATTAAATAAAATGGTATATTTTTATAACTAGCCTGACTATATATTCTATCTCTTGTCACACCAGGAATATCTTCTATAATTGCTACTTTTTTACCAACTATTCTATTAAATAAAGTACTCTTTCCTGTATTAGGTCTACCTACTAAACATATTGTTTGTTTTGCCATTCCCCTTCACCTCAAACATATTATACTAAAAAAATTATGATTTTGCTAGTTATTAGTTTCTTTAAGTTTTGATATATCTTCCATAGATAATCCTGTTATTTCACTTATGTCTTTAATATCCATATTTTTTTCAAGCATCTTTTTAGCAATAGAGATAGTGCCTTCTTTCATTCCTTCTTCTTTTCCATTCTCTAGTCCAGTTTGATAGTCCATGAAAGCATTGTCTTCTTCTCTTGTACACCAGCCTTTATAGTATTCATCTTCACTCATATTGCTAAGTATTTCACTAAAATCTTTCATATTTTTATCACCACCATTTTTAATTATTTTATCTCTTTCATCCTTATCAGCTATTATCATTGATAAGTATAAATATAATTTGTCTTTAGTAGTTCCATTATAACATTTCTCTAATATCTTTTCCATATTAAAATCAATCATTTCAACATTAGTAACTGCTTTTACTTTATCATCTGACTGCATATAATATCTTTTCATTAAGTCTTTAAAATTACATTTTCTATTTATGTTTAGCTGACAATAATATGTTGCTTGATGATATTTATCACCTATATAAAAATTATTACTATATTGAGCCATTAAATATGAAAAGTTTCTTTCTCTTATAACATTATTATAAATATTATTTACTTCTACAAATATTCTTTGATTATTACATTTTACGAATAAATCTACATTCTTACCTCTTATATAAACATTAGGTACTTTTAGTTCTGGATTTAATATTTCGAGTTTTTCTACTTTTTCACCTAATACTTCTTCTATTATCCCTTTCATTAAATTTAAGCCACTTTTTGTTTTCATTATGTTTTTAAACATCTTATCACTCATGGCAGTTATTTCTTTTTCTTTAATCATCTTAACCTCCCTCTAATATTATTATTAGCGAAAAGTTTTAAAAACACTTCTTTTTATTAAAATTTTCTTCAAAAATTTAAAAAGCCATATTGTTACATATGACTTACAATTACATTATCCTAATCGGAAAGCTGAAGAGACGCCGTAAGCCTCAGAATCAGTGTATATTTCTTTTGATGCTAACAAATATAATTTATCTACCCTACTTTCATTAGTAAGTATAGCATAAATTACCCTTCCCACAAGCAAACATTTATTCTTATTTGATATATTTTTCTTTTTACTGTATAATTAACTCGTGATTTATATGAAGAAGTTAAAAGAAAAAATTGAAATTAAACCAATAATTACTACTATATGTTTAGTTTGTATTCAATCAATATTATATTTTATATCTAAATTATTACAAGGAGATCTAAACTTAGTTGGAAATGTTATTGACACCAAGATACCATTTGTACCTGCATTTTTTATACCCTATTGTATTTGGTATTTAATGATATTTATAATTCCATATTATTTATATTGCAAAGACAAAGATAAATTTATTAAATATACTATGGCGTATATACTATGCTCTATGATAGGAAATATTGTATTTATAAGTTACCCATCAACAGTAGCAAGACCTACTGTAACAGGAACTGATATATTTTCTCTTATAGCAAAATTTATCTATTGGATAGATACCCCTACTAATTGCTTTCCATCATTACATTGTGCGATAAGTATGCTATTTATACTATATATATGTGAAAGCAAAAATACAAACACAATCACTAAAATATCAGTATGTATAATATCAATCTTAATAATGTTATCAACTCTATTTACTAAACAACATGTAGTCGTAGATTTCATAAGTGGAGATATACTTGCTTTAATAGTATATTTAATAGTTAAACAATCTAAAAAATTACCTAATTATATCAAAACAAAACTAAATATTTAAAAAATATTTACAATCATTTGTTTGTGTGTTATTATTTACTTATAAATGGAGGAAAAATATGGAAAAGTTAACATCTAAACAAGAAAAAATATTAACAACTATTAAAAAATTCATTGCTAAAAATGGATATTCTCCTACTATACGCGAATTATGCACATTATGTAGTCTTAATAGTACTGCTACTATGTTTGTACACTTAAAGAATCTTACTAAAAAAGGATATATTAATCAAACAGGAAGTAAATTTAGAACTATAGAGTTAGTTGTACCAAATGAATATGATAAAAAGTATAAAGATAAAGATAATGTAGTAAATGTTCCATTACTTGGTAAAGTTGCTGCTGGTAGTCCTATCGAAGCAATTGAAAAACCTAATGAATTCTTCTCTTTACCTGCTGAATTATTACCTAAAAACAAAGAGGTATTTACTCTTGAAGTAAATGGTGACTCTATGATTAATGTAGGTATATTTGATGGAGATATCGTTATTGTTAAAAAAGAAAAAACTGCGAATAATGGTGAAATAGTTGTGGCTATGACTGATGAAAATGAAGTAACATTAAAAAGATTTTATAAAGAAAAAGACCACATAAGACTTCAACCTGAAAATGATTATCTTGAACCAATTATATTAAAAAATGTAACTATTCTTGGTAAAGCAATTGGTCTATATAGAAAAATATAGCATTTAAAAACTGATCGTTTGATCAGTTTTATTTTGTCATCATCATATATATTAAGAACGCAGCCATAAGAATTAGTACTACTAATCCATTTATTTGATCACTCTTTCTATGTTTGTCCCCTATTCCAATTGCCATTGAAATTAGTATTCCACCAATAAGTCCACCTATATGAGCACTTAAATCTATACTTGATGATAAAAATCCTATTACTAAATTAATAATTATAACAGGCATAATACTACCTCTTAATATACCTTGTAATGTTGCTCTGTAATAATAAGTGAAATAACATATACTACCAAGTAATCCAAATATAGCACCACTAGCACCAATACTTATACTATCAGCAGTCATAAATACTCCGCTAAATATACTACCAAGTAGTCCACTTACTAAATATATAAGTAAAAATTTACTCTTACCATAATATCTTTCAACAACAGGACCTATACTATATAATGCTATCATATTAAATAATATATGCAATATATCAGCATGAACAAACATACAGGTAAATAACCTATAGAATTCTCCATTTTGAACAAGTTCATAATTATTACCAAACATATTAATTAATTCATCATTACCATGAAGTACTCCATATAAGAATACCATTAGATTAAGAACAATTAATATATAAGTAACAACTGGTTTTTTAGGACTAAATATTTTCTCTAATTTCTTTTCTTTTTTCATTGTATTTTGATTCATATCTTCTGTTAATTTAAAGAATTCAACAGGGTCTACTTTATCATTAAAATCAGTATCTTTAACTTTAGGAAAGAATTCTTTAACAAATTTATTTTTCTTAAAGTCATCTAGTCCATCTATTTTAATAGTTTCTATATTCTTATTATCAATTATACTTACATTATCACCTGTATCTAAAAGTAAATTTAATGTAGTCATTTTAAATGATAATGTATTTCTTTTTATACTTTTCATTATTGTTTTTACTTTAAATATATCACTTTTAAATTGTTCTTCATTATGTATATAATTTGTATTTATTCTAATAAGTTTTAAATCATTTTCCATATTTTCAAGCCATATTTCATTATCAAGGCCATTTATAATAACAGGTTTATAATCTTCTTCTGTTATAAAATAATGTAATATTTTTAATATGATATCATCTTTCTTATTTATTTTTATATTCATTTTAATTTCCTTTCATTTCAATAATAATATTTTACTATTAAACATACAATTAGTAAAGAGGTGATAAAAATTAAAAAGTATTTTAAAAATATATTATTATTTATTTTTATATTGTTTTTATGGTTACTTAGTGGTTTTATATTTAAATTTAATAAAGAATATTATGATTTATTAAGATTACCTTCCTTTGTTTTAAATGGTAAATTAATAAGTATTATATGGTTTATTATTTATATACTTAATACTATTTCTATAATTATTGTATCTAAGAAAACAAATATATTTAAGAATAGAGATTACCTTTATATATTACTTACTAATTATTTAGCAAATGAGTTATTTATGTATTTCTTTTTCTATTTGATGAGTCCATTCTTAGGATTTGCGATTACTACTGTGGTAATGTTAAGTACAATATTCTTATTTGTAGAAACAAAAAAGATTTCTAAAAAATCTTCTTATTTCTTAATACCTTATATTATTTATAGTATATATACATTTATATTAATGAGTACTATATATTTTATGAATTTCTAAACATATCAAGTATTTCATTGAATTCTCTCTCTGGTGGTACCTCAAATTCCATAAATTTTCCTGTTATTGGATGATTAAATCCTAAGTATTCTGCATGTAACATTTGTCCATAATCATTTATGATTTTCTTTTTACCATAAGTAGGATCATTAACAACAGGATGTCCTATATAATCCATATGAACTCTTATTTGATGTGTCCTTCCTGTTTCAAGTATACATTCTACTAAAGTTGCATTATTAAGTCTTTCAAGAACAGTAAAGTTAGTAACCGCGTTCTTACTATTGATATCTGTTACAGCCATTTTCTTTCTATCATATTTACTTCTACCTATTGGAGCATTTATTTTACCTTTAGATTCATCTATAATTCCCCAGACTAATGCTAAATATTTTCTTTTGATATTTTTATTTTTAAAGTCTTCACTAAGTATTCTATGTGCTTTATTTGTTTTGGCAATTAGTAGTATTCCAGAAGTATCTTTATCAATTCTATGAACTATACCACATCTTTCACTTCCACCTTCATCACTTAACTCATCAGTATGATACATAAGTGCATTAACAAGTGTTTTAGAATAATTACCATTACCAGGATGAACTACCATGCCACTTTTCTTATTGACAACAATAATATCATCATCTTCATATAATATATTTATATCTATATCTTCTGCTTTAACACTAGTATCAATAGTTAAATCCTTTATTTTAATAATATCTCCTTCTTTTAAACTATATCCACCTTTAACAATATTATCATTAACAGTTATATTACCATTTTTAATATTCTTTAATATAAAATTTCTACTTTCATTAAGATTAGATACTAAAAATACATCTAATCTTTTTAATTCATTTTCTTTTTCTACTACTAACTCTTTCATACTTACCTTCCTTTAAAACAATATAAATAAGTAATATAACACCTATTGTTATATACATGTCAGCTATATTAAATATAGACATTTCTCTTTTAAATAATGTAAATGATATAAAATCAACTACATATCCTCTAAATATTCTATCTATTAAATTGCCTACTGCTCCACCTAATATTAAGCTAAATGATAAAAGTGATAAATTATTATCAATATTCTTTTTCATCTCTTTTACTATATAAAATATTAATAGTAGAGAAATACCAATAAGAAATACTATATTACCACTAAGTATTCCAAAAGCAGCACCAGTATTTCTAATATAAATAAACTTTAAAAAGTTATCAATTAATATTTTTTCTTCACCTATACTAAAATTTTTAACTATTAAATATTTAATTATTTGATCAAAAACAATAAGCATTAATAAACTAATTAATACAATTAAACTTTTCTTTTTCATATTTCAAATTATATCATAATTATTAAGATATATCTATAAGTATTACATCTTCTCCCATTTTCTTTATTTGACTGAATTTAATAACTATTTCATCTGTATTTGAAAATAAACTTTTAACAAAATGTGTTTTTTCAATAATAAATTTAATCATATATCCACTTGTTTCATCAAAATAAACATCAATAATTTTACCTATTTTTTTACCATCTTTTATATTAACAATATCCTTTTTTTGAAGTTCTGATAATCTCATATTAAATTATATTACATTATTAATTTTTTAACACTATTTAAAGCACTATTTTCTATTCTTGATACTTGTGCTTGACTTATCCTAAGATCACGCGCTATTTCACTTTGACTCATACCATAGAAATATCTTTTCATTATTATAGTTCTTTCTTTATCTTTTATTTTACTAAGTGCTTCTTTTAATGATAACATTTTATCTAAATCTTTAACACTAGAGTCTTCTAATTGATCTAATAGATATATTGTATCTCCTCCATCGTTATAAATAGGTTCAAATATACTCATAGGTTCTCCTAAAGAAGAAAGTGCTATATAAAGTTCATAATCTGTTATATTAAATTTCTTACATATTTCTTCATTAGATGGGTAAACACTATTATTATACATACATTCTTCTTTATAATTTATTATTTGATATGCAAGTTCTTTAATACTTCTTGATATTCTTATTTGATTATTATCTCTTATATATCTTTTGATTTCTCCTTCAATCATAAATACTGCATAAGTACTAAATCTAACGTTGAATTCTAAATCAAAATTATCAACTGCTTTTATAAGTCCAACCACTCCTATTTGAAATAAATCATCTAAGTTATCACATTTATTTTGATATCTTTTAAGTATACTTAATACTAATTTTAAATTACCTTCTACAAGTAATCTTTTACTTTCATTGTCTCCTTTCTTAAGACTTTTAAATAATAATACCATTTCTTCATGTGTAAGACTTCTAAGACTACTTGTGTTAATACCTGCTATTTCTACTTTATTTTTTGCCATAAAAAATTCCTTTCAACAATATATTGAAAGGAATCTTGATTTTTTATTCACTTTTTAATCTAATTTTATATTTTTAGCAAGTACATCAAGAACTGCTTTATCAGTTACTTCTTTAACAAAGAACTTACCATCCTTATCTACTTTTTCTAAAAAAGCAAAATCATTTGTGAAGTCTTCTCCATCAGGAGTAGTTAGAGCACCTAGAAAATATGTAACACCTTTATAAGAAGCTTGTCTTAATACAAAGTATTGTTTTCCACTTTTAAGTGCTAAAATTTGATTAGTTAAATTATTCATTCTTTTTTCCTCCTTTAACTTACATTCCTTTAGTGTATGAATCAGTTGTTGCATTATTTAATGTGTCAGTATTTTCAAACATGCTTGACCAGTCAAAACTAACATCATCAAATGCATCATTTAAATCTTTATTTTCTTCATCACTAAGTTCTGGGTTATGATATTGATTATCTTCTGCAGGAGTTTGGTTTGGAGTACTTGGTGTAGTTGTATGATCTGGTGTGAAGTCTCCTTTATCAACAATTACTGTATCTCCATCTTTATTTAAATCAGCACTTCCGATTGTATTGTCATTTTTATCATAGATAGTTCCATCATATGATACTCCGTTTCCAGTTTCATTACTTACTACTGTTTCACCTGGATTTAATGATGCTACTACATCTTTATCTGGTGTTGGAGTTGGTGTTGGGTCTGGTGTTGGAGTTGGAGTCGGAGTTGGTGTAGGTGTTGGAGTTGGCTCTGGTGTTGGAGTTGGCGTTGGAGTTGGTGTTGGTGTTGGAGTTGGAGTTGGCTCTGGTGTTGGAGTATTATTTCCATTACCATTTCCATTTGAACTTCCATTTCCGCCTATGCTACTATTTCCGCCTCTATTTTCTGTTTTATCTTCGTCCTCTTCTTTTTCATCATCTTTATCTTTGTCTTCATCTTCATCAAGATCTAAATCTTCGCGTTCATTCATATCAGTTAATGTTTCATTAATACTTGTAGCTGTATCATTTAATTTATGAATATCACTATCAGTATGTCCTGTATGATATGCTGTTCCAAGTGTTGCGATTGCTACTACGAATACAGCAGCTTTCTTTAATACATCACCTATCTTTTTCCATAAACTTGGTTTTGGATTAGTGATTGCTACTACTTCGTCTTCTTCTTCCTCTGGTTCAGTTTGTTCTGGCTCAGTTGTTTCTTCAGGAAGTGGTTCTGGTAATGGTTCAGTTTCATCACTTACTCCACCTACTGGTACAGGAATTGGACCATTTAATGATTCTTCATCTTCTTCAGTGTTTTCTGCTGGTAATTCTTCTGGTAGTTCTTCTGGAAGTGGCTCTGGTAGAGGTTCTGCAGTTTCTTCTCTTGGAGCATCTAATTCAGCAGGTAGTGGTTCAACTTCAGAAGTTACTGGAGCAACTGGGGCAACTGGAACTACTGGTGTTTCTTCAGGAAGTGGTTCTGGTAGAGGTTCTGCAACTTCTTCTCTTTCAGGTTCAACTGAAATAGGTTTAACTTCTTCACTTTTAGTTTCTTCATGAGCAACTTCACGAGTTTCATTCACAGCTGGAGAAGTAACACCATATTGTAAATCTCTCATTGTTCTATATAATGAAGCCTTTCTACTATTTAATTCAGTAACTCTTAGCCTATCACTTTCAAGTTCTTTTAATGAATCATTGTATAATTTCATGAAACTTTCAGATTTTTCTAGTTCTGGACCTCTTTGTACATTTACAATTGCTTCATTTTTTTCAATTCTCTTTTGAATTTCTCTTAATTCTCTTCTAATTTCAATAGTTTCTCTGCCACTTTCTAAATATCTAGTATTTTTACTTTCTAATATTCTATTAAGTGCATTAACTCTATCATATACTGTGTCAGTAATTCTATCAATTATTGTTCTTTCTTCTTCTGTTAGTTCACTATGACTTTCATCATAATTCCAAGCAGCATCTTTAACAGAGTCAAATGATTCGATCATTTGACTAAGTTCTTTGATACCCATATCATTTGAATCAATATTAATTGCTTCATATTGATCTAATAAATTATCTAATCTGTTTTCTAATGTATTTAATTCATTCATGGACTATTTAGCCTCCTTTTTATTTCTAATTAACATTTTTACTTTATATTTTAATTCTCCATTAGACATTATATCTTCTAGTTTTTCTACTTTATATCCTTTATCATTATAGATTTTTATCATTTCTGGTAAAGTTACATATTCAGTTCCAATTTCTTCAAAACTATTTTCATTAGTACCTTGAATTTCTTGTAATTTGATTTTTGTTTTACTTTCTATTTTTCTATATCTTGCTGATGCAGGCTTTTTAGCACTCCAAGATGTAAATTCAGTCCACTTAGAGTCTTTTGTTTTAGTGGCATCTGGATAACCACTTGGAGCAGTTGCACTATATCCACTTACTCTCTTAGCACCTTCTTTATACCACTTATAAGCAGTAGCTTTAGTACTTTCATCCATTAAAGCACCTTTAACTGGAGCTTCTGTATAATATACTTTTTCATCTTTAGCATTGCTCTTTCCTGATGGATAATATGTCTTAGTTCCGCCAGTTACTTTATACCAGTAATAAGCAGCCAATCTAACACAAGTATATTTTTCATTTGATGTACATGCAGTATTATTTCTACTTACAACACATCTACCAATTTTTGCTCCTTCTTTACCCTTAATGATGTCTTGTTCAGTTGGTGAATTACTTTTTACACAAGAATCAAATTCATCAATTTGTTTTGGGAAGTTCCTACTATCACCAGTTCCACATTTTTCAAGTGAATACTTAGTATATTTTCCATCACTACTTTTACATACATAATAATGTTTTACTGGATAGCTTCTTTCATATGCTACTTGTTCGCTTTCTATATCTTTATTTGGATATCCAGCCGGAGCAGTAACACTAAATGATTTACTTCCATTCTTCATATAATATTCTTTTGTACCACTTGTAGAAGTGTACCATTTATATGCTGTAGCTTTATCACTACTTAAGTTAAATCCATCTGCAGGAGATACTGTATAATATTCTTTTACATCTTTAGCATTTGTTTTAGTACCAGTGCTTGTGTAATAAATCTTATCAGTTAAATTCCAAGTATATTGTAAATCCCTATATCTATAATACTTAGTTGTTTTCAATGTTTTATAAGTATTATATTTGATTTCATCTTCCCATAGTTCTTCTACTTTTCCAAGCTTTTGATCACCTTTCTTAAGAACCATAGGTAAATACTTAAAGTCTATATATGATTTATCAGCAATAACATCATTTATTGTTCCTTCTTTTGATTCATCATATTCTTTGTCAGATTCTTTATCAGTACATACTAGCCAAGGTACAAAATGTAATTTTTCATTTTCAAGTCTACATACTTTAACAATAGTTGTTTCATTATTACATTTACTGAATTCATCTGGATTAACAAGTCCTCTTTCACCTAATGTTTTTAAATCAACATTTACGCAATCACCAATTGCCTTAGGAAGTTCATTAGTATTATTATCAAAATACTTCTTTCCTGCTTCTAAAAGTACATCTTCATATACAAATACAGCTTTAGTAGTGGATGGCGTATCATTTGGTTTCCTCTTACCACAACTCTTTAATAAGAATATAACTAATAATATAGCAATAATGATTAAAACAATAATAAGTATTCTTTTTCTAATGACACTACCTTTATCATCATCATCATAACTATCTTCATAGCCATAATCTTCATAATTATTTGACATATATATTCCTCCAATTCCTTTTATGTCTATACTAAAAGTATTTTATCACAATTAAATGGTAAAAAACAAGATAAATTAAAAAATATGAAATGATTTTTTCATATTTTCATAAGATTTTTTAACTTTTTAATAACTTTCTTCTCAATTCTTGATATATATGACTGTGAAATAGATAATTTATCAGCTAGTTCTTTCTGCGTTAATTCCTTATGTCCTCCTAATCCATATCTAAATTCTATTATTTCTCTATCTCTATCATCTAAGTTTTTAATCTCCTCTTCTAAAGTTGTTTTATCTTCTTGACACTCTATTGACTTATGAACAATATCTTCTTCAGTACCAAAAACATCTTCTATTTTAAGTTCATTACCTTCACTATCAAAATTAATTGAATCTTCAAAACTTACTTCTTTAGTTCTTCTTTTATTTTTTCTTAAGAACATTAATATTTCATTATCAATACATCTTGATGCATATGTAGCAAGTTTTATATTTTTATCTAGCTTATATGTTTTAATTCCCTTAATGAGACCTATTGTTCCTATACTAACTAAGTCTTCTAAATCATACATGGTTGTGTCATATTTTTTTGCTAAAAACACAACCAATCTTAAATTATGTTCAATCAGTTTATTACGAGCATTCAAGTCTCCCATATTACTTTTACGAACTAAATCTTCTTCAATATCTTTCTTTAGTGGTGGTGGAAGTATATCTGTACTTCCAATAAAAAACACATCATCATTCTTAAAAAACTTATTTAATATTTTCTCTATCATTTTATCCCTCCATAAGTTCATAATTAAGTAAACAATCATATCCATTAAATTTCTTTTTAACAACGCCAACTACTACATCATGTCTTTCACCAATACCTTCAATATATACCCTATTTGGTTTAAAGCACTTAAGCAATGATTCATTATCAACAGTCTTATATGGTACTAAATAATAATTTTCATATACATATTTATTAATAATAATCACTTTCTTATTAGTATATGGATCAATTAAAGAATTACCTGTATCAATAAAGCCATTTAAAAATAATACTTTACCATTATTTAAATATATAGTTACTCTTCTATGAGTATTAATTATAGTCTTTAAATGATATGTAAAATACTTATATATATTCAATATTAATGGTATAAATAATAAATATATTTCATATTTAATTAAATTTTCAATTTTAAAATAATATAATACACCTCCTAAAAAGAAAGATAATATATAAAAATAAATACATCTCTTAATAAATTCTTTAATATTACATTTGCCATATGAAATATATATCATTACTGAACAAATACATATTTTAAATATAATAAGTAATATGTAATTCATATCGAGGAATAAATATAATATAGATATTTCACCAAAGATAGAACTTATTATTAATTTATATTTTCTCACATTTAGTTTAAGTAACATTGAAGTAAATAGTAATAATAAGTAATCAATAATGAAATTAAGTACAATGACTTCATCAATATATATCATCTTCTTCACCTAGAAATAGTATATTAAAAAAGATAAGTATATTTTGTCGAATTAATTACTTATCTTTAACTTTTTTATATTGATTTTTATGTTTAAGTGTTCCATTATAGCGAAATGGTGATTTTTGTTCACTATTATAATTTCTAATGTACATTCCAAAGTCTCTTAATCTTCTCTTACTTATTTGGATGTTTCCATCATTATCATAAACATATCTTCCATTTTTATCATATTCTTTTATAAATTTATTAAATAGTCTTAATGAACATCTATATAATTCATTACTTTCAAGTCCTTGATGCTCTACTTTATCAATTATTTTATATAATTCTTCTATTTCACTTTCTAAAATTTGATAGAAACAAAATTCACTACACATTTTTTTAAAGAATCCATAACTATGAGTATCTGCTTGAAATTTTAAATAATTTCGAATTGAATGTAGATCTAGAAATTGTTTATCACGTCTATATATTACTGGTATATATTTGATACCTATATCTCTTCTATTATCTTCATCGATATTTTTAGTTTCAAAATAACACACATTAACATCAGGAGTGTATTCTTCTTTAGTAAGAAATTCACTTTCAAATTTACTCATTAATTCTTCTTCAGTAAAAGAACTCGTATAACTATCTATTTCACTTATCGTAAGAGGTCCCACAAGTCTATTATAAATATGAATAGTTGCCATAACACTTTCATCACAATTAACAATATAACTTATGTTGCCACATAAATACTTTGAATATTTTCTTTTATTATATAAACTAATATCCTTAAGCATTTTCTCATATTCACAAACACTTGATAACCTTTTTGTTTTACTTCCTAAATATTCAACCAAATAATACCTTTTAGTTTCTTTTTTCATATTTAACCCACCAATTTTGAGTTTATAATACTAAAATATTTTAAAAAAGTCAATTTATAACGCATAAAAATTATCACAATCATTTACAATATATATTAAATTATGATAAACTATTATTAGTGAAGCACCTAACCCCCTGTGGCTAGGCGTCACGATTTGTGTTTTTGCCTAACTACAAAGTGAGTTAGGCGATTTTATTAGTTATAAATAATTAATAAAATTATTATAGCAAGTAATATATAAATAATAATAAGTAATAAACTTATTAATAAATCTTTTTTACTCATATAATACCACCTCCCTATTTTTAAAATAATGAAGGTGACGCCTAGCCTCAGGCACTTCAGTGGTAGATTAACACATATGAAATAATGATACAAATCGGTAAAATTTAATTATCACATCAAGTATTATTTCAAAATTTAATTTTGATAAAAATTTAATGTCAATAATTACTAAAACTATATGGGAAAATTCAATTATTGATTTCTAAAATTGAATTTTAACCAAATTTAAAAATATTGCATTTTGTAATTAAATAATAAAATTATCTCATTTATATTACCAATTAATCACAAAATATCATAAAAAAGTCATTTTTTACTTTACTTAACCACTTTTTTATGTTAAATTATATTTGGCTTAAAAAGAGGAGGCAAGTTAAAAATGGCAAAGAATGTATCAAATAGAAAAAATATGAGTGCTCAAAATAGACCTTTTTCATTAAAGGCAACTAAGAAAACTCAAAAAGTTAATTTACAAACAGTTAAAGTTGATGGAAAAAAAGTTAGAATGTCAACTAAAGAAATTAAGTCAAGTAAAAAAAGTAAATAATTTAAGTGAGAAATCGCTTTTTTATTTACTTTTTTATTTTATTATTTCTTGCTCAAGAACTAAATCGATATTATAGTTCTTTTTTATTGTTTTCTTTACTATATCTATAAGCGAGATAATGTCTTTTGGAGTAGCATTGCCTTTATTAATAATGAAGTTTGCATGTTTTTCACTAATAGTCGCTCCACCTACTGTCTTACCTTTTAAATTAGATTCATCTATTAATTTACCAGCAATGTTTCCTTCTGGATTTCTAAATACGCTTCCACATGAAGGATATTCAAGTGGCTGACTTTCTTTTCTTTTAATAGTTCTTTCCTTTATAAGCTCAAGAAGTTCTTTTGAATCTCCTTTTTCAAGCTGAAACTTTGCTTTAAGTATTATAAACTTATTACTTTCTTTTAATAATGAGTTTCTATATGAAAAGTGTAATTCATCTTTAGTTAAATCATAGACTCTATTATCATTAAGAATTGTAACACTTATTAAATTATCACTTATTTCACTGCCATAGCAACCGGCATTATTATAAATACATCCACCTATTGTTCCAGGAATACCACTAGCCCACTCAAGACCTTTATATCCAAGTTTAGATATTTCTAGTGCAAGTTTATTAATCATAACACCTGAATCCACGTTCAAAATATTATCATCAGTAATACTATAATTATTTAGAAATTTCAGTTTAATAATTACCCCATCATAATAATCAGGTAATATTATGTTAGAGCCATTTCCTATAATAAAGTATTTACTATCACCTAAAATATATACCATTTCTTTTAATTCATATATATCTTTTGGAAACATCAATAATTTACATTTAGTATCTAATTTATATGTATTATAATTTAATAAACTAGCATCTTCTATACATTCAAATTTGCTTTTTAATGTATCTATCATTTACTTAAATATTCCTCTATTTTAGCACTAGATTCTATGTAATTAACTATTTTGCCATTCTTAATTCTAATAAGAGTAACATCATTTATTTTAAGTTCACTTGCTCTTTTAGCATTCTTATTGCTTTCTTCACTTTTGAATACTTTGTTTTCAGGTTTACTTAAATCAACTTTATAAACTTTAATATCACTTTTACCTGCTAAATAACTAACATATGAATCACTCTTTAAATTACTAAAGTCATCAAATAAAACATAATATTCATTTATATCACGAGTAAATGTAGTGCTACCTGCAATATATTCACTACTTATTTCAGTAGCTTCACTTGTTGGTTTAGTATAACCATCTTCAAAAAGTCCACCCTTTTCCATTAATAAAACAAGTCCATAAACAACACCTATAAATACAAGTACACCTACTAAAGTATATACTGCTGACTTAATTTTATCATTATCACTAACCTCTATATTATTCTTATTTCTTTCTCTTTTTTGTTTTTTAACTTTCATTTTCATAGTATTTTTTGCCATAATATCATCTCCATAATCAAAATTATAGCATATTTCCTACATTTATAGCAATTATTTCTTGATTTTTCGTGAAATTTATTATATACTTTATTAAGTATTTATTTGGCAGTGCCCATATAATTATAATGTGTTTCTTTAGTACAAAAAACAAGTAACTTCTGCCAAAGCGAAAGTAAATAAGAAACTCCCTATAATTAGAAAGGTGGCCTTTAGTACAAAAATATTTTGTAAAGGAGGAACAAATACTATGTCAAGATATATCGGACCAGTATATAAGAAATCTAGAAGATATGGTTTTTCAACACTTGAAACAGGTAAAGAATTAAGAAAAAAGCCTACAGCTCCTGGAATTCATGGAACTAGTAGAAAGAAACTTAGTGAATATGGTGTTCAATTACATGAAAAACAAAAAGTTAGATTTATGTATGGACTTTCTGAAAAACAATTCGAAAAGACTTTTGTAGCTGCTGGTAAAATGCAAGGTATCCATGGTTATAACTTATTAATACTTTTAGAAAGTAGATTAGATAATTTAGTTTATAGAATGGGATTTGCTAAAACTAGAAGAGCTGCTAGACAACTTGTTAATCATGGACATATTTTAGTTGATGGTAAGAAGGTAGATATTCCATCATACAGAGTTAAAGTTGGAAGTGTTATTTCTGTTAAAGAATCATCACTAGATCATCCAGTTATTAATGAATGTATGAACATGGATATCAATATTCCATCATTCGTAACTGTAGACAAAACTAAAAAGACTGGTACTTATGTAAGATATCCAGAACGTGAAGAATTAAATTCAGAAATTAATGAAGCATTAATCGTTGAATACTACAACAGATAATTTAAATATATTTGTTGATAAGAGAATCATTAGATTCTCTTTTTTGTTATAAAAATTTTAATAAATTAAAAAGACAAACTATATTTTAGATAAGTTTGTCAATAACCACTTTATTATATTTCTATTTTCTATTATAACAAATATAATATATTAAAAATATTAATATTGTAATTATACTTAAAAATATTATACTAGATAAATTTGAAATAACAATATTAAAGTTTAAAGGAGAATATTTTGATAAAAATGAATACGATAACAACAAAATTGAAAATTTGTAAAAAATATCAAAAATAATTATAGTCAATATCTTTTCAAATATATTGATATACATAGGTTTTCTTAAAATTATAAATTCCAATGAGTTGTCAAATTCGTAAGTTAAAAAAATGAATTGAATATATATAATAATTAATGAATTATATAATAGCCATATCAAGCAGAGAAAATTATTGTCAAATATTGTTATATTTCCTAGTATTATATCATATGTAGCATAATTAATATCATTTGCGTAGTTCATTACATAATTTATCATTAGTACTAAAAAGAAAAAATATATTATTATTAAGTTCTTAACTTTATTACTATTTAATATTTTTTGTAATATTAACATTTGACACATCATATTAATATTCCTTTAATAATATTGATTTTGCCTTCTTCAAATAAATATACATAATCCGATATATCATTTATCTCTTCCTTTATATGCGAAGAAAAAATAATTAGTTTGTTTTCTTTTTTTCGTTGTAGCAATATTTCTTTTAATACTTCTTTTGATTTATCATCTAGGCCATTAAATGGTTCATCTAATATAATAATATCAGGATTTTCCATTAAAACTTGAATTATTCCTAATTTTTGTTTCATACCAAAACTATAGTTCTTATATTTTTTGTTCATATCTTTATAAATATTAAATTTTTTTAAATATTCTATAATTGTTTGATCGTTGATTGTATTTTTTATTTTTGCTAGTATTTTCAAATTTTCAAATCCGGTGGCGTCAGGAAAGAATGATGGTGTTTCAATTAATGCCCTCATATTGATCTTACAAATATTATCGTTGTTATATTCAATATTATCAAATAATATTTTTCCACTATTTACTTTATAGAGATTTGTTATTATTTTTAATAAAACACTTTTTCCACTTCCATTTGGTCCAAATAGGCAATAAATTTTGCCAGATTCAAACTTCAAATTTATATTATCAAAAATTAATTGCTTTTTAAATTTCTTTTTTACTTTTTTTAATTCAATTTTCATAAAACTCCTTTAATAGTTTTTTTCAATAGATATTACTAATTTTTCTTTATCTTTATAGGAAAAATATAGACAAATAAAACTAATTACTAAGATAACAAAAGAAAATAATAATAAATATAATAGACCGAATTGATCCGAAAAGATGAACATATTCATTATGTTAAATAGATAACCAATTTCACTATGGAAAATAGATATTAGAAAATAATTATTTATTACTAATTCAAAAAATAATTGAATAAGTATATACACTATATATGTATATATTAAACTCGCTATATATTTTTGACTTTTTTTTATGCTTATTAATCCTATATTGACAAATATAATTGAGTACATCAATAAATTCAAAGAATACAGTATCATAAAAATTAATGGCTTTTGTATTAAATTTGTTTCCCAAAATGTAAATCCATTTATCACTTGATACTCTGGATTCAGCGAACTATAAAACATCGTTGGTACATAAAGTATAACACCTATCAGTGGTAGTATCCAAATATATTTATACGCTCTCTTTAGCAAAAGTTTCAAAAAATATTTGTATTCAATTCTATTATTAGAATTTATTAAAAATTTATTTTTCAATATATAGATTGGTTCAATCAGCGAAGGAATTAATACTAACAGTATCGCTATAGGATTCAAAAACTTCACTTGAAATATTAATATATTGGAAAATGATGTTAAAGTATCTACTTTAACATTATTGTTTTTTAAAATTTTTTGACAATACTCTTCATAATCATCAACATTAATATCATTATTACTGCATTTGATAATTTCATTTTGCAGGCTTCTTTGATATTTTTTTACACCATCAGATAAATTACTATTTGCTATAATAGATACTAAGATAGCAAATATAATAATAATTATAGTTGCTATCTTAGATTTTTTACTTACATTATACACTATATATATTTATTAGTCGTATGTCCATTTTAACGTTGCTTTTGTATTTAGTAATGTAAAATCCGTTCTTGTTGCACCCAATTGATATTTTCCAGGATTTTGGCTACCATCATGTCCAATAAAATTAATTTCTTGTCCTAATTTTAATTGACTTCCTAGTGCAAACCAATCACTATCACTATACATTCTAACACCTAATTTACAGCTGTCGCAAGGATTTGTAAGTTTTGTACTAACGCTTAAAGCTTTAACTTTTGGTATACTATAAGTTTTCTTAACTACATTTCCCTTAATTTGCCAACTTGTATTTGGAATTTTATCAAAATAAATTTCTACTTGTGAAGAAGCATTTACATTATCAATAAATACAAAGCAAAATATAAATAATAAAGTGGCAAGCATAGTTTTCCTCATATTTTTCTACTTTCTATAATTTATTTAAACATAAATTATCAATACTTAAATATTTATAAGAAATATTTTTATTTAATTAATAATTTATCATATCACATATATGTGATGAATCAACTTCTATACCTTTGTCTTTTTTTTTAATAATGAAATAACCTACACACATATTTCCATATTTATCATGTTCTATATAATTGCCTATTTTATGTTGTATTGTATGCATTTGTTCCACAGTTATTTTGCATTCACCACTAATATCAAATTCGAATATATTTGGATTATCTTCATATACTTCTTTTACCCAATTACTTTGATGCTCATAATTAATTGTCTCGTAATCTAATTTTTCTAGATATAATATATAATTATATATTCCAATTATAATTACAAAAATAATTATAAAGAAAATTATTAACATAATACTTTTTTTATTCATAATTATCACCTACTAGAAAGCAAAAATGTAAAGAAAATTTTGAATATGCAAATAATGAAGAAGATTCTTTTTGCTTAACATAAACATGAAAATAATATCTACCGTTTTCACTTATTATATCAGTAATATCATTTTTAAATTCTCCTTCATATATTACCCTTCCATCTTTTTGAACCATCATTGTTTTTTTATTATTAAATATTTCTTTTAACTTTTGATTAAAAAACGGTTCATAGCTTTGTCTTTGATCAAATCTATTATAAGCTTCATATTCTTTAATATCTAAATAATAGTTTTTTGTTCTTGCAATTTTATTAAAGTAATCTTCATTGTTATCACTGCTGATGGATTTAGTATATGTAGAACCGCCATATCTCTTGAAAATGTATTTAATATATTCAGTATCATACCTTGCTGTTATTTCTTTATTGTTTATCGTTATATCAAATTTATTTTTATAATCTTCTTCTGCATAATACATTATTATGAATGAACTGATTATAATAATTGCTAAAAATGTAAATTTAAAAATTATTTTGAATCCTTCATTAATTCCATCCATACATTAATCACTAGATTGAGTATAACATATTATTTAATTTTTTTAAATAAATTATTAATAATTTAATATGTTTTCTATAAATGAATAAAAACTGGTTATAATATTTATATTCTAAATATGTATTTAACATAAATTTGATTTGTCATAAAATATAATTATTTTTTCTTCTTATAACAATATAAACTATAAAACTTATAAATATAATTCCAAAATATATAAGAGAACTATTTAGTTCAATTTTAGGTTCACTTTCTATAACTGGTAAATCATTATCATTAAGTAATCTTTTACCTCTAACAAGTAACCTATGAGTATTAAGTCCATAAGGAGTACATGTTATTAATGTAACATAGTCTTCACCTTCTACTATATCTAAATTAGATAAATCATCAGGTTCTACTACTCTTATATCATCAACACTATAAGTAATTACTTCATCCATAACATATATATAGAATTTATCTCCAACTACTAATCTGTCTAAGTCAGTAAATAATTTATTTAATGGAAGCCCTCTATGACCTGTTAAAATACTATGAGTACTTTTCCCACCTATTGGAAGAGAACTACCTTCAAAATGGCCTATTCCTCTTTCTAATGTTTTAGTACTAGTTCCATGATATATAGGAAGTTCTATATCTATTTTTGGTATTTTAATGTATCCAATTAGACCATATTTATCAAAATTTAATAGTTTTAAATATTCAGTAGATGATACCTCGTTATTATTTTCAAATGAATCAACTACTTTAACGCTAGATAATGATTTGTTATATTTAATTGCTTCATTTAACATATATTCTTTTGATTTACTATCACACTTAGATATTTGATTTGTATAATCACTTATAATATACTTATTTTCATTTTTATTAAATAGGTTCATTATAAGAGGATAAAACATAATAATAAATCCAATAAGTATTAATAAAGAAAATATAATAATTGGTTTTTTATTCTTATTCATTAGTTACCAAATTCTTTTTACGATAATATATCATAGAACCAGCACCTATAAGAACAATTATTCCACCTATTACTATATATGAAGAACTACCACTTCCTCCAGTAAAAGGTAATAATCCATTTTTAGTATTAGATATTTGTACTTCATAAATACATGTGCCTGCTTCTCCATCACTATTAGATATAGTTACAGTTAATATATCATTTATCTTTTTATATCCACTAGGAGCTGTAACTTCTTTTAAATAATATGTTCCAGCTTTAAGGCCATTATATGTAGCTATTCCATCTTCTCCACTTGTAAGTTCTCCTACTTTATTTCTAAGTTCAACATCACTATATATTTCAAATTTAGCTCCACTTAATACTTTAGTTTTATCAGTTCCTTCATATTTTAATACTTTAAGTCCATATGTATAGACAATAGTTTCTTTTTCTTCTGTTTCATAAGTACCACTACCATATGGATCATTTGAATATATTAATTTAACTTTATTTTTACTTCCGTTACAATTTGCACTTTCATTTAATGATGCATTATATGTAACAGTAATATTAGTACTTGTAAGATTATCAACATTGAAATCTATTGTAAGAATATTATTTTCATATGTAATTGTTGCGACTATTTTATTGCTTGCATTTTTAACAACACCAGAATCTGTAGTAAGAAGTGTATCTCCATCTTTTACATTAACTGTATTAATTCCTGTAAGTGTTATACTATTATCTAGTGTATCCGCTATTTTAAATGTTTTATTAGTAGCATTAGTTGGATATTGTATTACTGTTGCTTTAATAGTATAAGTATATGTTTCACCTACACTATGATTAGTACTTGTTTTATTATCATCAACATATTTTTCAATTTTTGCTTCGCTTACTTTAGCAACTATTGTTTCATCATTTAGATTCCAATATTTTTCACTTTCAGCTGTTAAATCTAAATTACCTACCATAACTGAATATACTTTTGAAGTTGAAACAGGAAGTATTAAATATGAACCTGCTTCTAAATTTAATGATGCAGTATTACCACTTACATTCATAAGACTTCCACTTATATTATTAGTTTTAATATATGAAGCATAACCACTTACTAATTTGTCTAGTGTACTTGATGTAAGAGTACTTCCACTAGTTAATGAGCCACTACTAAGTGAATAATAATCACTTGCTGTTAAATCTTTATAACTAGTAGTTGTATTTAAATATGCTTGAAAATTAGTAGTAAAATCATATGTAATTGTATTAGCATTCTCATTATAGTATGCATCTAGTATTTTATATGCTTTAAAGCTATCAGTAGATATAACATTAGTAATAGTAAATGTTGCTTTATTAGTTATATAGTAGCTTTCTGTATCAGTTATACCTTTTCTACTACTATCATATGTTATTTCAGTTTCAGCATGAACAAAAGAACATACCATAAATCCTATTAATAAAATAAATGATTTTAAATACTTTTTCATTTTTTACTTCCCTTCTTTACCATATATATAACTATTCCAACTATAATTATGAGTGATATTCCTCCAAGTATTAAATAATTAACTATAGGATCAAAAGTCTTTGGTATTTCTTCTTCTTTGATATTTTCTGATGCTTTAAGTACGGCAAGAACATTATAATTTTCTTCAAGTCTTACTTCGTCATACGTAGGAACTGTTATTAATAATGGGCTACTTGTATAAGTATATTTATTATTAACTACTTTATCATCTATTTTTACTAAATATAATCCAACTATTAAATCATCAAATTTAAATAATCCATGATTATCAGTAGTAGTCTTTTTTATATAATTAATATTATTATCTTTTATATACTTATTAACTTTATTTACTAAGTCTTTATATTCTGATGCATTTAATCCATATATATTATCATTAAATGAACTAAATTCATTATTATAAGTAAGATTACCATTAGTATCTAAATCTCCTATTTTATATAAATATACATCTGTATCACTTATTATATAGTCTCCATATGTATATTCTCCAGTTATTTCACCTTTCTTTGTTATATCAATCGCATCAACGCTTATAAATGTAAAACTAACAATGATAGTAAATATCAAATATATTATCTTTTTCATGCTAACCTCTATTCTCTAATAATGATATCAAATTTTCACATACTCTTCAATAATATTAAAAAAGAATTTCTAAAAAGAAACTCTATTTATCAAAATCGTCTAAAAAGAAATATTTTTCATCATACTTATAATATCCAAGTATAGTATTCAAATTAACATTAAATGTAGATTTAAATATGTTGTAATCTATATTTGGATTAACTTTCTTAAGTTCACTTATTAAATTCTTTATTTCACGTCTTTTAGAATTATTTTCATGCTCACTTCTTTCAGTAAACTTACAAGCACAATTTATAAATGTAAGGTTATTTCCATTTACAAATCTTAATATATCATGTTCATGCACATAATAAAGTGGTCTTATAAGTTCCATACCAGGAAAATTCTCACTATGAAGTTTAGGCATCATTGTTTTATATTCACTTGCATAGAACATACTTAATAATATTGTTTCAACAACATCATCAAAATGATGACCTAATGCTATCTTATTACATCCAAGTTTCATTGCTTCATTATATAAAGCACCTCTTCTCATCCTAGCACATAAATAGCAGGGACTTACCTTTTGACTTTCAACAACACTAAATATATCAGTAGTAAATATATGTAAATCTATATCCATAAGCTTAGCATTAGATTTAATAAGTTCAAGATTACGTTCATTATATCCAGGATTCATACATATAAATACTAAATCAAAATTAACATCGCCATGACGTTTTAACTCCTGCATGCATTTAGCAAGTAAGAATGAATCTTTTCCTCCACTTATACATACCGCTACTTTATCACCCTCGTTAACTAGTTTAAACTCTTTAACTCCTTTAACAAATTTAGCCCATATTTCTTTTCTATATGTTTTAATTATACTTTTTTCTATTGTTTTATTATCCATTACTACCACCCTAAATCAAACATATCAACGATTCCATTTTGTTTCTTATAAGCATCAAACGTATTTTTAACAAGCATAATAACAGTCATTGGACCTACACCTCCTGGTACAGGTGTTATATATGAACATTTATCATAAACATTACTTTTAGTATCACCATATATTTTATTATTTTCATAAGTAATTCCTACATCAATAATAATAGTTCCTGGTTTAATCATTGATTTTGTTATTAAATCTTTTTTACCTACACATGATATTATAATATCAGATTTTTTAGTATATTCACTTAAATTATTAGTTTTAGAATGACATATACTTACACTGGCATTTCTTTTTAAACATTCCATCATAATTGGAATACCAACACGTTTATTTCTTCCAATAACAAGTACATTTTTACTTTCAAGATTAATTTTATAATAATCAAATAGTTCCATAATACCAAGTGCTACTGGAGGAATAAATATACTTCCATTCTTAAATCCATCTACATCTTTAGAAATATCTATTGCATTAATGATTTTATCTTCATGAAATCCAAATGGAAGTGGTAACTGTACTATAATACCATTAATATATTTATCTTTATTAAGTTCTTTAATTCTTTTAATAACTTTTTCTTCTTTAACACTTTCATCAAAAGAAACATGTAAAAAACTCATACCAACATATTCACATGCTTTCTTTTTATTATTAACAAATTTTTCATTATACTTTCCAATTGTTATAACTGCAAGTACAGGTGTTTCTTTATATGAATTTATATTTCCTTTTAATTCGTCTTTTATTTTAGCACTTAAATTTTTACCATCTAATAGTATCATGTTATTCCTCATAATATTTTACAAATTTAACATTTTCAATAACTATATCAGTAAGTGGCTTATCATTCATATTAGTTTCTACGCTTGCGATTCTATCAAGTACATCATATCCGCTTACTAGTTTACCAAATCCAGCATATTTACCATCTAAATATGTAGCATCATTTTGTACAATATAAAATTGACTTGATGCTGAGTTAAGTGTTTCTTCTGTTTCTGGATCACTTCCACGTCTTGCCATTGAAAGTACTCCTCTTACATGACTAATATCATTTTTAACACCATTTGCTTCAAATTCACCTTTTATAGTTTTCTCACTACCACCAGTACCATTGCCATTAGGATCTCCTGTTTGAATAACAAATCCATTTATAACTCTATGAAATATAAGTCCACTATAAAAGTTACTACTTATTAGATTTTTAAAGTTTTCAACAGTAATTGGAGCTTTATCTGGATATAATTCTGCTACCATGATTCCATAATCTTTAACATTAATCATTACTAAATTAGTTGCTTCATCACTTACTACATACTTTTTAGTTTTAATAGTATAAATAGTTTCATCTCCTACTTTTTTAGTAGTATAATTAAGTTCTACTTCTTCATTACCACAACTGCATAATATAAACATTAAACTCATACATATAATTATTTTAATAAATTTCTTCACTTTCATCACCAAATCAATGATATCACACATCACATTAATTGTCATCAAATTTAAATTTTTTCACATAAAAAGCACCATTTCTAGCGTTATCTATATTATGTTTAAACTAGAAGTCTATATACATTACTGATATATTCTTACTCGCCTATCCATGCTTTCGCATGGAGTAGTCTCTTTTTAACATTCGTTATACCTTTTTATTTTTTAGTCGGAGTTTGTTTTTGTTCTCTCTTCCAATTACGTTTCGCATAACTTTACATATACTTTACATATTTATCCCAATCGGAAAGCTGACGAAACTCCGATTGTACCATAAGCGCTGTTGTTATTCCAACTCCCGTCGATGTCCACAAGGTAGAAATAATTGCCATTGCCAGAATAGGCCGCACGGAGCCACCACCTAGCAGCATTAGTTCCTTTTTTCTTTTTTGCTCCACTACGATTAGTTGTACTTGTTCCTAAATTTTTATAATAGTCTAATTGTCTTGTTACATCTCTTGCTGTATCATAATCATGACCGTTTGCGCATACTTCTGCTGTACTTAGTAAATATAATTTATCTGTTGATGTGAAGTTTGTTTCTCCATTTGTACTTCCATGTCCTGATACTACTGTTGTATCTATTATGGCATTCTTTATTTCACTTGGTAATGAATTATATATATCATTATTTACAAATGTTCTCATACTACTTGCAGGCCATCCTCCTACATTTGTATTTGCATCATTCATTTTATGATCTGTTATTATATCTGCAAACTCAAGCACAAATCCACATGCTGTTTGTGAAAAACCTGATGTGCTACATTCACTTGGAGTTGATGTATTTGCAATACGTAATGTATGTGTTCCATATGTTGTTCCAAGATTTACTTCTTTTGTACTTCCAACAGCATATTCACTTCCATTTCCTGCTTTTACATTTGCTATTATTGTTGACCATGAATCAGTTGCAAAATCAGGTGCTTTATATTCTTCAATACCAAGCACACCATTAAATTCTTTTCCTTGATTATAATTTTGATCTGCATTTGTTTCTTTGAAAAGTATTGTGAAAGTATATTTATGAGTAAATCCACTTTCTATATTAATTTTCTTTGCTATAGTCATATCACTTATTGATGCTTGTGATATAGATTCACATGTTCCTTCTACTGTTCCTGATGCATTTAATCTTTGACATGTTGCACTTAAAACTAATTCATTATTAATGATAGTATTTGTTAAAGATTGCCAAATAACATTATAATTTGTATCTAATGTACCATTATTTTTTACTGATACTTCTTTTGTTGTTGACCATCCTGGCTTTATATATTGTGCATTTATTGCTGGTCCATCAGTATATGTAAGTTTTAGTGTTCCAGCCTCCACTACTACATTTTTAGCATTTTCATTACCACTTATACTTGCACTAAAGTATGCATAAGATAGTCCTGTTGTTAAAAGTAAAAGTAATGCTATAAATGTACCAAATAATATTTTATTGTCTTTCATATCTCTTACCTTCCTTATACTAAAAAGTATAGCACAAAACTTTCTCTCATACAATCAAATATTTATTTCATTTTATCTTAGTAAAAAAGACACTATTTCTAGTATCTATTCTCTATTTATATACTCTAACATTTCATCTATTTTATCATTCTTATCTTGTGATTGCTTTTTTATATTGATATATTTATTTCTTAAATAATTTAAATATTCATTATATAAAGAAGTGTCTTTATGATTCTTACCAAGTAATATTTCTTTTCTTGTAAGATTATTATTTCCTTCAATAAATTCTATTAAATTATAATATTTATTATTTTCTTTTATGATAATTTCTTTATCTATTTTATAATTTAAATCATTCATTTTAGTTCTTAATATATCATGATAATTATTAGATATTGTTATTATTTTTTTAAATCTTAAATTTGTATTATTTAGTATTTCTAATATAGTATGTGTTCCCATACCTGAAAGTACTAATGTATCTGCTTCACCATTCTTTATATTAGATAGTCCATTTGATACTCTTAAATCTATATATTCACTTAATCCTAGTTTATTTATATCTTCTTTTGCTCTATTTATTACATTAATACTTATATCACTAGCAATAGATTTTATATTAGTTTTAGCAAGCATTATACCTAGTTTTGCTTGATCACACCCTACATCTACTACTTTATCATTTTTATCTATTAATGAATATATAGTTTCTATTCTATTCAATTAAGAAATCCTTTAGTTTTTTAGCTCTTGATGGGTGTCTTAATTTTCTAAGAGCTTTTGCTTCTATTTGTCTAATTCTTTCTCTTGTAACTTTGAATTGTTTACCTACTTCTTCTAATGTATGACTAGATCCATCAAATAAACCAAATCTAAGTTCTAATACTTCTTTTTCACGTACTGTAAGTGTATCAAGTACTTCTCTTAATTCATCTTTAAGTATCTCATATGTTGCGAATTCCTCTGGTGACATAGTTCTTTCATCAGCAAGGAAGTCTCCTAAATGTGAATCATCTTCTTCACCTATTGGTGTTTCTAAACTTACTGGATCTTGACTAATTTTTCTTATTTCAACTATTTTATCTACTGAAAGTCCCATCTTTTTAGCAAGTTCTGCATCTGTTGGTTCACGATTAAGTTCTAATGTCATTTGTCTTTCTATACGAGCCATTTTATTTATTGTTTCTACCATATGAACAGGAACTCTTATTGTTCTTGCTTGATCTGCTAGTGCTCTTGTAATTGCTTGTCTTATCCACCAAGTAGCATAAGTACTAAATTTGTACCCTTTATCATAATCGAATTTTTCAACTGCTTTCATAAGTCCAATGTTACCTTCTTGAATTAAATCTAAGAATAATAGTCCACGTCCTACATATCTTTTAGCAATTGAAACAACAAGTCTAAGGTTAGATTCAGCAAGTATATTTTTAGCTTGTTCATCCCCTTCAGCAACTCTTCTTGATAATTCTTGTTCTTCTTCTAATGATAACAAACTTATTTTACCTATTTCTTTTAAATACATTCTAACATTATCATTAACACTCATATCCTTACTTTCATCAGGAACATCATCAATAATAATATCATTCTTTAAATCAATGTTTCCACCATCTTCTTCATCTTCAGCTCTTACTTCAATTTGATTTTCACTTAAAGCATTATAAAGTTCATCTAAAGCATTTGCATCTAAATCTAAATCAATTGTTTTCTTTGCGATTTGTTCATAAGTTAGAAAACCTTGTTTCTTACCTTCTTCAACTAATTCTTTTACTCTTTCTTCAAAAGTTTTAATATTATTTACCATTTCAACACTTCCTTATTTATATTTTCTATTTTCTTTGCTATTTCTATTTTTTTATTAACATCAAATGTTTCACTCATTTCTATCTTTAATGTATCTATTCTTTTCTTTATTGAATACATTTTTATAGTATTAATATAATCATCTAATTCTTCCATTGTATAGTCTTCATTATTATGATATTTCATTACTTCTTTAAGTACATTCATGAGTTTCTCATTATCTGATATATAATCTACAAAATCACTATAGTTATAATAACCATAATCATTTCTAAATTCAATTATTTTATATGCAAGTAAGGCTCTATCATCTTGTATTAAGTAACCAAGTGTATTTTCAAAATACAATATTACATCTTCATAATTAAGCATTAGATAAAGTATTCTAAGTTCGCTTTTATCATATTTATCATATCTTGTTACTTTTTTTGGCTCTTCTACATTTTTAATAGCCATTTTCTTATTAAGCTTTATTTCATTTCTTATATCACTTTCACTTATACCAAATTCTTCTGCGATATCTTTTATTTTTAAATCTATAAGTATTTGACTATCTAAATCATTTAATGCGAGTACTGCTTCTTTTATATATTTTGCTTTTTCTACAGCATCTTTCATATTTCTTTTACGTTTTAGATATTTAAGTTTAAAATCTATAAAAGATACTCTATTATCATAAGCAATCTTAAATGCTTCACTTCCCTTATTTTTAATAAATTCATCACTATCTTTATAATCATCAAATACTATTACTTCTGTATCTATATTATTTTTAAGTAATGTTTCTCCTGCTTCTATTGTACCTTTAACACCAGCATCATCTTGATCAAGATTAAGTATTACTTTGCATTTCCATTTTTTTATCTTTTCAAGATGTTTTTCAGTGAAAGCTGTTCCCATTATTGCAACTACATTTTTATATCCTATAGATGACATTCTTATAGTATCCATAAATCCTTCAGTGATAACTATTTCTCTTTTCTTTTTTATTTCATTTATAGCATTATTTATATTATAAAATACTTCACTTTTTTTAAATATATCTGTTTCTTTAGTATTAGAATATTTAGGAAGTGTATTATTATTTAAGTCTTCATTTGTATACTTTCTACCACTAAACGCTATTACATTATTATTTTCATCTATTATTGGAAATATTATTCTATCTTGAAATGTATCATAATATCTACTATTTATATCTTTACATATATCTAATTTAACAAGTTCATCATATGAATATTTCTTAGATAATATATTTGATAATTTATTACTAGTAGAAAGTCCTATATTAAATTCATTAATAATGTCTTTAGAAATCTTTCTATCTTCTAAATATTTTATTGCTTTAATTCCTTCATTTGAAAGTAGATTTGCTTTAAAATATTTATTAACTGTATCATTTATTTCATATAGTTTTTCATATTTCGTATTTATTTTACGTGTTGTGCTTACATTAAGTGGAATACCCGCTCTATCTGCTAGCATCTTAAGTGCTTCAGTAAATGTTATACCATTATATTTTTGAACGAATGTTATAACATTACCACTTTCTCCACAACTAAAGCATTTATATATTTGTTTATCTTTTTGAACACTAAATGATGGACTATGATCATCGTGAAAAGGACATAAAGCCTTATTCTTGTCATTAAGACTTATATAACTTCCGATAACATCTACAATATCATTTTTAGATTTAATTTCATCAATAATAGATTTATCAATAAATGCCATCTTTTTTGCCCTCCTAATAGTTATATACGAAATAAATTTTAAAAACACTACTTTTTTTATGAATTTTATATAAAAAACGCTCATATTATATCATATAAGCGCATTTTTGTCTATAAATCATGAATAAAATTTAAACTACTTTTTTAATAAAAATTCTAAACTTTTAACTTTATCAGCAGTATCTTCAGATAATGCTTTATCAAATATAAGACCAGTACCACCATGTTCTATCCATCCATATATATTCTTTTTAGAATCATCTATAAGTAATTGTCCATTTGGTAACACTACTTCATGTTTATTAACTTTAGGTGGAACAAAAATAACTGGACTATTTATTTTTCTATTATTTCTTAAATCTTCTATCTTGACTCTCATTTCATATAAAGTATGTATTTTTGTTAGAATAGCAATTCTTCTTTTTAAATGTTCTAATTCTCTAATTATTTCAACTGAATCATTAATTGAATTAGCTTCTCTTATTATATAATCCCATTCTTCTGGATGCATATTTGTATATTCAAAATACTTATCATATTCACTACCATCTTTATGATTATGAAAACCAGAATCATATTTTCTTTCTAACATTCTTTCTTCAGAATCAAATATAACTCCATCAAAATCAATAAAAGTACATTTTTCTCCCATTATATTTCCCCACAATTAATAAATCAATTAAATCATTACTTTAATTCAAGTTTAACTTCTTTTTCTTTTGAAACTATTTCAACATTGTTAGTTCTATTTCCAACCGTATAAGAACCAACATAACCTACTTCTTTTAAATATACTGCTTTACCAAGTGGACTATTTACTGTTATTTTAGGTATTTCAGCATCAAAATCAGGAGTACCTGTTACTAATGTAAATGTCATTTCATCTCCATCTAAAAGTACATTAACTGTATCATTAATATCAATAACTTCTGAACTTCCTAAATCTCTTGCCACAATAACTATTCTTTTTAAATCACTTTTTCTAGCAGCAATTTTTTCACTTAGTCTAATTTCTTCTCTTTTATGTTCTTCTAAAGCTTCACTTAATGAATCAGGATCAGTATAAATACTCTTTAATCCAAATCTAGCAGCTTTCATATTCACAAGTTGTTCTTTTAATGTTTCTATTTCAGCTAAATAATCATAATAACCCTTTTCGTCTAAATATATTTTATCTTTCATCCATACACCTCTTTCAACTAGGACTTCTAATATAACATTTAAAAAGTCAAAAGACAATAAAAAACTAGAAATTTTTAATTTTTTCTAGATTTTACTTTATTATTAATGAATACTATAAGTAATACCGCTAGTACTGTTAAACATACTCCACCAAGAAGTCCAATTAATAATGATTTATTGTTATACTTATCAATATTGTCTTTATTATCTTTATCTATTTTATCATTTTTAAGAATATTTACTTTATAATCATTTTTAGTTTTAACATCATCTACACTATATGTTAACTTAGTTTTATCATTATTATCAAGTACTATGTCAATACTATCTAAAGTATATTCTCCTTCATTAAATACATCTTTATCTATATTTATATATGGTTTACTATCAATATCATTTAGATATGTTTCTTTAATTTGATTATCTTTGTCTTTAAATATTAATGTTACTTTTAATACTTTTACATCACTATCATTATTTAATTTAAAATCAATATTTAGTTTATCATTTAATTTAATTTCATTATTGAATTTAATACTTTCTATACTTATTTTATCACTATAATCAATTGTCTTTACTTTTTCAAAGTCATATTGTTCACCATAACTTATCTTAATCCATCCACTTTTATTATCATGTTTTACATAATAGTAGTAGCACTCATTATCACTATCGCTATAAAAGAATTCAGTACTTAATTTAGTTCCTTTAGAAACACTATCTATTTCTTTAGAAGAATTAATACTATCATATATCTTTTTATTAGATTTAATAGTTATGTTACCATTATTTGACTTTGCTATTTTATCAACTAATATATATTTATCATTATATTTAACATAATATTTTTTAGCTGAATTATAATATTCATTTACTATAGTATTTTCATTTATACCACTATTTTTAGATATTACTATGGCTTTTTCATTTGTTTTATTATACATCACTTCATAATTAGTAGTATTTATCCATCCTTTTTTACCATTATATGTAACGCTTATCCATGATACTAATGTATTAAATGGATCAATGTAATACTCTGTTTTAACACTTGTATTATAAGGTATAGTAGTAATAGTTGAATATGTAAGTGATGGGCCTTTATACATTTTAACACCATTTTTAGATAGAATAACTGCATTATTTACTTTATCAAATTTACTAACGCTATCATATTCTCCAGCATTTAAATAGTCATTAATATTAAATTCATCATTATAAATTTTTATATCATTTAAACTAATTTTATTATTACATCTAGTATCAGCATAATCAACTATTTCTAATTCTAAATTACTATCATAATAAGATTCACGTACGCTTACTATTGAACCAAAAGGTATTGTAATATTCTTATTATCATAAGTATCACACTTAAATCCATTCTTATTTGTTATAACTGCTTTATAGCTTAATGTAGATGGAAACACATTATCTGCCCTAATTAAACTAGGCACTAATGTAAGTAATAATCCTGTAGTAACTAATAATTTCTTTTTCATAAATCTCTCCTTTAATATATAATATTATTTAATAATCCACCTATAAAATATGATGAAATATTTAATATAAGTGATAAAACATATGGGTTAATCTTATCAAATGTAAGTACTTTTTTATATGTAAATCCTTCTGTTAGAATAACTAGTATTTCTAATATGATTATTGATATCGTAGTGTTAAATAATCTATTATATGTGATATACATAAGGATAGATACTACCAATGGATTAGTCATTATGTTAACAAGTATTACATTTAATATATCTTTTTTGTTTCTTATTCCAAGTAATAATGACATAATAAGTTCTATCACAATTGTAGAACTAAGGCATATAAGCATTATTAATGGAAGTTCATTTATATTCATACTCACCACTATTATAATGATAGCATTTTTGTGATTAAATGTCATCAAAAAAGTCAGTATTATTTTTTACTGACTTATTTATTTAATCTATTAAATTTAGTAAATTCTGGTTCATCGCTTACATCTGTATCATCTAGTTCATTTAATATACTCTTTTGACTTCTAGTTAGATTTCTTGGAATAATAAGTTTAAGAACACAATAGAAGTCTCCTTTTTTCCATGAATCTGGATTATTTATACCTTTTCCTTTAATTCTAAGTATATCTCCTGGTTGACTTCCTTCTTTTATTTTAAGTTCAACAGTACCATCCATTGTCTTAATATTCTTTTTACATCCAAGACATAAGTCTATTATTGATACAGGTAAATCTATATAAACATCATTTCCTTCACGTCTATATAGTTCGTGTGGTGTAACCTTAATTTCAATATATAAGTCTCCATTAGGTCCACCATTTATACCTGCTTCACCTTTTCCACTAAGTCTTAATTGTTCTCCAGTATCAATACCTGCTGGTATATCTATTGTAATTGTTTTATTTACTTTTACTTTACCTGTTCCTTTACAACTACTACATTTAGATTTAAATGATTTACCAGTTCCACCACAAGTAGGACATGTTGTTTTTGATTGTATTGTTCCTAAAATAGTATTAGTTTGTTTAATAACGTATCCACGTCCTCCACAATCTTCACATGTTTCTTCACCATGTCCACCTTTACCATCACAGTCACTACATATTTCATAGTATTCAAGATCTATATCTTTTTTACATCCATATACTGCTTCCATAAAGTCAATTTTCATACCATATAGGGTATCACTACCTTTTCTAGCACGAGAAGAACTTCTACTACTACCACCAAAAGAACTTCCAAATGAACCACCAAATCCACCTGAAAATAAATCATCAAATATATCACTAAAGTCAAATCCAGCAGTGCCACCAAATGGATTACCACTATATGAAGCACCACCGCCTGCTCCACCATAAGGATTATCAAATGCAGCATGACCATATTTATCGTAGGCAGCACGTTTATCTTTATCACTTAAACAAGCATATGCTTCTTGAGCTTCTTTAAACTTTTCAGGAGCATCAGGACTCTTATTTAAATCTGGATGAAATTCTTTAGCTTTCTTTCTAAAAGCAGACTTAATTTCAGCATCAGTTGCATCTTTAGATACACCAAGAACTTCATAATAATCTCTTTTTTCCATAACTACTCTCCATTCACATATTTATTTAGTAATTTTACTTTATCATCAAATAATAAGAAAGCATTATTTAAAGTATTCTCATCATTTAAATCAATACCAAGTTTATTTAATAACTCTTGTGGATAATCACTACAACCACTACTTAAAAATTCTATATATCTGTCTTTAAAATCTTTTTCATGAATTAATTTATCAGCAATAAGAAGAGCACTAATAAATCCAGTCGCATATTTATAAACATAAAATGAAGTATAGAAATGAGGTATCTTTGACCATTCATATTGAATATCTTTATCAACAATAACTGCGCCACTAAATTGTTTACGATTTAAATCATAATATGTTTTACATAATAAATCTTTAGTAATTACTTCTCCATTTTCATATTTCTTATGAATTATATCTTCAAATTCAGCAAACATCATTTGTCTATAAACAGTACCTTTAAACTTATCTAAAAATTCAACAATATAATATATTTTTTCATTAACATCATTTGTATTATCAATTAAATAGTTTGATAATAATACTTCATTTACAGTTGATGCGATTTCTGCTAAAAAGATAGGATAATCTGCACTAATGTAATCTTGATTTTTATTACTATAATAGCTATGCATTGCATGTCCCATCTCATGAGCAAGAGTACTTACTGAATCTATATCATTTTCATAATTTAATGATACATAAGGTTCTATACCATACGTACACCATTCAAAAGCACCACTTCTTTTAGCCTTACTTGGATATACTGAAACACAATTATTATTTAAGAGTTTATTAAATACTTTTAGATAATCTTCTCCAAGTGGAGTAAGTGCTTTATTAACTATCTTAATACCTTCTTCATATGGAATATCTTTTTTAGGTACTAAAGATGTGTTAACATATAAATCATACATATGTAATTTATATCCAAGCATACTACCTTTTAATTTATAATAATCTTTTAAATATTTAGTATTTTTATTAGTAATCTTAATTAAATTTTCATATAATTTAGTACTAATTTTATCAGGATATAAATACATATCTAAAATACTATCATATTTTCTAGTTTTAGCAGAAAATGCATTAGTTTTAACTTTACCTATATATAAAGCACTTAATGTATTTATATGATTTTCATAATATTTATTGTCTTTTTTAAATACACTTTTTCTAACATTTCTATTATTAGAAGTAATGTATTTACCATAATTAGAATTCGTTAGTTCTACTCTTTTACCATCTTCATCTTTAATAAATCCAAGTGAGATATCAACATAACTAAGAGCATTAAATGCACTTATAGATGCACTAAGTGCTTCATTAACATTAGAAAGTATAGTTTCTTCTTTTTCACTTAAAACATATTTTTTACTTCTAAATATCTTTTCAAATGTAAAACTATATTTACTAAGTTCAGAATTTAAAGATAACATTTCTTTTACTTCATCATAATCTTTACTTAATATTTCAGGATTTATGAATGCTCTTACACTAGAACTTTTATTAATTAAATTACTTGCTTTTTCTTTCTTATGTAAGAATTCATTATCACTCATATTATCATAATGACCTAAATAAGCATAAATATATACTCTCTCAGTAAGCACATCTATCTTTGTATCAAGTTTTAGAAATTCAAGTAATGTATCAGTACTTTCAAATATTCTTCCTTTATACTTGATTATTTCATCTAATAATTGATTTACTTCTTCTATAGTATCATTAAATTCTTTATCACTTTTAAATATCTTGGTTAAATCCCATTTGTATTTATCCATAACGTCTCCTTATTACTTAAAATTCTATATAAGAATTAAGGGCCCAATTTCTTGAGCCCCAACTCATATTAATTATTTTTCTTCAAATTCAGCATCTTTTACATTATCTTTTTTATCAGATTTTTCATCTTCTTTAGATTCAGTATTTTCAGCTTCTTTTTGAGATGCCTCTGCTTGTGATTGATATACTTTACTTGATACTTCCATTACTTTTTCACTTAGTTTTTCACTAGCTTTCTTAATTTCATCAGTATCATCTTTTTCTAAAGCATCTTTAGTTTCTTTAATAAGTTTTTCAACTTCTTCTTTTTCAGAATCGCTTACTTTATCACCAAAGTCTTTCATTGCTTTTTCAGCACCAAAGATCATTTGTTCAGCATCATTTTTAATTTCAGCTTCTTCTTTTCTCTTCTTATCTGCTTCTTTATTAGCTTCAGCTTCTTTCATCATCTTATCAATTTCTTCATCACTTAAGTTAGAAGAAGCAGTTATTGTAATAGCTTGTTCTTTGTTAGTTCCTAAGTCTTTAGCCTTAACATTAACAATACCATTAGCATCTATATCGAATGAAACTTCAATTTGAGGTACTCCTCTTGGAGCTGGTGGGATATTAGCAAGTTGGAAGTGTCCTAAAGTTTTATTATCTTGAGCCATTGGTCTTTCACCTTGTAAGATATGAATATCAACAGCTGGTTGATTATCAGCAGCAGTACTAAATACTTGACTCTTAGTAGTTGGAATAGTTGTATTTCTTGGAATTAACACTGTCATTACTCCACCTAAAGTTTCAATACCTAGTGATAATGGTGTAACATCAAGAAGTACTAAATCATTTACTTCACCAGTTAAAACACCACCTTGAATAGCGGCTCCCATGGCAACTACTTCATCTGGGTTAACTTCTTTACTTCCATCTTTTCCAAGTTCTTCTTTAACAAGTTCTTGAACACATGGAACCCTTGTAGAACCACCAACAAGTAATACTTTATCTATATCATTTTTAGTTAATTTAGCTTCTTTTAATGCATCTCTAACTGGTTTTCTTGTTGATTCAACTAAATCACTAATTAATTCTTCAAATTTAGCTCTTGTAAGAGTCATATCAACATGTAAAGGTCCATTTTCACCTTGAGTAATGAATGGTAAACTAATTTGAGTAGTCTTAACACCACTTAAATCTTTTTTAGCCTTTTCAGCACCTTCTTTAAGTCTTTGCATAGCTAGTTTATCTTTAGATAAATCTACACCATTTTCTTTTTTGAATTCACTAACAATGTAATCAATAATAGCATTATCAAAGTCATCTCCACCTAAGTGATTATTACCACTAGTAGCTTTAACTTCAAATACACCATCACCAAGTTCTAATATTGAAACATCAAATGTTCCACCACCTAAGTCGTAAACAAGTATTGTATGAGCATTTTCTTGTTTATCAAGACCATAAGCTAGTGCTGCTGCTGTTGGTTCATTTATAATTCTTTCAACTTCAAGTCCAGCAATTTTACCAGCATTTTTAGTTGCTTGTCTTTGAGCATCGTTAAAGTATGCAGGAACTGTAATAACAGCTTTACTTACTTCTCCACCTAAATATGCTTCAGCAGTTTCTTTTAAATTCATAAGAATTTTAGCACTAATTTCTTCTGGTGTATATTTCTTACCTTCTGCTTCAACTTTTTCATTTGTTCCCATTAATCTCTTAATAGAACTAATAACATTAGTAGAAGTTTGAGCTTCTCTTTTTGCTACATCTCCAACTCTAACTTCTCCATTTTTAAAACTTACTACTGAAGGAGTAGTTCTATTTCCTTCAGCATTAGGAATAACCTTTGGTTCGCCACCTTCTAAAACAGCAACACAACTATTAGTTGTTCCTAAATCTATACCTATAACTTTATTTATTTTTGCCATAATTTATCTCTCCTTTTTTAATTTATTTATTTACTTTTACCATCGCATGTCTAATAACTTTATCTTTGTATTTATATCCTTTAGTAAGAACTTCAAGTACTACATTCTCAGGTTTATTTTCATCATGTTCAGTTAGTACTGCTTCAGCTACATGAGGATCAAATTCAAGTCCTAGACATTCAATTTCATGTACATCATATTTATCAAGTAATGCAGTTAAATTTCCAAGTATCATTTTAAATCCACTTAAGAATTTACTTACTTCATCACTTAAATCATTATCGTCCATAGAAACAGCTCTTTCAAAATTATCTTTAATAACAAGTATTTCTTTAATGAAATCTTCTCCTTCGTATTGAAGCATTTTACTTATTTCACTTTGAGTTCTTGTCTTAAAGTTTAAAAATTCTGCTTGAAGTCTCATATATTTTTCTTCAAGTTCCTTATTTCTACTTCCGAGTATTTGAATCATTGTTTCAGGGTCTATGCTTCCGCATCCAGAACATCCACCACATGATCCTGAACAACAACTATCTTCATTTGTTTCACATTCACATGTGCTTTCATTAGAAGTTTGTTCATTTACTTCTTTTTTTATTTCTTCATTTATTTTATTATTTTTTTCTTCTGTATGTTTCTTTGACATCATTTCTTCCTCTCTATATGTTCTTTTAAATATTCAAGCATATTTACGACTCTATCATATTCCATTCTTTTAGGTCCTATAACAGCAATAGTTCCTTCGGTTCCATTGTTAGCCTTATATTTAGTTTTAACTATTGTTACATTGTCATCAATTTCGCTCTCACTACCAATATATACTTTAACCTCATCATTAGCCTCTTCAATTTTATTCACCATATCTTTGCTTTCAAATTTACTTATGATATTTTTAACATCATCGACTGTACTGAATTCTGGTTGTTTTAATATATTAGTCTTCCCACTGAACTTGACATCCCTTTCACTAGTGAAATTTGATAGTGCATTATAAAATGCATTATATAAAACTTCATAATTTTCAATATAATTTCTAATTATTGGTTTTATTTCAAATTCTAGTTTACTAGGCACATCATCAATAGGTGTTCCAACAAGCATTTTATTTAATAACTCTGTAGTCTTAGCAACCTCACTTAATGGTATGTTTTCATCAATAGATAAATTCTTATTTTCAACATGACCTTTATCAGTGATTACAATAGCTACAAGCCCTTTCTCACCAACTGGAATTACTTCTACTTTAGATAATTTATTATCGCTTGATTCTTTACCTAAAACAACTGAAGTATAGTTTGTAATATCGCTTATTATTTCTAAACTTTTACTAATCGCATCATTAAGTTCTAAATCACGATTATTAAATATAGTTTGAAGTTTAAGCATATCTTCACCACTTATTTTTTTAGGTTCCATCAAATTATCTACATAATATCTATAACCCATTTCAGATGGAATTCTTCCTGAAGATATATGTGTTTTTTCAAGATAACCTAAACTTTCAAGTTCAGCCATATCATTACGTATAGTAGCACTCGAACATTTAAATTTTTTACATAAAGATTTACTACCAACAGGTCTTGCAGTCTTAACATATTCTTCAACAATTGCTCTTAATAAATCTCTTTGTCTTGTATCTATCATCATATACCTCCTTTAGCACTCCTCTTCTTTCAGTGCTAAGATAATTATATCACTATTTTTAGCATTGTCAATACATGAGTGCTAATTTTTTTAAAAAAGAAAAATAGATGTCTTTAACACCTATTTTAACTTATCATAGTTACATTCTAAATAAGAAAAATCATGAGTAATATCATTTACTCTATAATTACTATAAAAAGAAAGTATTGGTTCTTTAATATATTTATTTTTAAACATTTTATTAATTAATTTTAAAAATAAATTATGATTTACTAAAAATTTATATAAAAGATTATTTTTCATAACGAACATAAAATATTTGGAACCATAAAAATATAAATCGTCTATATATTCAAAATAATTCAAAGTTAACTTTAAATCAAAATCAAAATCATTCTTAAAATTTTGGTAAGTGCTATTAATAAGAACAACATTATAATTGTTTTTTTCAAGTTCTTCTTTAATAAAAGAAGCAATTTGAAAATTAGGATAAAATTCATTATACAACAACTTTAATATTTTACCATTACCATTCTTCTTTGTGTTTCTTTTCTTATATTTGAAAATATTATTGAAGAAAAAATCATCTTTAACAAAATATGAATTTCCTAATTTATTTGAAATGTTAGTTTTATTAATATTTCTTACAATATCTTTTCTTTCTTTTAATGAAATTTTAGTACTTATCTCAAGACTTATTATTATACCGCTTTTCTCATTATTCATATTTAGATTTGATAATTCAAAAAAAGTATTATTATCAATATCTACAATTTTTTTTGAAAATAATTCTTTTTCAATATTATAATCTTCGTATTTAATAAATTTTAATTCTTTATTAGACTTATTTCTATAGTATTTATTATTTTTTAAAATAATAGATTCATCATTAATATCAGACAAATAATATCTTCCTGATGTCACATTATTTCTATTAGGACTAAATAAATAAAATGAAAGTTTATTCAATAATAATTTATCATTATGTTTTAAATTTATTATTAATTTATTAGTAGAGAAAGATATTGAATCTATATTATTAGAAAAAGAAGGTAATAATTCTTTATATTTTAAAATTGCATTATAATAATCTTCACTAGTGACTCTTTTTCCATCGTAAAAATACAAATCATCTCTTAATTCAATAATATATTTTTTACCATAAATTGACATTTCCTTACAAGCATTAAAAACATATTTGTTTTCTTTTAAATTATATATAAATAAAGTATCAGAAGTAGAGCTTAATATAATCTTATTTGAATAATCTAATGTTTTAAAAAAACTATTTTTATCATAATAATCTATACTAAATTTTATCATAAGTTTTCTCCACAAAATAATCTATAAAATCATCTATTATTTTTTTAGTAACATCACCAATAGATACTCTAATGGTATTATTTGAACAATTTAAATCATAATATGTATCTACGGCTATATAGTCAAAGCCAAACGATGAAGAAAAATTAAACAACCCATTTGAATCAAGAGAAATTTTTTTAATAAAACTAAGTAATTCTTGAAAATTATTATTAGAAACACTTATAGTTGAAAAAAGATAATGTCTATGTAATGTAATATTAAAAATATCTTTAACTTTATCATAAAAATACTTGTTATTATCATTTATTCTTTTAATTCTTTTTCTATTTAAATTAATGAAATCAACATTATTTAACAATGGAAAAACATTATTTTGATTTGCAAATGTACCAATATTTCCAGATATATCTGTTGCCGTTTTAATTATGGATTTATATTTTTCAAATTTTTTACTTGTTATTCCATCTGGAATTAAAAAAGTAATTGATCCCAAATAGCAATATTCAAGACCCAACATATCCAATTTTATATGACTTCTAACCAATATAATAAAATTGCCTTTTTTTAATAGTTCTTTAATCATATTAGTTACATCAAAAGGATGATAACATGTTGTATCAATTATAATAATACTCTTATACACATCTTGTTGATTCCAAAAATCATCGCTTATTGAATCAAAATAAAATATTTTTTTTCCTATATTAAAATTAAATGCTCTAATCAACTTTTGAGTTTCAAAATAAATATCTTTTGCATATTTAAATTTGTATTTCCCATTTTTACTTAATGAATATAATACTGAATATATACTAGACATACCACAACTAGTAAAAAAAGTTTTAGAATGGACATCAGTTAAATTATAGAAATTCTTTTCAAAGTTTTTATAATTTAACTTAGAATCATATCTTTGATACTCATAATAAAAACTAATATCATTATCAAAATTATATTTATTGTTTAAGTTAGTTAATGGAAAATTAAAGTCGTATTTTTGATGCATTATTTTTTTAACTTCATCTTTAGAATTTACATTAATATTAAGATAATCATTAAAAAATTTTATTTCAGATTTATTCATCAATTATCACCCTAGCTTTCTCAATTCCATTGAAGCTTGAATTAAATGAGTATGAATATGGTTCAATATTTTTAAAAATTAATTTATCCCCAATAGCAACATTGCTGTTATAAATATGTTCAAATAAATCATTTTCATAACAAGTAGGTCCACATATAACATAATCATTGGTTCCAGACTTCATATTCAAGCATAAAGGAACAGACCATTTAGCATGTAAGTCTCTGGAAGCATTAATAAATGCAAAATTAACGCCATTAACCTTAGAAAGAAATTCAACACTACTAATTAAATATCCAGTATTATTAAACCACATACTTCCCATTTCTAATACTATTTTAACGTTGTCAGGAACAATGTTTCTTATCTTTTTTAAAAACATATACAATTGTAAATAATTTAAATTATCATAACTTCCACCAATATCTAAATATTCGGTTTCAGTGAAGTCTAGCGCCGAAATAGTTTCTATAATTTTATTTAAGATTTTTACATCTTTGTTTATAGATAGATGCAAGTGATAAATAGAATATGAATTACCATCATAAGATAAACCGAAATGAGAATTTAAACCTTCAATATTAATTCTAATTGAATTATCTTTTTTTAATTTATTAGTTGGATCTGAATAAAATAATAATGTATTATATTTATCTACAATTTTCTTTTCATTTTCATTTGAAACATCATAGCAAAAATTATATTTATAAAATAAATCTAAAATTTTCGTATTAGGAAATGTCTTAACTGGAAAAGCAAAATACAAATTATCAATATTTAAATCATTAAAATATTTTATATTATTTTCAATTCTATTTAAGAATAATATAAGCATGGAGTATGCCTTATACTATTAAATTTTTCTATAATGTTATCTTTTTTTCTTAAAATAATTAGTCTAGTTTTATTATAAGTTCGGATTCCACCTATATCTTTTATTTTATTTTTAAAAGAATTCCATATTTCATCAGAATTATATTTTAAACTATTATCATATTCATTTAACATGTTCTCATAAAATATTTGTAACTTAGCTCCATGCATATTAACAGAATTTTGTTTATTATCATAAACAATAGTACTGAAAATTTCAAAGTTTGACTTTAAAACTTCTTTTTCAAAATAATCATAAGTTAAATATCTATATCCTAATTTTTTCATTATTTCCAGCCCTAATAAATCAATATCAGCAGAATAATCATCAGTAAACTCATCAGCAATAATTAAAATACCATTAGTTAATAAAAGATTATTAATCATTTTTAAAATATTTTCAAGTTTTTCATTTTTTAAAAGTTCTGTTAAAGAATATACCATAAAAACAGCATCATAAGTAGAAGAAACATTAAATGCTTCTTTAATATGTATGCTTAAATTTTTATAATTATTATTAACATTGTCAATATAAGCTGAAACTGTATCAATACTTTCTATATATGAATTAGAGTAATTTTTAGCTAATATTTTTGAAAAAGAACCAGACCCAGTTCCTATTTCTAATATTTTTTTACCATTTAAAGAAAAAAGTTTATTTATTTCTCTAATTATTTTTTCTCTTAAATTATTCAATTTATAATAATTACTTGGATCAAAATTTCTTTTCTTCATAATCATTCCTTGTTATAAAATTCAAAGTCTTAATTCTATTTAAAGAATTAATATATTTTTTTCTATTTAATAAAGTCATTATTATATCAATTGACATATAAGCTGATATTATTGTATTTGTAGGACCAAATGATGCTTTATTAATATTATTGCAACAAACAATATTACTTACTGTATTTAAATTATTCAAATAGATTTTCATTTTATTTGTGTTTATAAAAGTTGGCCCATATTGTCCAGTTAAAATACTTACACCACCAAATATACATGGTGTATTTGTATTAATACATGCTTCTAATACAGAAATTCTTATTTTCAAAAAAGGTGTATCTGCCGCACAAACAACCATATCAACTTTTTCATCTTCCATAATATTTTGAAGTTCTTTATAATCATCTACAAATTTATTATAAATTTTAACATTAGAATTGGGTTTCTTCTCCATTATTTTTTTAAAAACTAAATTGGTTTTACTTTTTTGCAGATCTGAATAAGAAAATAAATATTGTCTATTTAGATTTGTTTCATCAACCTTATCATAATCTAAAATAACAAAATTTTTAATTCCATTTCCAACCAAATGAGTTATTATTTCACATCCAATTCCACCTAGTCCAACTACAAGCACGACCTTATTTTCTAATTGAGACATATCAATTTTAGAATCTGTATAAACTTCTAAGTAAGAAGCAGTGTTTCTATTAGAACTAACATTATCACATTTTATAATCACTTTTTTGTTCAACAATTTTTTAAAGATAGAAGAATTATCTTTTTCAAAAAATTCCTTTTTCAAAATATTTTTCAAGATTTTTACTTCAGAGTCATTAATAGTTATTTTAATCATTTTTTTATTATTACAATTACATAATAAAGTATTATCATGTTTCAAAATCAAAGAATAACGTGGATTTATTTTAAAAAGATTCATAAAAATTATCACCTACTTCAATGTTTTTTTTAGATTATGTATATCAATATTTTCATAAAATTTATCAACAACATCTTCATCAGAATCATTTAAATTTAAAGCATAAGCTATATTATTTTCTCTATTATCAAAATAATCATCATTGCTCCAACCATTTTTTACAAACGTTCCCCATATTGATTCTCTAATTTTTTCTATTTTAGATAGAAATTTACTTTGAATGTTATTTTGTTTCAATAAATCATTTACAGAACTAATATTATTAGCTTTAATATATTCATAAATTCCTTTCATCGCACAACCATTACACATATATAAATTAATAAGAAAATGTATAGCTTGAGCATACTCACCGAAATAAATCTTATCATATTCACTTGTACATGAAGCATATGCATTTTTTAATTCATCTAACAAATTGTTTACAAATATTTCTAATTTATCTACATCAAAGTCACAACAAATTTTATATGCTTCTTGACATTTTTCTTTATAGCCAGGAAATTTTTGAAATCTTTTAAATTCTGTATACCAAATATATTTTTGATCAGAAAGCACAATTGGATCTTTCTTATATTTTTTCCTAATTTCAATTACTATATTGTCTATTTCTTCTTGAGTTAAATCTTCATCAATATGTATTCCAAACTCATCATCACATTTTTCAACTAAAACAATATTTCCATCTATCGTTTCTTCCACAATATTTTCAAAATTATATAATTCAAGTAAATTTATTTCCTTACCATTACCAAAGCAAATTTTTTTGCCATCATAAATTATACTTTGAAGGTTTGTATCAATAATAATATCTTTTCCTTCTTCAAAAAGATTAAATGCATTTTTATAACCAGTTATACATGGTATTTGAAATTCACGAGCAATAATTGCAGCATGAGATAAAACACTTCCTTCAGTAGTAATAATTCCAGATGCTTTTTTCATCGCAGGAACGTAATTAGTATCAGTAGTCTTAGCAAGTAAAACACATCCTTCCATAAAATTATCAATTCTTTGTTCTATTTCTTCATCATCCGCATCTTCATCTATAATATATATTTTTCCTTCACAATATCCTGAAGATGCGACAGCTCCAGTAGATAATTTACTTCTAACTATTACTCTTTTTGTAATTGGCCTTGCTTGAACAAAATAAGCATCACCATTGTCAGTAATACACCATTCCATATCAAGTGGTTCAGTTGTTATATTTCTAATTTTTTTTAAATTTTCAACTAAATCGCGAAATAAATCTCTATCTTCTTCATCTTCACATACATAGGAAAAATCATTTAATGAAACCACGACACTTTTGGCTGTTTCCCTACCACTTACTAATGACTCTCCAAGTCCATGAACATACTCTATATAAATAGCATCATTTCCATATAAATCAATTGAATCAGTAAAACACACACCAGCCACTTTAGGATAAACCATTTGCTGTAGCACTATACACATTTTGCTTTTTTCTTTATCATATGATTCAATTCTAGCTGAAATTGAACTATCACTAACTTTTTTTATTGCTTTTAAAATTGAATCAACATCATTTGGTACATCAAGAACACTCTCATACATTCCTGCAAAAGATTTATCATTTCCATCTTCATTTAAAGCAGAAGATCTAACAGCAAACTTAGTATCAGCACTAAAAGTATTTAAAGCCTTCTTAAGTTCACCAATAGTTTCTTCATTATTATTTAATACTCCTTTAATAAAAGTGTTATCAATAGCATAAGCTTTTGGAACTCTTACACCATATTTATTTAATTTGTTAAGACCATATGCTTTACCACCAAATCTCAAATCATTAATATCACATACATTTTTAATCATATAAAAACCTCCAACAATTTCAACTTTTTTCTAAAAAATCGTAAAAGTTTATAACTCTTACGATCTTTGTGACATTGACATTTTAGCTAATTCTTCATCAATGTTTTCGGCGTTACTACTAAAACCCAATATTTTTTTGATTAATTTTACCATAATACCTACCTTAATACTTACTATTATTACATTAGATTTTAAATTTGTAAAGTATTTTTTTATTTTTCTTTGTCATATTAACCTAAATAAATTATACTAAAAAAAGTTACTTGTCATGATAACAAGTAACATTACTCTATCTCTCTTAAAAATTTCTTACTTTTAGTACTAACTCCACTATAATCTTCATAGTACTCACTAATTATTCTATCTATCGCATTACTTACTTCATTATCTATATCTAAATTACTTATTTTAGAAATATCTACATAGTTATAAAGTCTTAATAATTTTAGAATTTTTCCGTCTAAGATAGGTTCACTATTTCTACAATCGGCGCACAAATATCCGCCTCTGCTTGTACTTAAAGTTACTACTTTTGTACTTCCACAATTAACACATGAATCTAAACATAAACTTATTCCTATATAATTTAAATATTGTATTTCTACTATATTAGTAATAATCTTAGGATCAAAATTATCTTCTATCTTTAATAAAGCACTTATAAGAATATCATATACTTCACTATTATTAGATTCTTTATATACATTAGTCGCAAGTTCACATAAATAAGACATATAACTAATCTTAACAATATCACTTTTAATATTAATGAAATAATTCTTAATATCTGCTTCTATTAAAGTAGAAAGACCATTTTCTTTATAATAGAAATGAAATGTACCATAAGCAAACTTTTCACTAGGAAGTCTTAATTTACTTTTTAAGCTTTTGCATCCTTTAACAATACAACCTACTATTCCCATATCTTTAGTAAGAATATTTATTATTCTACTGCTTTCCTTAAAAGGAATACTACTTACTACAATTCCATCTGTACTAATTATCTTCATACTTACTTTAAAAGCATAAAGATTACTTTATGCTTTATTTTCCTTTCTTATATTCTAAATAATATTCTATCTTACCAGTCTCTTTAAACTTATTCCAAGCCTCTTTTTTATTCATATCTCTCTCCTTACAATATTATATTGCAGGAAAAATAAAATATTTATTCAATAATTAATCATTTTTTATTAAATAGCCTAAATCTTTTATGAATTTCTCTTTTTCTCTCCACTTTTTAATAGTCTTACAATAAAGTTCAAGATATACTTTCATACCAAGTAATTCTTCCATATCAAGTCTTGCTTCATGGCCTATTGTTTTAATCATATTACCATTACTTCCAATTATTATTTTACGAAGTGAATCTCTATCTACTATAATATCTATATATATTTTAGCAATATTATTCTTTTCTTCATACCCAACTAATTTACATGATATTGAATGAGGTACTTCATCATTAGTATGTATAAATATCTTTTCTCTTACTATTTCTGATAATCTAAATTCCATTTCAGCAGTTGTTGTTTCACCATCCATAAAATATTTAACATTATCAGGTAAATATTCTTTTAATACTTTAATTAATCTATCAATATTATCATTTTTAAGTGCTGATACTGGTATTATTTCAGCAAATTCATATAAATTCTTATATTCATCTATTTTCTTAAGAATTTCTTCATCACTTAATTTATCAATTTTATTAAGTATTAAGAATACTGGCTTTTTAACACTAGATAGTTTATCAATAATGAATTGATCTCCTTTTCCATATGGAACACTTGCATCCACTACTAAAAGTAATATATCAACATCATTAATTGAATAATATGCTTGATTATTAAGTGCTACTCCGAGCTTATCTATTGGCTTATGTATACCTGGAGTATCTACAAATATAATTTGAGTATCATCTTCATTATATATTCCTTCAACTAGATTTCTAGTTGTTTGTGGCTTTGGACTAATAATTGCTACCTTTTCTTTTATGATTTGATTTAATAATGTACTTTTTCCTGTATTAGGTCTACCAATTAAACTTACAAAACCACTTTTCATACTAAATCCTCCTTGGTAAATGTAGTACTCATTAGTTTTTCAAAACTCATTACTTCCATTTTACCATCATGAGTCATTATATTAAACATAACATCTTTATCAAAAAATTCTAAAAATGTTTGTTTACATATATTACATGGATAACATATTTCATCACTACTTGTCATTAAATATAGTGCTTTAAATTCTCTTTCTCCATGACTAACTGCATTGTTAATTGCATTTCTCTCAGCACATATAGTTCCACCATATGATGCATTTTCTATATTAACACCTTCATAAAAATTACCACTCTTTGTTTCAACTATACAAGCAAAATGCATATTTGAATAAGGTGCATAACTATTTTCTAATAATTTTAATAATTTATCTTTCATTTTCCTCCTTAAAATAACGCTACTATTTTTGGCCCAAATATAATTATTCCAACTAAAACAGCAACTATCGCAAATACAAATACTGCTGCAGCTGCTGTATCTTTAGCAACTTTCGCAAGTGGATGATATTCTTCAGTAACAAGATCAACTGTAGCCTCTATTGCTGTATTAATAAGTTCACAAGAAATAACTAAGCCCATGGTAAGTAAAAGTATTGCCCACTCTGTACGACTTAATTCAAATACAAAAGCAAGTATTGATACAATAAGAGCCATTCCTATATCAAATGCTAAATTTTGTTCATTTCTATAAGCATATCTAAGTCCTTTAATTGGATAAGTAAAACTATGAAAGAATTTCTTTATACCCTTTTGAGCTTTTCTTTCATCTCGTGATATCATATTCACCTAGAATCTCCTCCTCTTTTGCTCTCATAACTTTCTTGTCTTCTTCTGTCATATGATCATATCCAAGTAAATGTAATAAACCATGAACTGCTAAATAACAAAACTCACGTTTAATACTATGACCATATTCACTTGCTTGTTCTACACATCTATCATAACAAATATATATTTCACCAAGAAATCTTATGTTATCATATTCTACATCATCTACTTCTTCAAAAGCAAAAGATATAACATCAGTAACAGCATCTTTACCTCTATATTCTTTATTTATTTGTTGTATTCTATCTTTATCAACAATAACTATATTAAGCATAGGATTATTTACTTTCATATGCTTACATGCAAATCTAATAACTTTATCAAGTTCGCTTATATCAATATCTTCATGACTTGTTGTATTAATTATATAATCTTCCATACACACTCCTACTACATAATCTTATAAATATATAAACCCATAAGAATTAATATTATAACACTAATTACATTTAAAAACCAATCTCTTCTTAAAAATTTAGGCATATTATTTCTAATAGCGTTAAGTGCTGTGTAAAGTAAGAAACCTATAATACCACCAACTATATTTAAAATAATATCATCTATATCAAAACTTCTACCTATATAATGTTGTACGCTTTCAATAGTTAAACTTGATAAAAGAGATACAAGAGTAATCGTACCAAGTCCTTTAATATTCGCATAACTTGTTGCAAAATAACCAAGAGGTATAAATAAAACTATATTACCAGCAACTTGTTTATAAAAACTATTACTACCTACTGGATATCTCATTATTTCTCTAAATGGCATTAAATTAGTTCCACCACCAGGTAAATCTTGACTAGTAACTAACTGGAACAACATAACTAAATATGCAAGAAATAATAAATTAAATATTTCTTCATGTAAAACAAATTTACTTTTATCACTTTTTAATATACGTGTAACTCTTAATATAATAACAATAGTTAAAACTATTACTAAAGTTGGTAATGACATTTTAATAACACTTCTAATTGTACTCTCCATTCTCTTCTCCTATATCTTGTATTTCAGAAGTAACCCCTATTTTCTCATAAACTTTAAAAAATACTTCTAAATTTATTTTACTACGTTTTACCTCTTTTTTCAAAACTTTTTTTGAAATAATGTATTCATCACTAGAGAGTTTTTTATTAATAACATCAATACTTCTATTTAATGCTTCATTGTATGCTTCTTCCTTGTTTAAAATAACTTCATTATAGTCGTATATTTTCTTTTCTTCTTTATACAATTTAAAAAATAAATAAGGCTTATCAAGAACTATACTTTTCTTATTTATTGTATTATCACTATCATATTTACCACTTATAGTAAATTTATGACCAAATATATCTAAATAATAATGATTAATAGTCTTCTTATATACATAATCTATTCTTTTAAATGGAATACTTATATTAACTGTTTTCCATGTTTCAGCATATATTACTCCTTCACTATGTACTTTATCAATAACATTTTCATTTTTAATGATATTACCACTTATTAATATATCACCTTTTTTAACATAATCTCCATTATCAATAACTTTACTACCACGATGAACAACTATATGTTTAATAACACCATCTTTTTCAGCTACTATATCGCTAGGTAAACTATTATCTACATTATTATTTGATTTAACACGAGGAGTAACATCTATATAATATATACATCCTTTTTCTCTTATTTCTATCCATTCTAATGTATCTTTATTATCTTCAAGTATTTTATTTTTAATACTATTTAATTTATCAAAAGATACTTTCCTTTTATATACATCAATACCATTATCACTTAAACTATTATTTATTATATTAATAATATCTTTATTATCACTATTAATCTTAATATCAAATATTGTATTACATAATAAAAAAAGTAACATGAAAGATATTATCAAAGATAACAATACATATTTATTATTTTCATATATGTTAACTATATTCTTTTTACCATAGTATTTTACTATATGACATTTATATCTACGTCTTATATATAAATAATCATCATATGATACATCTAGTACAAAATATTCATTATATTTATTAAGTGAATCATAATATATTTTATTATAAATTAAATAATTTAGAAATTTATTACTATTTTCATTTACAACTATTCTTACTTTATTCAAGAGTAAATTCTATATTATTAAATATGCCTTTAATAGATAAATCACATTCATCTAATCTATTAATAACCATATTATTTCCTTTTATTTTAACTATTTTATTATTTAATTTAATTTTTATATATGATTCACTTATATCT
>OJJV01000035.1_pt1 | contig 156792 bp, 132 predicted proteins | sample 1596391 | NCBI WGS metagenome assembly OJJV01 (sample SAMEA4350164, study PRJEB24818) | metagenome | biome: human; feature: gut; material: faeces | place: Denmark | collected 2013-09
GTTTCGCAAGAGTTTGTAGATTCCGTTGTCGATCTTATCAATTCTCGTCCCAGAAAATGCCTCGGCTGGCGCTCACCCGCCGAAGTGTTCCATAATTTAGGCGTTGCACTTGCTTGACTTTCTGCCGTCCCCAGTGCACACACCGGGGAAAGGGGTCGCCAGTTCTGGACTGGCTCCAATGGGCAAAAGACAGCGCATGGTGCGTCTATTTCAGCAGTGCGCGGCGGGCTTTATAGTCCGGCATGTACTGCTCTATCAGCGCGTAGAACTGCGCCGAATGGTTCATATGCCGCAGATGCGCAAGCTCATGGACGACGACATAGTCTATCGCCTCGGGCGGGTACTGCATGAGCCGGAACGAGAACGATATCCGCCGCTTGCTGCTGCAGCTGCCGAAGCGCGTCCTCGCGCCGGTTATCGTTATGCCCGCGGGGCGCAGCCCCATCAGGCCGCCGTAATACTCGACCCTGCCGGGCAGATACTCCCGCGCCGCATTCCGCAGGCGCTTTTCCTCCTCCGGACTTATCTCCGCCTGAATCGGCCGCGCCCGCTCGAGCTGCGCCTTTATCCAGTCCTCATGCGCGGCGACGAAGCGGTCTATCTCGCGCTTTGCAAGCCGCCGCGGTGCGCGGACAAGCGGTCTGCCGTCACGCACCGCGAGCGACAGACTGCGCCGGTCAGACCGTATAAGTTCATAATCGATCATTGTCAGAATCTCCTTGCGTAGCCGCAGCGGCGGCACAGCTCCTCGACGGCACGCCGGCGCGAGAAGCCCTCGCGTATCGATACGGCGCGCGGCGAGGCGAGTATTTCGTCCAGCTCCCTCTCGAAGAGATTGCCGAGCGGCACATCGCCGTCATGGTCGAGGCAGCAGGGCACGACAGTTCCGTCGCAGAGGACGCCGACCTGGTCGCGCAGCCCGTAGCAGAAGCAGCTCTCGCCAAGCTCGGCGGCACTCATATCCGGCCAGTCGAACATATCCCCCGACTCAAGAAATACCCTCGGCGCAAGGCGCAGGCTGCGCCGGAACTCCTCCCACGGCTGTGGGAAGCGCCGCGCAAGCTCCGCGCGTATGCGGGGATTCAGCGTCTCGAAGCCGCCGGAATTCCACAGCCGCAGGACGCAGAGCTTCCCGCTCTCCCCTGCCGCCGCCGCGAAATCCGCGCAGGCGCGCAGGTAGTCCTCCGGCTCGTCTCCGCCGTTGCCCTCGAACGACTGCAGCGATATATTCACCTTATGCACCGCTTCGCTTTTCAGCAGCAGCGCGCCGCGCTCCGGAAGCAACGTCCCGTTCGTCGTTATTATCACCCTGAAGCCAAGCTCCGCCGCAATGCCCAGCAGCTCCTCAAGCTGCGGATGCAGCAGCGGCTCGCCCATCAGATGCAGGTACAGGTACTCCGTGTGCTTCCGCAGCCGCTCGGCCAGCACGTGAAACTCCGCGGGCGTCATTATCCGCGCCTCGCGCTTCGTGCCGGGGCAGAAGCGGCAGCTCAGATTGCAGACGTTGCTTATCTCAAGATAGGCTTTTTTCAGCATAACATTGTCTCGCCCCATCCCGCCGGCGGGATGGGGCTTCCTTGTCTTGTTTTCTATTATTTCCCCACATTGACTATGTCCCGCATCACTTCAGGGGCCATCTTAACCACCTTGCGGTCATATGTGAGCAATCCGTTGAGTTCATCCTCCACGTCGCTGAGCTGCGTGTACACTGCCGCCGACAGTCCCTGCGCCTTGGCGGGGGCTATCTGCTGCCCGTACAGCTCCTCCAGCGCGATCTGGAGCTGGGCTGCGGTCTCGAAGCTCTTGTAGCCGAAATTGCGCTCGCTGAAGCGGTGGCTGCGCACGGCATGGTTATACCCGCCGAACTCCGACAGGACAACAGCGCGGCCAAGCTTATCCGGCTTGAACTTATACTCGCGGAAATACACATGCAGGCTCTTTATCTGCCCGATGCTCTGATCGTGCCAGCCGGAGGCGTGGTCGATGGTACGCGTCGTGTCCAGTCCATTTATGAGCTGGCACATCTTCGCCGCGTCAAACTGACCCCAGCCTTCGTTGAACGGCACCCACATCGCGATGCAGGGGCAGTTATAGAGATGCCGCACCATCGCGCCAAGCTCCGCGCGGTACTGCGAGCGCCCCTCGGCGCTGGTGCGCGCGAAGAGCCCGTAGGCGCTGTCCTTGAGATTTATGCCAGTCACGAGCGGGGCGGAGATGACGACCGGATTATACTTCCCGCCGCCGTTCGGCATATCCTGCCAGACGAGCATGCCGTACCGGTCGCAGTGATAGTACCAGCGCAGCGGCTCGACCTTGATATGCTTGCGCAGCATGTTGAAGCCCATGGCCTTGGCGGTGGTGATGTCGTATATCATCGCCTCGTCCGTCGGCGCGGTGTAAAGCCCGTCGGGCCAGTAGCCCTGATCGAGCAGGCCGTTATGGAAGTACGGCTCGTTATTCAAAAACAGGCGCGCCACGCCGTCCTTGTCCTTTTCGACCGAGAACTTGCGCATGGCAAAATAGCTCTGCACCTCGTCCTCGCCGCAGGTGACGCTAAAGCCGTAGAGCTTCGGATGCTCCGGCGACCACGGTTCGAAATCCGGCACCGGAATGCGCGCCGGCAGCAGGTACGACTCCCCGCCGAAATGCGCGTACGCGTCCTCATCTCCCACAATCTCCGCCGAAATATCAACAGCCGCGCCGTCGAAATCGGGCGTTATGCGCAGATTCCTGACGTAAGACTTCGGCACCGCCTCAAGCCACACGGTCTGCCATATGCCGCTCTGCGGGGTGTACCATATGCCGCCGCGGCGGGTCTTCTGCTTGCCGCGGCTGTGGAAGCTGCGGTCGGTATCGTCCGTGACGCGGACGGTGATGAGCAAATGCCCGTCCTCTATGGCGTCGGTGACGTCCGCCGAGAAAGGCAGGTAGCCGCCGATATGGCTCACGACCTGCGTCGAGTTTACCCATACCGTCGCGCACTGGTCGACCGCACCGAAGTTCAGAATAACGCGCTTCCCTGCGAACTCCTGCGGCAGCGCGACGTCGCGCCGGTACCAGAGGTATTCCCCTGCCTTCAGGCTACGGTTCACGCCCGACAGCTCGCTCTCCGGCGAGAACGGGACGATTATCTGTCCTTCAAACTCCTTGGGATGCCGCGCCGAGGTGGTGATGGCGTACTCCCACGGGCCGTTGAGGTTCAGCCAGAGGCGGCGCGCAAGCTGCGGGCGCGGGTATTCCGGCAGAGGCATATTCAAATCAACTTTGTCAGTCCACGCTGTGTTCATAGATATCCTCCGAAAAATGCTGGTAATTCGCTGGTAATTCCTTAAAATATAAATCTCCGGACAGAATTTCTCCTGTCCGGCGTAGTCTGGGCAGCCCCGCATGATACCTGTGCGGTGTCTGCATTTATATTTCAATATCTCAGAAAAGGCCGGGGAAGCCGCCGAGGCCGCCCTGAAGCTTGGCCATGGCCGCGTTGGTCTGATCGTCGCAGCTCTTGAGCGCGCCATTGACCGCAGTGAGGATAAGATCCTGAAGCATATCGACGTCTTCCGGGTCAACGACCTCAGGCTTGATCTCGATGCTCTCAAGCTGACGGGTGCCGAGGATGACGGCCTTGACCGCACCGCCGCCGGACGTGAACTCGAATCTCGTGGACTCCAGCTCCTGCTGCATCTTCAGGAAGTCCTGCTGCATCTTCTGCGCCTGCTTCATCATGTTCATCTGGTTGCCGCCGGGATAACCGCCGCGGAATCCGCCTTTTGCCATAGTATATTCCTCCAAAAAATTGTTTTTATATAAATTTGACTTCTTTGAACTGCTTCAGCTCTTCGAGACTGCGCTGCTGCCGCGGCTTCGGCTTCAGCTCCGTCAGCAATACGCGCATCTCACGGCCGGATATGCTGCGCGCAGCGTCCGAAAAGCGCTGGATGATATCCGGCTTATTCACTCTGCCGTACACAAAGCCCGGGACGACCTCGACCCGCAGCACATCGCCGTCGACTGCGGCGCAGACCTTGCTCTCGTCGACGAGATAGCCGCGCACGTCAAACGGCATCTTGTCCATGACGGCGGCGCAGACCGCGCTCCAAAGCTTGCCGTCCGATGCCGCAGGCGCGGGCGCGGATACGGGGGCGCGTTCAGGCGCACGCGGAGGCTCCGGCTTCGCAGTCTCCCTGCCGCGCAGGAAGCTGTCCTCCGGCTGCTCCTCGGCAAACTGCGCCGGATCAAGCTCATCGCCGGGTATCGGCGGCGCGTCATAGTCGCTGTATTCCGGATAGTCACGGCGTTCGGGTTCCGGTTCGCGCACCGGCTCCGGCGCCACTATCGGGGCGCGTGACGGGGCGGAGTCGATAACGCCGACAACGCCGTTTTTCACCCGCTCCTCAAGCCGCGATATTCTCGCCCGCAGCGCGGGGATGCTCTCGCCAAGCGTATTGTCGCACAGCGACACGAGGCACAGCTCCGCGGCAAGCTTCGGGTTGCGCCCGTCGCGCATCTGCGCGGCCGCGCCCTGCACGGTGTCCATCGCACACAGCAGCTCTTCACGCGTCATGCTCTGCGCAAACTGCGCGAGCTGCGCTGCGCTGTACCCGCCGGAAAGCAGATTTGCTCCGCCCTTGGGGGCGACCTGCGTCATCAGCACGTCGCGCATCAGGCCGTTCAGTTCGCCGAGCAGCGTGGCGGGATCCTTCCCGTCCATCCACAGCGCGTCAAAGCTCTTGAGCGCCGCGGCGGTATTGCCGCCAATTATATTGTCAAGCAGCTCCGCGATGCGGAGATTGCCCGCAAGTCCCATGGCCGAGTACACGGCCTCAACGTCGATATTCTCGCTCGCCGAGCACTGATCCAGCAATGTCAGCGCGTCGCGCACACCACCGTCGGCAAGGCGGGCGATTATCTCCGCCGCCTCATGCGTGAGCTTCATGTGCTCCTGCGAGGCAATGTACTCAAGATACTCCGCGATCACCGAGCTGTCAAGCCGCTTGAAGCTGTGCCGCTGGCAGCGGGAAAGTATTGTGGCGGGAACCTTCTGAAGCTCCGTCGTCGCGAGGATGAACATCAGATGCTCCGGCGGCTCCTCAAGGATCTTGAGCAGGGCGTTGAAAGCCGGAGTCGAGAGCATGTGCACCTCGTCGATGATGTACACGCGCTTTTTCACGGCGGCTGGAGAGAACACGGCCTCGTCCCGCAGCGCGCGGACATTGTCAACGCCGTTATTGGACGCCGCGTCCAGCTCCACCACGTCGAGTATCGACCCGTCCGCGATGCCGCGGCAGGCGGGGCAGACGCCGCAGGGGCTGCCGTTCACCGGATGCTCGCAGTTCACCGCGCGGGCGAGGATGCGCGCGCAGGTGGTCTTGCCCGTGCCGCGCGTGCCGATAAAGATGTAAGCGTGGGAGAGCCGACCGGTCATCACCTGGTTTTTCAGCGTCTCGGTTATGTGCTTTTGTCCGACGACCTGATCAAAGGTCTGCGGCCGCCATTTGCGGTACAGCGCCTGATACATTCTCTCCTCACCTCTTACTATATAATGATAGATAATACTGATGGCTCTTGACAAGACTGCACACCAGACCTCGAAAAATGCGATATGCCCGTTACGCCGGCAGCCGGCTCGGATCCGGCACCCTCGCGGCACACGGAAAGCACCGCTTAATGCTGCTCGGTTCCCCGCCTGACATGGTTCACGGGTTCCCGTTGCGCAAGACCGGATCGTCAACGCTGCTTACCGGGGTCAGACGACACAGAACATATCCTCAGTCTGGAATTCATCCCTGCTGTAGCGGATTGCAGGTTACAGGGCACCGCTGGCTCCCCGACTAGTGCAGCCTTGTCAAAAGCCACGCTCAATACTTTAGCACATTTTAAAAAAATAATCAATATTTTTCTTTACAAATTAAAAATATGTGTTATAATGATTAGGCTTGAATCCGGGGGCGTAGCTCAGTTGGGAGAGCGTACGGTTCGCATCCGTAAGGTCAAGGGTTCGAATCCCTCCGTCTCCACCAGGAAACCTCGTCTTATGACGAGGTTTTTTTAATAGTATCTTTCCGCAGCGGCTCCGCCGGTTTTCCGCGGCGCCGAACTCAAACGCAAAGGGTGATCGACTTATGATACACGGCTTTATAAAGGCCTGCGCTCTGTCTCCGTCGCTTCGCGTGGCGGACTGCGCGTATAATACGGAAACCACAATAGCGGCCATGCGCCGCGCCGACGGCGACGGTGTGCAGCTCGCCGTGTTCCCCGAGCTGGGGCTGACCGGCTACACCTGCAGCGATCTGTTCCTGCAGCAGCCGCTTCAGCGCGCCGCCGAGGCTTCGCTGAAGGAGATAATCGCGGCCAGCGCGGAGCTTGGGCTTGTGTCCGTCGTCGGGCTGCCCGTCGCGGTGGACGGCAAGCTCTATAACTGCGCGGCAGTGGTGCACGGCGGGCGTCTGCTCGGCCTTGTCCCCAAGACCTTTCTGCCGAACTACGGCGAGTTCTACGAGCTGCGCCATTATAATCCCGCGCCCGACGCGCTGCGCATGATACGCTTCGCCGGTGCGGACGTGCCCTTCGGCACGAAGCTCCTGTTCCGCTGCGCGGAGATGCCGGAGTTCACTCTCGGCGTGGAGCTCTGTGAGGATCTGTGGGCGGCACTGCCCCCCAGCACGCACCACGCGCTCGCCGGTGCGACAGTCATCGCCAATCTCTCCGCGAGCGACGAAACGGTCGGCAAGGCCGACTACCGCCGCGCGCTTGTGAGCCAGCAGTCTGCACGCCTCCTGTGCGCGTACATTTACGCCGACGCCGGACACGGCGAATCCACCACCGACATGAGCTTTGCCGCGCACGATCTCATCTGCGAGAACGGCTCCCTGCTCGCCGAGTCGAAGCCCTACGGCGAGGCTTACGCCTGCACCGAGCTTGACCTCGGCCGCATGCTGTCCGAGCGCTGCCGCAACACCACGTTCAGACCCGAGACCGCGGGCTACACGGTCGTCGAGTTCCACATGCCGCTGCGCGAGGTCAAACTGACGCGCTACATCTCCCCCGCGCCCTTCGTCCCCGCGGACATGGCCGCAAGAGCGGAGCGCTGCGCGCTGATTCTGAACATTCAGGCCGACGGGCTTGCAAAGCGGCTTGAGCATGCGCACGCGAAAACCGCCGTCATCGGCATATCCGGCGGACTTGACAGCTGCCTTGCGCTGCTGGTCGCCGTGCGGGCGATGAAGCGGCTCGGCCGCCCCGCATCGGACGTGCTGGCCGTCACGATGCCCTGCTTCGGCACCACGAAGCGCACACGCTCGAACGCGGAAATCCTCTGCAATGAGCTGGGCGTCAGCTTCCGCGAGGTGCGCATCGCCAACACCGTTCTGAGCCACTTTGACGATATCGGCCAGGATCCGAACACGCTCGACGTGACCTATGAAAATTGTCAGGCTCGCGTGCGTACGCTGGAACTGATGGATATAGCGAACCTCACCGGCGGCCTCGTCGTCGGCACGGGCGACCTGAGCGAGCTTGCACTCGGCTGGGCGACCTACAACGGCGACCATATGAGCATGTACGGCGTGAACGCCGGAGTGCCGAAAACGCTCGTGCGCCACATCGTGCAGTACGAAGCGGACACGGCGGATAGCGCCGCGCTGCGCGAGGTGCTGATCGATATACTGGACACCCCTGTCAGCCCCGAGCTGCTGCCCGCAGCGGATAACGGTGAAATCGCACAGAAGACCGAAGACCTCGTCGGCCCCTACGAGCTGCATGATTTCTACCTGTACTATGTTCTCCGCTTCGGCTTCGGCCCGGCGAAGATATACCGGCTTGCGAAGGCCGCCCTCGGCGGCAAGTACAGCGAGGCGGAGCTGCTGAAATGGCTGAAGAATTTCTACCGGCGCTTCTTCATGCAGCAGTTCAAGCGCAGCTGTCTGCCCGACGGTCCCAAGGTCGGTTCCGTAACGCTCTCGCCGCGAGGCGACTGGCGTATGCCGAGCGACGCCTGCGCCGCTGTCTGGCAGAAAGAGCTTGAAGAGCTGTAAATATTGCAAATAATAACTGGGCGGCTCCGGCCGCCCAGTTATAGTATTTATATTATGTTTTTCGGCATCACTTCAGTTCTTCCTGATAACGGGCGCGCTCGCCGCCGATAAAGCGCGGGCGCGTGCGTGCGCAGATTATCGGCGCTTCGCCGATGCGCGAAACGCTCAGCCGCACCGGCACGGCGACCTCTTTCAGGTGCATACCGATGAGCGTGCCGCCGATGTCTATTCCGGCCCTGGCACGGATGTGCTCGACCGCTGCAGGGCGCTCCAGCCGCTCCCACAGCGCAGTCGCGAACGAGCCTCCCGCGTGCGCCCACGGGCGGACGTTGACGATCTCATAGCCAAATTTTTCGGCCGCCGCTTCGTCGAGTATCAGCGCGCGGTTGAGGTGCTCGCAGCACTGCGCGGCGAGATATATCCCGCGCTCCTGCACGACCGGCCATATCCCGTCCAGCGCGGCCTGCGCCGCCTCCATGCTTGAGCCTTTGCCGATGCGTGCGCCGACCATCTCGCTCGATGAGCAGCCGATGACCAGCAGCTCACCCGCGCGCAGTCCGGCGGCGTCGACAAGCTCAGTCACGGCCTGCCGCGCCTGAGCGGTGATCTCTTCGTACATTATATAATACCTCCATTGTTGTGATTGTTATGTCTTTTGCCTAATGGCAATAGTACAACTCTGGCGACCCCTCAGTCGGCCGCAGGCCGACAGCGTCTCGCTGCGGCTCGGTCACGGCGCGGTTCATTCCACACACAGTTTACTCCATGCTTTGCCCTTCCGCAAGACTTAAGAAAAATTAAAATCCCGCTCTGCAAGAATTGTTGAAATTATTTGTATTTGTGCTATAATTATAAATTACTGAAATTATATTTACTGGAGGCATCGAAACTATGGGAAAGAAACAGTTCAAGGCAGAATCCAAGCGTCTGCTTGACCTGATGATCAACTCTATTTACACCAATAAAGAAATCTTCCTGCGCGAAATAATCTCCAACGCATCCGACGCTATCGACAAGCTGTGCTACCTGTCGCTGACCGACGACAAGGTCGGTCTCAGCCGCTCCGACTACCATATCGACATCATCGTCGACAAGAACGAGCGCACCATCACCGTGCGCGACAACGGCATCGGCATGACTCAGGAGGAAGCCGAGAACAACCTCGGCGTCATCGCCAAGAGCGGCTCCTATAAGTTCAAGAGCGAGCTTGACACCGAACAGGCCGAGGGCGAGGACATCTCCATCATCGGTCAGTTCGGCGTCGGCTTCTACTCGGCCTTCATGGTCGCCGACAAGGTCACGGTCATCACCCGCAAGTACGGCGAGGAGCAGGGCGTCAAATGGGAAAGCACCGGCGCGGACGGCTACACCGTCACCCCATGTGAGCGCGAGAGCGTCGGCACCGACGTCATCATGCACATCAAGGACGACACCGACGAGGAGCTGTACGGCACCTACCTCGAGACATGGAAAATCAAGGCGCTTATCAAGAAGTACTCCGACTATGTCCGCTGGCCGATAAAGATGGACGTTGAGCGGCAGGAGCGCTTCGAGACCGGCGAAACCGACGACGAAGGCAAGCCCAAGTATGACTACCGCATCGTCACTGAGAACGAGACGATAAACAGCATGGTCCCCATCTGGCAGCGCAGCCGCAGCGAGGTGACGGACGACGACTGCATCGCCTTCTACAAAGAAAAGAACCACGAGCAGAAGGATCCCTGCGCCCTTATCCGCGTCAACGCCGAGGGCACCGTGTCCTACAAAGCGCTGCTGTTCGTCCCCGGTGAGGGCAGCTCCGCAGGATACACCGGCGACCGCAAGGCCGGCATAACGCTCTATTCCAACGGCGTTATGATAATGGAAAAGTGCGACAAGCTCGTGCACGATTACTTTGACTTTGTCAAAGGCGTCGTCGATTCGCCCGACCTGTCGCTGAACATCTCCCGTGAAATTCTTCAGCATGACCGTCAGCTGCGCGTCATCGGCCAGAACCTTGAGAAGAAGATAAAGGGAGAGCTTGAAAAGCTGATGAAGGACGACCGCCCGAAGTATGAGGAGTTCTTCCGCAACTTCGGCACCGACATCAAGTGCGGCGTGTGCGATGAGTACGGCCGCTATAAAGATTTCCTGCGCGACCTGCTGGTGTTCTACACCTCCGAGGAACATCAGATCACGCTCAAGGAGTATGTCGAGAACATGCCCGAGAGCCAGAAGGCAATATACTTCGCCAGCTCCGACTCCGTCAAGCACGCGATGAGTCTGCCGCAGTGCGATCAGGTTCGCGCCCGCGGCTACGAGCTGATATACCTCACCAGCCCGCTCGACGAGATGGTTCTCGAGAACCTGCGCGATCAGGACGGGCATCCGTTCTGCAACGTTGTGACCGAAGACCTCGGCTTCGAGACCGAGGAGGAGAAGAAGGCGGCCGACGAGCGCGACGCCGAAAATAAGGATTTCCTCGACTTCGTGCAGCAGTCCGTCGGCGGCGACCTTGCAAAGGTCAAAATATCCCGCAAGCTTGAGACTCTCCCCTGCTGCCTGACCACCGAGGGCAACATCACCCTCGAGATGGAGAAGTACTTCCGTCACGGCCCCAGCGAGGAAATGCGCAAGATCCGCGCGACCAGAGTTCTGGAGCTGAACGCGAACCACAAGGCTTTCGCCGCGCTCAAGGATGCGTACGAAAACGACAAGGACAAGGCAAAGCAGCTTTCAAAGATCCTCGCCTCCCTCGCCGAGCTTATGGCGGGTGTCGAGATCGACGATCCGGCGGAATTTGTCGCCGAGGTCAGCGAGCTGTTCTGATGCCGGCAGGAGCATATCCCCGCTACAAATAATCATCACGGAGACTGACCATGGCTAAACGTCTGGGAATATATATACACATACCCTTCTGCGCCAGCAAATGCAGCTACTGCGACTTCTATTCGCTCGCGGGCTGCGAGCATCTGATGCCGGAGTACCACAAAGCGCTGCTCGCGCATCTTGACGAGTCGGCGAAGTCGATAAAGAACTACGAGGTCGATTCCATATATTTCGGCGGCGGCACGCCCAGCTTCTACGGCGCGGACCGCATCGTAGAGATATTCAACGCCCTCAAGCTCAACGGCAACGTCAGGCTTGACGCGGAGGTCACTATCGAGGTCAACCCGGACAGCATCAGTCTCAACGCTCTGAAGCTCCTGCGCGAGGAGGGCGTCAACCGCCTGTCCATCGGCGTTCAGGCTTCGGACAACAATCTTCTGAAGCTCATCGGCCGCAGGCACAATTTCCAGCAGGCGCAGACCGCTGTCGCCAACGCCCGCAAGGCCGGCTTCGACAACGTGAGTCTCGACCTTATATACGGTCTGCCGAGCCAGATGAAGTCCGACTGGGCGCAGACGCTCGCCAAGGTCATCGAGCTGCACCCCGAGCATCTTTCCTGCTACGGGCTGAAGCTCGAGCCGGGGACGAAGATGTACGAGGACTATTACGGTTCGCCCATCCTCCCCGATGACGACGAGCAGGCCGACATGTACTGCTACGCCGCGGAGCTGCTGGAGCGCTACGGCTACAAGCAGTACGAGATCTCGAATTTCTGCGCGCCTGGGTATGAGTCCCGACATAATATGAAATACTGGACATTGGAGGATTATATGGGCTTCGGCCCCGGCGCGCACTCCTGCGTCGGCAACCTGCGGTACAGCTATGTGCGTGATCTCAAGCAGTACATCGCCGGAGTCGGCCGCGGGGTGAGCATCGTGGACGAATACGAGACCATAGAGCCGCTCGAGCGCGCGGTCGAGTACATCATGCTCGGCATGCGCACCGCGCACGGCATATCCGAGCGCGACTACCGCATCCGCTGCCAGTACAACTGGAAGCCCATCGGCCAGACGCTTCAGGCCTTCGCGGAGAAGGGCTGGGCGGAAAAGGCCGGCGACCGCTGGCACTTCACCGTGCCTGGCTACCTCATATCCAACACGCTTATCGGCATCCTGCTCGAGGCTCAGGCCGGCGGCAGGATTGAGGGCACCCCTTGGCTGAGCGAGGTGTTCGAGGCCGAGAAGAAGATAAACATCCCGAAGAGCGAAGAAGAGCTGTTCACAGAGCTTTACAACCAGCATACAGAGAAGAATTGATGAGGGCAGAACATTGAACGAAAACAGCAGAAAGCACTTGAAAAAGCCGGAGCCGGCGCCGAAGGCGCCAAGCCGCGCCGCCCGCTCCCGCCATGACGGCGCGCCCGCCGCTCCCAAGAAGAGAGCCGCGGCAAAGCCCGCGGAGACCGACGCTAAGGCCGAAAAGCCGCAGCGTCCGCGCAAGCCGAAGAAGTCGCACAAGGGGCTTATCATCACCCTTGTGGTCATCTCCGTTCTGCTCGCGGCCATCGCCGTCGGGCTTATCCTGTGGGCAAATTCCGTCACCGCCAGCGATACGAACCTGCCGGGCGTCTACGTCGGCAGCACGAACGTCGGCGGGCTGACCGAGAAGGAGACGCTTGAGCTTCTGAAGGGGCAGCAGTGGGACAAGTCCGTCAGCGGAACGATGACCATCCAGCTCCCCGCCGGGCAGAGCTTCCGCATCGACTATATCCGCTCCGGCGCGGTACTGACCGCTGAGAGTGCCGCCGCCGCGGCATACCGCTACGGCCACGGCAGCAGCAAGTTCGACAACCTCAGAACCTATATCTCCAGCCTTATGACGCCCGTGGATATCACCGAGGGCGACAAGTCGCTCAACCGCGACTATATCATGACGCTCGTCACCCGCGCGCTGGAGCGTTTTGACAAGCACATCGGCGACGGCAGCTACACCGTTGACGAGGCCGCCTCCGAGATGGTGTACATCAAGGGCGCGGGTCAGATAACGCTCGACGCGGAGGCCGTGTACAACAAGGCCGTCGAGGGACTCAAGGCTCTGGAGAGCAGCGTGAGCTACACGCTTCCCGCGCAGGACGTCAAGGCGCCCGACTTTGAGGCGCTGCACACCGAGCTCATGCGCGAGCCGCAGGACGCCTACTATGACAAGGAGACCGGTGAGATCGTCCCCGACGTCAAGGGCTTCGCGTTTGACGCCTCCGAGGCCGAGAAGCTCTGGAACGCCGCGGGGCTGCTGGAGGAAGTCCGCATCCCCGTCAAGATAGACATGCCGGAGATGACCGAGGAGCAGCTCGTCGCTTCGCTGTTCCGCGATAAGCTCGGCTCGCAGACCACGCTCTACACCTACAGCTCCGACGCGCGCATCAACAATATCAAGCTCTGCGCCTCGAAGCTCAACGGCCTTGTGCTCAACCCCGGCGAGGAGTTCTCCTTCAACGGCACCATCGGCCAGCGCACCACCGAGGCTGGATTCAAGGCTGCGGCCGCATATACCGACGGTAAGGTCGTGCAGGAGGTCGGCGGCGGCATCTGCCAGGTATCCTCCACGATATACTGCGCGGCGATGCTCGCCCAGATGACGACAGTTGAGCGCACCTGCCATATGTTCGTCGTCAACTACCTGCCCTACGGCCTTGACGCTACGGTCAGCTGGCCGGGGCCGGACTACAAGTTCCGCAACGACCGCGACTACCCCGTCAAGATCGTCGCCTACTGCAACGATTCCGACAACTCCATCACCGTTGAGATCTGGGGCACCGACGTTGACGGCAGCTACGTTGAGCTGACCTCCGGCTACGGCTACCGCTACGACTCGACCTATCCCGACGTCGTCATCGGCTACAGCGCCGTCTCCTACCGCAATATCTACGACAAGGACGGCAATCTCATCGACCGCGTGTTCGAGGCCTCCAGCAGCTACGATCTGCACGAGAACGAGATCAAGTGGCCCGATTCCAGCGAATCCCCCAGCCCGTCCGACTCCGGCTCGACCGATCCGAGCACCGAGCCTTCCACCGAGCCTCCCAAGCCGACCGAGCCTTCGCCAGACCCGACGATAATAATCGTCGAGGGCAACGGCAACGGCTGAGAATACACGTCATATAAATACAGGAGAGAAGAGCCATGAAAAAGGAAACATTTTATATCACAACACCGATCTATTACCCCTCCGACAAGCTGCACATAGGCCACACCTACTGCACCGTGGCGACCGACGCCATCGCGCGCTACAAGCGCATGCGCGGTTATGACGTGATGTTCCTCACCGGTACCGACGAGCACGGCCAGAAGATCGAAGAGAAGGCCAAGGCCGCAGGCGTCACCCCGCAGCAGTTCGTGGACAAGATCGTCACCGGCGAGGGCGGCATCCTCGACCTTTGGAAGCTGATGAACATCTCAAACGACCGATTCATCCGCACCACCGACGACTATCATGTCGAGGCCGTGCAGCGCATCTTCAAGAAGATGTACGACAAGGGCGACATCTACAAAGGATCCTACAAGGGCAAATACTGCACCCCCTGTGAGAGCTTCTGGACCGAGAGCCAGCTTGTCGACGGCAAATGCCCCGACTGCGGCCGCGAGGTGCACGACGCCGAGGAGGAAGCCTACTTCTTCCGCCTCTCCAAGTACGCAAAGCCCGTGCAGGAGCTGCTCGAGAGCGGCACTTTCCTTGAGCCTGCGTCCCGCGTCAACGAGATGATTAACAACTTCATCAAGCCCGGCCTTGAAGACCTCTGCGTCTCCCGCACCAGCTTCACATGGGGTATCCCCGTGGACTTTGACCCGGGCCACGTCGTGTACGTCTGGGTCGACGCGCTGTTCAACTACTGCACCGCGCTCGGCTTCCTGAACGATAAGTACAACGATTACGACAAGTACTGGCCTGCCGACGTGCACATCGTCGGCAAGGAGATAGTCCGCTTCCACTCGATAATCTGGCCTGCCATGCTCATGAGCATGGAGATGCCGCTGCCGAAGAAGGTATACGGCCACGGCTGGCTCGTTATCGACGGCGGCAAGATGTCCAAATCCAAGGGCAACGTCGTTGACCCCTACCTGCTGGCGGATATGTTCGGCGTGGACGCGCTGCGCTTCTTCCTGCTGCGTACCTTCCCCTTCGGCTCCGACGGCAACTTCTCCAACGAGCTGCTCATCAGCACCATCAACACCGACCTTGCAAACGACCTCGGCAACCTCGTCTCCCGCACCACCGCCATGGTCGAGAAGTACTTCGGCGGCACTCTGCCCGCAGAGCGCGAGGCCGATGCGCTTGACGACGAGCTCGTCTCCATGATAAAGACCACCGGCGCGAAATACGCCGCACAGATGGACGCGTTCCAGCTCCACCTCGCGCTTGAAGAGGCGTTCAAGCTCATCCAGCGCGCGAACAAGTACATCGACGAGAGCACTCCCTGGGTGCTCGCCCGCGACGAGAGCAAGCGCGCAAGACTTGCGACCGTCATGTATAACCTGCTCGAGGCGCTGCGCGTGTCGCTCATCATGCTCAAGCCCTTCATCCCCGCAAGCTGCGAAAAAGCCTTCGCGCAGATCGGCGCGGACGAGAACAGCACCGCGTGGGAGAACGTCTGCGTATACGGTGCCCTGCCCGCGACCGTCTCCGTCCACAAGGGCGAGACGCTGTTCCCGCGCATCGACATAGCCAAGGCGCTCGAGGAGCTTGAAAAGCTGCACGCCGAGAAGAAACAGCCCGAGGTCAAGTGCCCGCCCGTCCTGCCCGACGTGACGATCGATGAGTTTGCAAAGTGCGATATGCGCGTGTGCAAGGTTCTCGCCTGCGAGGCCGTCAAGAAGTCCGACAAGCTGCTGAAGTTCACGCTGGATGACGGCAGCGGCACTCCGCGCCAGATCCTCTCCGGCATCCATAAGTTCTATGAGCCGGAAACGCTCGTCGGCAAGACCGTCGTCGCCATTCTCAATCTCCCCCCGCGTAAGATGATGGGGCAGATGTCCAACGGCATGCTGCTCTCTGCCGTCCGCGAGGTCGAGGGCAAAGAGGAACTGCATCTCGTGATGCTGGACGACTCCGTCCCCGCCGGCAGCCAGCTCTGCTGATATGACGTAGAACCCCTCGCCGGTCGGCGAGGGGTTCTTATGCGCCGCGAGACGCGTGGCGATATTTATTGCTCTTTCTTTATACTCTGGCAACCCCTCAGCCGGCCACTGGCCGACAGCTCTCCTAGTAGGGGCGTCAAAAATCTCCGTCCGTTGGTCTGTGACCAACGGACGGAGATTTTTTATGCTTTCAGAGTTTGCCGAGCAGCACAACGATACCGGCTGCCGCGAGCGCGATGATGAGTTACAGCACCGTAGCGATGGCGCGCTTCGTGAGCACGAGCTTCCACGTCTTGACATACGGCACACCCTCCAGCCGTCGTCCCGCCGGATCACATTCTGCGGAACATCGCCCGCCGCGCAGACGAGCGACGTTTCCTCGTCGGTCTTTCCAATGAAGCAGTACTCGGCGTCAAGGTTCACGAGCGAATAATCCTCGACCTGACACACGGAAAAGCTCTGCTCCAGCTTTTCATCTCCATATCCGTTCCTCCTCCGCGTCACAGACGCTTTATATAAAACAGATCCATCGTGCCGTGATTCGTCTGGCTGGGCTTCTCTATCCGCTGGAAGCCCAGCTTCTCATACAGCTCCACGGCCGCGGTGAGCCGCGAATGCGTTTCGAGGTACAGCTTCTTATATCCCGCCGAGCGCGCCCACTCCTCCGTGATGCGCATCAGCTCTTTTCCGCAGCCCTTGCCCTTCGCGGAATCGTCCAAATACAGCTTCTGAAGCTCCGCGCAGTCCTCGATGCCCTCGAACTCCGCGATGCCCGCGCCGCCGACGACCTGCCCGGCATCGTCGAGCGCGACGAAGTAACGGCGCTTCGACGGCTCTGCGTCATAAAACGCGCTCAGGTGCTCAAGCTCCGGATCAAAATACGCCGTCCCGGGGATATCAAGATGGAAGTGCTTTAAATTCGCCCTGATGATCTCAGCGATGCGCGCATCGTCGGCAGGCTCTATTTTTCTATAACTCGGCATGGTATCATCTCCCGAAATCAAAGCTCCGCCGCGTCAGAAGCTCCACGGCAGGTACGCCGCCAGCACCGCCAGCAGCACGGACGGCAGCATGTTCGCCACGCTCACCTTCTTGCCCCACACAAGGTTCACGCCGACGCAGAATATCAGCAGCGAACCGACAAGCGACAGGTACGATATTGCCGTCTCCGTCATTATCGGCGCGACGAGCCGCGCAAGCAGCGTCATGCCGCCCTCGAACACGAACACCGGTATCACGGAGAATATGCAGCCGCGCCCCATCGCGGAGGTCATGACGGCGATGATGATGAAGTCTATCACCGCTTTCACCGCGAGGGTCGAGTAGTCGTTCAGCAGTCCGTCCTGTATCGAGCCGACTATTGCCATCGCGCCGATCGAAACGGTCAGCGACGCGGTCACGAACGCGTTGACGAAGCCCGCGTCGCCGCCGTTGCCGGTCTTGACCTTGAGCCATTCGCCGAAGCGGTCAAAGCCGCGCTCTATCCCGATAAGCTCGCCCGCGACCGTCCCGATCGCAAGGCACAGCACGACCAGCATCGACTTTCCGCTGCTGAGCGAATTGCCCTCGATCTGCAGCATTCCCGACATTGCTCCGGCGATCGCGATAAACATCACGCTGACGCCGCAGGCTTTGTTCAGGGAATCCTGCTGCTCCGGCTTGAAGCGCTTTCCTATAAAATGTCGCACCAGTCCGCCGGCGACGATGCCGGCGCTGTTCAAAATTGTCCCAAGTCCGATCATTTTTTCTCTCTAAAAGCTTATGGCTTTATCTGCTGCGTCTCCTCCGGAGTCAGTTCATCGATGCTCTTGGTGTAGAGAATGTCGCTCCACGGGTAGGCGTAGGCCCATGATTTATAATCGCCGAACTGCTCACGCAGCAGCGCGTAGCGCGGCACGTTGTAGCCGTTTTCATCCTTGCACCAGCCGCCCTCCTTGTGATTGGCGACCTGCGTGTTGATGAGGGTGTCAGGCAGCTTCTCTCGTATCTCCTCTTTCTGTTCTGCCGGAACCGGCGTGACGCAGCCGATCCACAGCCGCTCAAGCTGGGTCAGGCCGTATAGCGGCGTGATGTCGCGTATCTGCCAGCAGTTGCCGATGTTGAGATGCTTGAGGTTCTTGAGGTTTGCAAAGGACGAAATGTCGTTGCAGTTGGTGCTGAGTATCTCCAGATACTCCAGCTTCTCCAGCGAGCCGATCGGCGTCGCGTCCGACCATGGCGCGCAGGCCACGATGCAGACCTCGAGGTCCGGCATGTTGTAGAGGAACGACAGGTCGTAAAGGCTGCTGTGCCCGATATCGAGCCAGACGACGTCCGTGCAGTAATACAGGCCGTCGGAGGTCGCGTCGTTTATGTAGTGCGATTCGGACGAGGCGAGCAGGCGCTTCACATCCGTGCGGCAGGTATACACGTCGCCGAACCAGACACGCCAGACGACCTTGATATCCGGATACGCGTCACGTATCGCGGCCATGGCGGTGTTGCTGACGCCGCAGGAATCCATGTCGAGGAAGGTGCAGCGCGTCATGTACGGCAGCACGGCCAGCACCGCTGCGCCCTCGTCGTCCATGCGCCGGTGACTGAGCACCATCTGCTCATCGAGCGTTGTGAGCTGCTTGCCGAACAGCGTGAAGCCGTAGCGCACCGCCTTGTCCGGAAAGGCCGCCTGAAACGCGCCGACCTCATCCCAGCCGAGCGCGGCCGACGCATCCTCGCCCTCTTCCGGCGCGGTGCCAAGGTCTATCGTCTCAAGCCCCGGGATGAGCCGCAGGATCGCCATGCACTCGTCGATATTCTCCGGCGCGATACCAGCTAGCTTCGCCTCGGTGCTGCGCAGGGAGAATCTCTCCCCGTTCGGGAATTCGCCGCGCAGGCTGACGCGTACGCCGCTGTGGCTCGCGATGTATTCGCCGATAGCCTCATAGCAGTCGCTGCCGGTGAAATCCACGGCCTTGAGCGCAGTGAATTCGTCCATGCGCGGCATCTCGTCCGCAGTCACGACTATGCGCAGGCTCTCTGCATCCACTGGATAGCTGCCGGAGGCAAACTCCAGCGTCGGCACGGGAGTCGGTTCCGCGGGGGTCTCCTCCTGTCCGCAGGCGCATAGGGTCAGCGCGGTCAGCGCGGATATTACGATCAGGATAAGTTTTTTCATCATTTTCCTCTAAGTATAAAATTTACAGTACAAGATTTACAGCGGCATTGATTTTACCACAGTTCCTCCCGCTTTACAAGCACCGCGCTTGACTTATCGGCTTCCGTATGATACAATTTTAGCAATGGCGTAGGCCAATCGAAAATTATTTTGTGAAGGAGAAGAACCATGGATTTCAGAAGCCTGACCGTTAAGGAACTGTTTGACAACGAGGCGACCGCCGCCGTCGTCAAGGAGCTTGCTCCCCAGCTGCTCAAGTATCCCATCAAGCTGTTCAACAAGAAGAGCTGCGGCGAGATATTCGACAAGGTCGTCAAGGGAGGCATCGTTCCCGAAGCCGTCGCAAAGGACATCGAGGCAAAGATCAACGCTCTGCTCAAGTAAGATAAACATCAGATCCCTGCCGCATTCCGGCAGGGATTTTCAGATCGAGGGTATATCCCCTCGGAGGTGGAAGCATGGATAAAGAGACAAAGCGAGCCTTATGTATGACCCTTGCCGCCTCGCTGTTCGTATTGCTGGCGTGCTGCTGGGCGCTGATCTCCGGCAATGCGACGGTGAACTGCAGAGGCTTCGCCGTGGATGCCGACGGGAATTATTACATCGGCCTGCGGCAGCGGATAGACGTATACACCGGCGGGGAGCGCAGCGGCAGCATACCGCTCGACACCAAGTCCGCCTACGCGTTCACGATACGCGACGGGCATATAGTTGTGGCAACCGACACGGCTGTGTCGGAGCTTGCGCTGGACGGCACGGTCATCGACAGCCGCGAGGACGGCGGCGCGGCCTACAAGGAGCTGAAGAGCCTGCGCGAATATACTACTCCCGACGGGCAGACCTACACGATGCGCTTCAAGCCCGGGTTTTACAGCATTGTCAACGCGAACGGCGACACGGTGTACGCCTCGACGTCGCTTGATAAAATGGTCGTCCTCTGCCTGCCGCTCGACATTATCGGCACCATATGGTTCACGATGTTCTGCTTTATGCGCAGCTCCAGGCTGAGGCGGGAGCTGCAAGGCGCAGCTGAATAAGACAACAAGCTAAGACAAGCCCTCCGGTCAGACCGGAGGGCTTGTCTTATTATGCCGCCGTGCGGCGGGGGATTTACTTTTCTTTTCTGAGCTTTCTCGCAGTGACGACTACGGCCGTCATGGACGAGAGCATAACTACCGCGAGCAGGAGCGCGTTCGCTTCGTCGCCAGTCTTGGGCTTGGCGCTGGGATTGGTCAGGCCGGACCCGCCGCCGGTGACAGTGCCGCCGATGCCGGAGCTGCCGTGCGGGATGCTCTCGGTCTTGGTCGCGCCGCACTTGGTGCAGGTGTAGGTCATGACGCCGTCGGCAAGGCTGGTGGGCGCGCGGGTAACGGTGCCGCCGTTCCAGGAGTGGGACGGGTCGATATATTCGCCCTTCTCGACGACTTCGCCGCAGACGGTGCAGACCTTGTCGCCGGTGTAGCCGCGGACGGTGCAGCTGGCTTCCTTCTCGTTCTGAAGCTCGATCTTGTGGTCGGTCTTGTCAACGGGGATGGTCTTGGTCTCGCCGCAGACGGAGCAGGTGTAGCTCATCTCGCCCTCGGCCTGGCATGTAGCGCCCTTCGTGACCTTGCCGACACCCCAGCTGTGATCCTTCGCCTTTTCGACGGTGCCGGTCCTGACGGTGACGCCGCAGACGGTGCAGACCTCGTCGCCTGTGTAGCCGTCCTCGGTGCAGGTCGCGGCCTTCTGATTTCTCAGCTCAAGCGTGTGATCCGTCATGGGGATGGTCTCCATCTGGATCTTGCCGCACTTGGTGCAGGTATGTATGAGCTGGCCTTCGCTGACGCAGCTTGCCTGATGGATCACCAGACCCTCGCCCCAGCTGTGGCCGGCGGGTTCGGTCTCGGTGCCCTTGGCTATCAGCGTACCGCAGTAGACGCAGACCTGATCGCCGCTGTAGCCGCCGTAGGTGCAGCCCGGCTCACGGTATCCGCGGGTCTCGACGACGTGGTCGGTCATCGGGAGCGCCTCAACGCGCAGCGTGCCGCAGACGGCGCAGGAATAGGTGATCTGGCCCTCGTTCACGCAGGTCGCTTCGAGAGTCACGCAGCCGGCATCCCATATATGCTCATGCTCCGGTATCTCTTCGCCGATGGCGGGCACGACCTGCTGCACCTTGAGAATGATGCCGCAGCGGCCGCAGTGGCTGCCCTCGGTAAGGCCGCGGCTCTCCTCCGTCGGCTCGACGGCGGGGTCGATGACCTCAAGATGGCCGAGCGCGGGCACCGGCTCCTGCGTTGCGAGGATCTCGCCGCAGCGGCCGCAGTGGTAGCCGTCGCTCAGGCCGGGCATGGTGCAGGTCGCGGAGCGTCCCGGCTCGATGACCGGATCATGGCCGAGCGCGGGAGTCTCGACCTTTCTGACGCTGTGGCAGTCCTCGCACACCTGACTCTTGCTGCCCGGCTCCGTGCAGGTGCCTTCGGTCTCGCTTATGGTCTTCCAGTAATGTCCGTCGCCGGAGACCTCGCCCAGATCAGACTCAAGGCCGACGTAGGTCGCGGTGACGATATAGTCCTCGCCGGTTTTCTCGACCGCAAAGGTGTAGGGCACGGTCTTGGAATCGGTGGAGACCGGGGAGACGCGGAGGGAATAATCTATCTTATTGCCTTCCTCGTCGTTTATCTTGACGTAGTTGATGCTCTCCTGAGTTTCGGTGCGGGCTATGGAGCGGCTGACATAGGTGGTGCTGCCGGAATAAAGCTCCGCAAGGAGGTAATCGGGGCGCGCGGGGATGTAGCCCTTGTCGCCGACCCAGTTGATGCTTATGTTCACGCGCATGACCTCGTCCGGGTCAGCCTTGACGAGCCACAGCGCCTGAACCTCGCCCGTTGCGGGGACGTTGACATGCTCGGCCTTCTCCGGATCGGGGGTTGCGTAGTAATTGCCCTCAGAGTCGGTGAAGTAGCACTCGACGTAATACTGGCCGTACGGCACGTCGAAGAACCAGACGACCTTCTGGCCGGTATACTTCTCGGTGAGCTTGACATAGCGGCCGTCGGTCGTGAAGCCGTACATCACTACCACCGCCTCGCCGTCGGGACGGATGCCCTTGCCGTCGATGGTGTTGCCGAGGACATCCATGTAGCGCACGTCCATGCCGCAGTCGTCAACCAGCGACTTGAGCACAACGCTGGGCTGCTCGTCGTTAATGGTCTCGTAGGAGACATAGGGTCTAAAGGTAGACTGATCCCTGTGAACGAGAACGACTTCCTTGCCGGTATCGGTGGTGCAGGTGAGGTTGCGCAGACGGGTGCGCATGTAAGAGCTTTCGGTGTTGCCGGCAGTCACGCGGAAGGTGATGCTGACGGCGATATTCGTCTCGCTGAACGCATTCTTCTCCTCATCCGTGAGCTTGCCGAGCGCGTAGAAGCCGAGGTCGTCGTTCGTGAAGTCGAGGACGCCGTCGTCGATCAGGCTGCCGTCAAGCACGTCGTTCTTCTGGAACACGCGGCTGTGCAGGCTGCTGAACTGCGGCATCTCGGTCTTGATGACGGTGAGGCAGTCGGTGTCATACATGATGTTGCCTATCATCTTTTTGAGATACAGCGCTTTTATCCCGGTGTAATCGCCAAGCTCGGCGAGGATGGACGGGTTCAGGTTGAGCCAGTAGGAGTATGTAAAGGTATCCCCCACCTTAAAGCTGTACTCCGCAGTGCGGGTGTGGAAATGGAAGGTATCCTCCCCGTCGGCACTTGCGGGAACGGCACAGAACACGCTGAAGATCATAATGAGCGTCAGCAGTACCGCAATTCTCTTCTTCAAGTTGAACTCCCCCTAGTTGGAATCTATGTAAAACCTCTTATGTAAACTCTTTTATTATTATACTTAATATTTATTATACAATAAACTGGCAAAGCAATGATATATACAAATCTCTCAAAGTGTATAAATTCTGCCAGTTTTTGACGTGATTTTAACTGTTGTTCGGCGCGGCAAATAGTGCTATAGTAAATGCCAAGGAAAAGGAGGTATCACAATGAACGATCTTATGACGCGGAACATTTACGACGTGCGCGGGCGGGTGCTCGTCTGTGGGGCATGTCTGCCGTCCACGCATCCGGAAGGCTTCGCCGCGCTATGCCGCGAAGCCGACGAGGTATACTCGCTCTGCCTTGAACAGACGCACATCAACATGGCCGTCACGAAGCTCGGCGCCATGCTGAGCACCGGTCAGATCACATGCCTCCGCTTCGCCTCGGTCGACCGCTCCCCGCACTGCACACAGCTGCACTACATAAAGCACGAGCTTGAGCGGATGATGACTATCAGCATCCCGATAGAGGATTACGTCGTGCCGGACGCAGAGCCGGTGAAGATAAGCGATGAGACGATAGACCTCTCAAAATCGCTTGCACGCCTTGAAAAGCTTAAATAAACCGAACGGACTGACGTGTTCCGCTCCGCCCTCCCCGGAATGACTCATATTAAGATCAGCTGTCATTGCCGGGAAGCGGAACGCCGCACGGCAGTCCGTTTTTTCTTTTCTGTATTTTTTCTTTTCTATATTTAATCTATCACGTTCAGTCCGCGTATATCGTCGTATTCGGGAGCGACTGGCGCAGTTCGTCGATCTGTTCCGCGGTCAGGTCGTTTCCGGCGATGTGCAGCTCCTTGAGCCACGTCATCTGGCAGAGCGCGCTCGTGCTGCTTACACAGTTATCGGTGAGGTCGAGCACCTCAAGGCTTTCCATGCTCAGCAGCGGCGATACGTCAGAGACCTGATTTCCTTCCAGATTTATCTCCTTTATCCCGCTGAGCCACTGGAAGATATAGATGTTGGATATCCTGTTCCCGCTGAGGTTCACGCGCTCCAGCGCGTCAAACTCGCCCATAGCGGAAATGCTGACAAGGTCGAGGTTGCTGGCGTCCAGCTCCGTGATATCCTCGCGGAACTGCTTTCCGCCAAGCTCAACGAGATACACAAGCGTCGAATGAGTCACCTCGCAAGCGGGGTTGAGACTCTTGAACGCGTCCACGGTCTCGCCGCTGACGTTGGGGTTATTCTCGATATTCAGGCTGAGCAGTGACGGGATGCTGCCCAAGTCTGTCATGCTCTCATCGGTCATGCCGCTGTCACGCAGGCACAGCGTTTCAAGGCTGGTGAGCTTTTTTATGCCCGAAACATCCGTGAGCTTATTTGAGTCGAGGCACAGCTCCTTCAGCGCGCTCAGGCCGCCGAGAGGCACGGTGCTTCTTATCAGATTATTGCCCGCATGTATCACTTCGAGCGAGGTCAACGCCATGAGCGGCCGCAGGTCGCTTATGAGGTTGCCGCTTATATCCAGCTCCCGCAGGCTCTTCTGATCCATGAGGGGGCTGAGATCCGAGATGTTGTTGTCGGAGATGTTAAGCTTTACAAGATTCTTGCAGGCGGAAAGCGCCGAAATGTCGTTCAGACCCTTTCCGCTCAGGTCTAGCTCCGTGATATCGGAGCTGAAAGTCACGCCGCCGATGCTTATATCCATCGCGCTCCCCGGCTCGCCCTCGCTGTAAATGGTGCAGCCCGGCAGCTCCTGCGTCAGCTCCGCAAGCTGCTCGGGAGTCATGGATATGCCCTTGATGCTCAGGAGGATGAGATTATCCAGCCCGTACAGCGGCGTAAAGTCGGTTATTGGGTTTGAGTCCAGATACAGGGTGCGCAGGCCGAGAAGTCCGGACAGCGGCGAGATATCGCTTATGCGGTTGCCGCTCAGGTTCAGGGTCGTCAGGCCGCCGAGCGCGGTGAGCGATGAGATGTCGGTTATGGAATTGTCCGCGATGGAAAGGCTGCTCAGCGCGCGCAGGCGGACGACATTGTCAAGGTCGGCGTCCCGCAATCCGGCATTGTCGGCCACGAGGCCGCTGCTGTCAAGCTGATACTTTTCGCCCGCTATCTCCACAAGCTCCGCTTCCTGCTGCGCGCGGCGCAGCGCCTCAAGCTCGTTTATGCGCGCGGATATCTGCGCGTCCTGCGTGTCCATGCCGCGCAGCAGCTCCAGCGCTTTATCAATATTGCCAAGGCGCTCATAGCAGCGGCTCATCAGCAGCACACATTCCACGGTCTTATCTTTAGACGCGGCCTTGCGCAGATACGCAAGTGCGCCGTCGTAGTCCTGCGACTCGTACAGCTCGCTGCCGCGGTCGAAATACACGGAGTAGCTCTTGTCCGCCGCGGCGCTTTTCAGCACGACGGCCATCACGATTATCAGTATCGCGGCCAGAACAGTGCCGCAGATATAGAGCGCACGCTTCGACTTCGGCCGCATCTTTTCTTTTATCTTCGGCGACTTTTTGGCCTTCGCCTTCGGCTCCGGAACCGCCTCGTGCGAGCCGGTATAGGCTTTGTTGCGGCCTGTGAATGCCGCGCCGATGCCTGTTGCGGCCGCGTTTCTGCCGGTTGCAGCCTTGTCCCGCCCCGTGGCGGCGCGGCTGCGGCCGGTGTTTCTCTCTTCGCTCATTACTTCTCCCCCGATTTTTCAGGTGCTGTTTCCTTCGCGGTCTCCACCACAGTATCGCCATCGTCAGCGGCAGGTTCCCCCTTGCCGGGCACGATGACCTTCGGCGCCTTCATCTTCGGGAGATCAGGCAGCGATTCAGGTTTTTTCTTCTTCATTGCGATGCTCAGGAGCAGCAGCGACAGCATGATGCAGAGCACCGATACTTCCTGCATGCCGGCATCAAAGCTCGGCGGGTTCGCGCTGCGCATGGCGTTGAGGTCTTCCACAAAAATGTGGTACAGCAGCGGCAGGCCGAACAGCGGCACAAGCAGCCACTTCGTCCGGATGCGGCCGAACACCGTACCCGTATAAAGCACCGCCACTAGCAGGTACAGCAGGATGCACAGTATCGTGTGCAGTACGCTGTCAAAGGTGAACGACTTTATAATGAAGAACACGACGCCGAGCAGCACCGGCAGCACTGTCGTCCACAGGGCGCGGCGGCCAAGCGTCAGCACCAGCAGGATGAACAGCAGGTTGCAGGCCAGCGGCAGCGCGATCTGCGTCGCGGCGAAGAACGCGTCGTTCCAGCGTCCCCAGCAGCCGACGAGCCGGAATATGGCAGAGAGCAGCATGAATATGACCGACGCCTGCACAAGTGCGCTTTTGCGCTCCGTGTAAAAGCTGATTTTTTCGGTCATCTGATTGTTTTCCATTGCTCTCAACCGCCTTTCGGTCAGATTTTAAGGGTTTATTCAGGTCTGCGCGGCTTACTCCGCCCAGTCACCGTTTATGAATATCGGCACCTCGCGGCCGTCCGCGGTTATGCCCGTGATGCGGAGATCGGGGCTGCCGATCATGAAGTCCTCATGGATCATCGAATCGTTCACGCCAAGCTCGCGCGCCTCGTCGGGCGTGTACTTCTCAAAGTCCTTGAGGCAGCTTGAATAGCCCATGCCGAGCGCGAGATGGCAGCTCGCGTTTTCGTCGAACAGGGTGTTGTAGAACAGGATGCCGCTGCGGTTTATCGGGCTGTCGTACGGCACCAGCGCGCACTCGCCGAGCTTGCAGGCGCCCTCGTCCATGGCTATCATGAGCCTAAGCGCTTCCTCGTTTTTCTCCGCGTGAACCTCGACCGCACGGCCGTTTTCAAAGCGCACGGAGAAATTCTCGATGAGCACGCCGCGGTAGCTCAGGGGCTTGGTGGCGTAGACGATACCCTCCGCGTCGCCCGCGCGGGGAGTGGTGAACACTTCCTCGGTCGGGATGTTGGCGTTGAACCAGACGTCAGTCCCCGGCAGCTTGTCCGCGCCTCCCATGAACTGGCATTCGGGCAGCAGGCCGACGGTGAAATCGGTGCCGGTGGATTCGCTCTTATAATTCAGGCGGCGCAGGTCAAGGCTGTTTAGCCAATTGCAGCGGCGCAGCAGATTTTCATCATGCGCGTTCCAGGTCTCGATCGGCTTATCGGTGGCGCGGGAGCACTCGAGTATCGCCCGCCACAGCTTCTCGACAGCCTCGTCGTCGCTGAGGCCGGGGAACACCTTGCGCGCCCACTTTACGCCGGGCACGGATACGACGCACCACTGGTACTTGTTCTCCATCGCGTCGCGGTAGGGCTTGGATATCTTATATCTCGCCTGCTGGGCAAGCGCCCACTTCTCCTGATCTATACCGTTCATGCCGTCCGGGTCATCGGAGTGCAGATATATCATGGCGGGGAGAGTATCGCTGTTATGGCGCAGCTTCTCTTCCTCCCATTTGGGGACGCTGCCCAGCGTCTCCGCATCCTGATATTTTATGTCAAGGCAGGTCAGCGGGACGTAGCGCCATTCGACGCGCACTCTGCCCGCGCCCGCGAGGTAAAGCTCCTCGACCAGCGTTTCAAGGAAATCAAGGGATTCCGGCTCCGCGCGGACGACGACCTCCTGTCTGGGCTGCACGTTCACGCCGGAAACGGCGATAAGCTTTGCGTATTCTCTGAGGATGTTTTTATCCATGATATTCCTCCGTATATTGAAATGGGTATTATGTCCCCTATATTTTTAGCTGATACATTATAACACAGCATTTTCCTAAATGCTACATAAAATTATGTAAACAATTTAATCATTTTCTCGTTCAGCCTTAAATTGTAAATCTGCACAAATTTCCTGTTTGTTTTTCGTCAAATGGCATAATATTTAGAAGCATAGGCTGTATTGGTATTGACTATTTCGCCAGAAGTGTCATAATATCATATAGTTAATACCATATATAACAACTTTCTGGGGGGAAATGGTTTTGAGAGACCTGAAGCATCTTATCTTTTTTGAGGATCTGCTGCAGGACGCAAACAATGCTCTGGTGCAGGCCGCCTGCGCCGAGGGGAGACACGCATTGGCCTACAACTGCTCATACATACCCGAAGTCCTGCTGGACGTCGAGGGCTGTTTCAGCGTAAGGCTGCGCGCTCCGCGCTGCACGAATCCCGATCTTGCGACCTATTACATGACGAACCGCTCATGTCCCTACTCCAAGAGCATACTTGAGCGCGCCTTCGAGGGCGGCTATAACTTCATCGACGCGCTGCTCGGTCAAGAATGCTGCACGACGATGAACCGCATGGAGCAGTATTTCGACTACTGCAAGCTCATCCCGAAGGAAAAATTCTTCACCAGCTTCATCGACATGCCGCTGAAGAAAACCGCGTGGCACGCGGGCTACTTCCGCCGCCAGATAGAGCAGAAGATCATCGAGCCGCTGGGGCGCGTGTACGGCGTGGACTTCTCGGAGGAGAAGCTGCGCGCCGCCATTGAGCAGCACAACGAGGTCTGCCGCATCATCACCGAGATCGGCGATATGCGCAAGCTCCCGAATCCGCCCGTCACGGGCTATGAGTTCCACGTTATCCAGCTCGTCAGCCTCACATGTCCCAAGGATCTGATACTCCCCTACCTGCGCGAGACGCTGGAGGAGATCAAGTCCCGCGAGCCGGAGCCAAAGTTCCCGTTCCGCGCCCGCGTTATGGTCGCCGGCAGCGAGATAGACGATCCCGACTTCACCAAACTCCTTGAGGGCTGCGGCGCGTATGTTGTGGCCGACCGCTACTGCTTCGGCTCCATCCCCGGCCGCGAGGAGATAATCGTGAAGCCCGACGAGGACATTCTTCAGGCCATCGCCGACCACTATATCCAGACCAACCAGTGTCCCCGCTCGATGGGGCCGGAAAACGTCGTAGCGCGCAAGCAGTTTTTGTATAAAATCGCGCAGGAATACGGTGCCGAGGGCGTCATCGTCGAGAATATGAAGTTCTGCGAATACTGGGGCTACGAGCGCGCACAGGCCGCCCAGTGGATGCGCGACGGCTTCTCTCTCCCCGGCACGCTGCCCGTGTGCCAGATAGAGAAGGACTATACAAACGCCGCCACCGGCCAGCTCCGCACACGTTTTCAGGCATTCGTGGAGTCGCTGGAGATCAAGCGCATCCAGTCGGAAAAGTGAGGTGTGAGATATGTGGAAAAGAAAGTATAGCTTAAAGCAGCAGTACGGCACTCTTGAGCACTTCCTCAAGGGCGACGAAAAGTGCCATTACATAGGCCAGCGCTACATAGAGGGCACGAATATCTATGCCCGCCGCGAGTGGCGCGGTGTGAAGGACACGGCGTTCGCGTTCAGCCGCTGGCTCATCACATGGGTCAAGATGGGCGGGCTTGTGATGCGCGATCCTGTGCGCATGGTCAAAGCATTCTGGAAATACCGCTGGCTCAGCGCCTATCTTGTCTCCCCGTCGATGATAGACAAATGGATCGAGGGCGACCGCGGCATGGCGCTGCGCGCCGACCTCACCGCCATCGACTGCATGATATCCGACTCTATCGAGACGCTGTGGAACGAGCTGCGCGCAGACCGCCACTTTGGCGAGACGAAGTGGACGGACGTGACCGTCGCGTTCGACTACACGCTGCCGAAGCATCTCATCTTCGGCTTCCCCGGCTGCTACGCCGTCAACATCCAGCAGCACGCGGCCTTCATGCTGCCGCTCATGCGCAAGGAGCTGGGCTGCTACTACGTCGATCAGGCCGTCAGCTGCGGCATTCCGGGCGACATGTGCACTCTGCCGCTGACCGAGGTCGGCGTCGCCGTCGAGGGCGAGTACCCCGACATCGGCAACTTCTGGATGACCACCAACAACCCCTGCGACGCGAACATGATGGACAACTCCGCCATGTACCGCGCGCTGTCGAATAACGGGCAAAAGGCCGTCCACCCGCTCACCACTCCTCTGATGTACGACGACCCAACCACGAAGGAGCTGGGCGTACACGAGATCGAGAGCGCGATCGACTTCATGGAGAAGCAGTTCGGCCGCAAGTTCGACTGGGACGCATTCATCAGGCACTGCGAGGCGACCAATCAGGTCAACCGCGAGGAGATGGAGCGCTGGGATATCTACTGCAAGACCGACAACGGCTGCCTCAACGCGATATGCCAGGGCATGTACCGCATATATTTCTACCAGCAGGGCGGCACGAAGTATTTCGCCAAGTCCTCGGCCAAGACGCTCAAGCTCATGTACGAGTGCGTCGAGAAGAACATCAAGCCCTTCCCTAACACGCGTCACCGCGCGCTCGCGTGGAGCTGCGGCTCGACCTACTACTGCCACGGCGTCGGCTGGCTATATAACTGCTGGGGCATTCTCGCGGTCATCAATATGGACTCGCTGACCGGTCACAACCTCATCGACACTGAGGACAGGGAGACGATGATGGAGGATCTGGCCGACTGGTACTCGCACACCCCGATGCGCACACACACCGTCGGCGGCAACCGCCACATCATGCAGATGTGGGAGACGGCGGAGAAGTTCAACTGCGACACCATCATCATGTACGACGATATCGGCTGCAAGGGCATGGCCGGCGCGCAGGGTCTGCTGGAAGAGGAGTTTGCGAAGCACCGTGACAAGTTCCACATCATCTGGATGCCGCACTCTCTCATGGACTGCCGCATAGTGCCGACGAACGAGGCGCGCCGCGCCGTCAACCAGTACATGACCGACGTTCTGCACGAGGAACCGGTCGATCCGTCGCTGGTCGATTTCGACGATACCCTTGGCTGGTAAGAAAGGAGCAACAATGAAAAAACTGCTGAAACTTCTCGGTATCCTGCTCGGAACCGTGTCCGCGCTGTTCGCGGTGTACTACTTCAATCTGGACATGAAGCTCATGCGCTCTGTCGTCCTGCCGTTCCTCGACAAGCATTATGACAGCGTCAAGCGCGAGCACCTGATCTGAGGTGGCGCGATGCAGAGGAACAAGAACATAACCCCGCGGGCGCTGAGCTATCAGGAGAAAGCCGACCGCGAAAAGGGCATATACGACAGCTTTGCCAATTATCTCTGCTGCTGCGGAAAGTGCAACTATCTCGACAAGAGCAACATGTATCTCATGCGCGCCGAGTCGCGGGTGAAGAAGCTGAACGCCGAAGGCGTGAAGTGCCCCGAATGCGGCGAAACGGCTTGGATCCTCGGCTATCCCCTCGGCAGCACCACGGGCTTCGTCAGATTCGATTGATATTACTGAGACTCCCTCCGGGCAATCCGGAGGGAGTCTTTTGCAACAATATACTCAGCGGGCAGTACCACGAGTGGTACTGCCCGCCTTTGTGGAATGGAGCGAGGAAATTTAAGTATATCAGACGATGCCCTGAGCCATCATCGCTTCCGCGACCTTCAGGAAGCCGGCGACATTCGCGCCGACCATGAGGTCGCCCGGACGGCCGCATTCGACCGACGCGTCATAGCAGGCCTTATAGATGTTCTGCATGATTCCGTGCAGCTTTTCGTCGACCTCTTCGAAGCTCCACGACATTCTGATGGAGTTCTGGCTCATCTCAAGGCCGGAGGTCGCGACGCCGCCGGCGTTGGACGCCTTGCCGGGGCTGTACAGCAGGCCGTTTTTCTGGACTATCTCAATGGCTTCCGGAGTCAGCGGCATGTTCGCGCCCTCGAACACGGCCATCGCGCCGTTATCGACAAGCGCCTGTGCGCCGGCCGCGTCCATCTCGTTCTGCGAGGCGCAGGGATGCGCGATGTCGCACTTGACGTTCCAGATATTCTTGCAGCCCTCGTGGTACTCGCTGCCCGGAACCTCCTGCGCGTACACGCTGATACGCGCGCGGCGGCGCTGCTTGATGTCAAACAGCACGCGTAGGTTGATGCCGTTGGGGTCGTATATGTAGCCTTGTGAGTCGCTCATCGCAACTACTTTGCCGCCGAGCGCCGTGACCTTCTCCGCACAGTACTGCGCAACGTTGCCAGAGCCGGAGACGATGACGGTCTTGCCCTCGTAGCCGGTGTTCCGCAGGTGCTTGAGCGCCTCAGCAGAGAAATAGCACACACCATAGCCGGTGGCCTGGGTGCGCGCCAGCGAGCCGCCGAAGGTCAGTCCCTTGCCGGTGATGACTCCGCCGTCGAAGCGGTTGACGATGCGCTTGTACTGACCGAAGAGGTACGCGACCTCGCGTCCGCCGACACCGATGTCGCCCGCCGGAACGTCCGTGAACTGGCCGACGTGGCGGTAAAGCTCGGTCATAAAGCTCTGGCAGAAGCGCATGACTTCGGCGTCGGACTTGCCCTTGGGGTCAAAGTCGGAGCCGCCCTTGCCGCCGCCCATGGGGAGCGTGGTCAGGGAGTTTTTGAGTATCTGCTCAAAGCCGAGGAACTTGATAACGGAGAGGTTGACAGACGGATGGAAGCGAAGCCCGCCCTTGTAGGGGCCTATGGCGGAGTTGTACTGCACGCGGTAGCCGCGGTTGACCTGCACCTTGCCGCTGTCGTCCACCCATGGGACGCGGAACTCGATGACGCGTTCGGGCTCGACGAAGCGCTCGATAAGCCCGGCCTTCTCCCATTCGGGGTGCTTGTCGATGACCAGCTCCAGCGACTCGAAAACCTCGCGCACAGCCTGAAGGAATTCCGGCTCGTGCCCGTCGCGGCGCTCCACATCTGCGTACACTCTCTTCAGATATTCGTTTGTCATTCTTTTCCTCCTTGATATAGTAAGCGTTCAGCAGTTTGTCCGTTTAACAATCTGTCTGTATTATACTATATAATCTCGGAGTACACAAGTATGAAAATCGCAGAAATTATACAAAATTCACAATTTTTACATGTAAACCCAGTGGAGTTTTGTTGATTGCTAATTAATAGTCAAACGATGGGACGTGAATGCGGGTATCATGTGTTCTTCGCCCTGCTCTGTCTTTTCCCAATCGGCAATAGTCCGAGTCTGGCGACCCCTCAGGCGGCTTTGCCGCCAGCTCCCCTAAGAGGGGTGCCAAGGTGGTACTGAGCGCTGTCTTCGCGCCAGTCCCAAACCTTTGCCGCGGAGCGCTGCCCCTTCTAGGGTAGCGAAGCGGCGGCGCGGTAGTGAATGACATGCCGGTGGCATGTCAGAGCCGCGCCGTGACCGCGCCGTAGCGAGACAGTGGCGCGTCAGCGCCGAAGGGGTCGCCAGCGTTGAGGTAATGGCAGAGTGCAAAAGAAAGAGACAGTAAAGATTAGTTTCTTGCCTCCATTTGCGACGCAAAGCTAGTCCCCTTGGGGATGTAAAGGGAGCCATGGTAACGCCGTCCCGTTCACCCCATTACAGAAAAAGTACCGTATGAAAACACGGTACTTTTTTCTGTGATTCTATAAACTATTGCTTATTCAAGCCCCAGCTCTTTGGCCAGCTCGTCGATCTCGTGCTGGAAGAGGGTGCTCTCGCCGTCGGACGGCATATGCAGGCCGGTACGCGGGGAGACGCTGAACGTCTCGACGGCGGGGCCGTCCATCAGGCAGCTGCGCTTGAACTGCTGCGTGAACAGGCGCTTGCAGTAGCTTCTCAGCCAGCGGACAAGCTCCTCGTCCGTAAACTCGTTATGATATGCGATCTTCGCCAGGCGCAGGGTCTTGGCCGGGCCGAAGCCGCAGATGAGCATCTTGTGAGTGAAGAAGTCCTGCAGGCTGTAAGAGCCGACGGAATCCTCGCTCTTCTGCTCAATCTGATCGTCATGTATCGGCAGAAGCTCCGGTGTTACGGGGCAGTCAAGCACATCGTAGAGCGCGGCCTTGAGGACGCGATCCTCGGTCTTGCCCGCGATATAGCGGACGTTCGCGCGAACCTGAGTCTTGGTCAGACCCATATTGACGTCGTACATGCTGGTATGGTCGCCGTTATAGGTGCACCAGCCGTCGATGAACTCGCTGAGATCCTCGGTGCCGACGTCAAGGCCGTTGAGCTTATTGGCGATATCCATGAGCACCTGCGTGCGCTCGCGCGCCTGCGCGTTCTCGAAGGCGATGGAGTAATCGTCATGCGCATGACCGATATCGTCAAAGTGCTGGTAGACGCTCTTGCCGATGTCGATAACGCGGACTTCCGCGCCGATCTGCTCGGCGACGACGATGGCGTTGGACTTGGTGCGGGAGGAGGTGCCGAAGCAGGGCATAGTGCAGGCGACGACGTTCGTCGAGGGCAGCCCCAGCTTCTTGACCGCCATCGCGCTGACCATGACGGCAAGCGTGGAGTCCACGCCGCCGGAGATGCCGACGACGCAGTGGTCAAGGCCGGCGTACTGCATACGCTTGACAAGGCCGGAGACCTGGATGTCGAGCATACGCTCGCAGTAGGCGGGCATATCGGCCTCGTTTGCGGGCAGGTGCGGGTACTTGCGGTAGCTGCGGGTCAGCTCGGTCTCGACCGGCTCGCCGCCCCAGACCGCTTCGTAATACTCATCGGAATCGAGGTCAAAATCGTCGCTGCCGCGGCGGGTATTGACGATGTACTCGACGTCAAGCTCGGTGACGGCCATGCTGTTCTCGCACTCGGAGGCGGCGAGGATCTCGCCGTTCTCGGCGATCATGCACAGGCCGGAGAACACGTTGTCCGTGGTGCTCTCGCCCTTGCCGGGCGCGGCCATGATCATGCCGCAGTGCAGGCGGCGGGACTGGGAACGCAGCGTAAGCTCCGCTTCGTCCGCAGAGGTGACAGTCTCAGGGAAGGAGGCGAGCTGGGCGATAACGGTCGCGCCCGCCTGAGCGTGGCGCACGGAGGGGGGCACCAGCGCGTCGATATCCGCGCCGAGTTCGGCCGCGACCTTGAGGTCGGGCAGGGCGGCGCAGGTAAACACATAGTCGGTGCTGAGCACGGCGACATGCTCGGCGTCGATCTCGACTTCGACATAGCTGTCGGCCGGCTCGGCAAACTGCGTGCCGCGGACGTTCTCGCGCGGAACAAGGCCGAGCAGCTCGCCGTCATATATCGCGGCGGCGCAGCTGTAAAGTCTGGAGCCGACGGCTATAGGCAGGCCGACGAACACGAGCATATCCACGCCTTCGCTTGCGGCGATGACTTCGAGCAGCGCTTTCTTCGCGCCGCGCAGGACGACATTGTGGCCGGTGAGGTCGTAGCAGGTGCAGCCGGTGAGGACAAGCTCGGGGAATACGAGCATCTTCACGCCCATCTCATCGGCGGCCTTGATGGTCTCGATCACGCGCTGTGCGTTATACTCGGTGTCAGCGACCTTGATGACCGGAGACGCCGAAGCGGCTTTGATAAATCCATCTTTCATTTTCTGTTCCCCTTTTCTTTCAAATATGGCTCTTTGACGCCGTTATCAGAACTTTATGCGCTCCTCGATGTAGCTCTTGACCTCGGAGATGGGGATGCGGACCTGAGTCATGCTGTCGCGCTCGCGGACAGTGACGCAGTGGTCGGCGACGTCGGTCTCGGTGCCGACGGTGTTGAAGTCGAAGGTCACGCAGAACGGAGTTCCGATCTCGTCCTCGCGGCGGTAGCGCTTGCCGATGGAGCCGGTCTCGTCGTAATCGCACATGAAGTCCTTGGAAAGCTCCTGATACAGCTCCAGCGCGGGGCCGGTAAGGACTTCCTTCTTGGACAGCGGCAGGATGGCGCACTTGAACGGTGCGAGCGCCGGGTGCAGGTGCAGCACGGTGCGTACGTCGGGATTGCCCTTCTTGTCCTGGCCGACGACTTCCTCGTCATACGCATCGCACAGTACGCTCAGCACGGTACGCTCGACGCCGAGGGAGGGCTCGATGACATAGGGGATGTAGTGCTCGTTCGTCTCCTGATCGTAGTAGCTGAGATCCTGACCGGAGACGGTCTGGTGCTGGGTCAGGTCGTAATCGGTACGGTCGGCAACGCCCCACAGCTCGCCCCAGCCGAAGGGGAAGAGAAACTCGAAGTCGGTAGTCGCCTTGGAGTAGAAGCACAGCTCTTCGGGGTCATGGTCGCGCAGCCGCAGGTTCTCGTCCTTGAGACCGATGGACAGCAGGAAGTTATGGCAGAAGGAGCGCCAGTAATCGAACCACTCCAGATCGGTGCCGGGCTTGCAGAAGAACTCGAGCTCCATCTGCTCGAACTCGCGGACGCGGAAGATGAAGTTGCCCGGGGTGATCTCGTTGCGGAAGCTCTTGCCTATCTGGCCGATGCCGAAGGGCAGCTTGCGGCGGGTGGTGCGCTGGACGTTGACGAAGTTCGTGAAGATGCCCTGCGCGGTCTCGGGGCGGAGATATACGGTGTTCTTCGCATCCTCGGTGACGCCCTGGAAGGTCTTGAACATGAGGTTGAACTGACGTATATCGGTGAAATTATGCTTGCCGCAGGTGGGGCACGGGATGTTGTGCTCCTCGACAAAGTCCTTCATCTCGCTCTGGGAGAAGGCGTCGATGGGCTTGGGAAGCTCATAGCCCGTCGTGCCGCACCAGTCCTCGATGAGCTTGTCCGCGCGGAAGCGCTCATGGCACTCGCGGCAGTCCATAAGAGGATCGGAGAAGCCGCTGAGATGGCCGGAGGCGACCCAGGTCTGCGGGTTCATGAGGATGGCGGCGTCAAGACCCACGTTGTAGCGGTTCTCCTGAACGAACTTTTTCCACCATGCTCTCTTGACGTTGTTCTTCAGCTCAACGCCGAGGGGGCCGTAGTCCCAAGTGTTCGCAAGGCCGCCGTAGATCTCGCTGCCGGCGAAGATAAAGCCGCGGTTCTTGCACAGTGCGACGATTTTGTCCATTGTTTTGTCTGTGTTTTTCATGTTTCTTCCTTTCCCGCGGCTGGCTGCCGCAGAGATAATATTTGTCTTTTTGACAAATAATAATTATAGCAGATTACCTATATTTAAGCAACATTTTCCGCGGTCAAAATAATCACAATTATACTCAGCGGCGATTCTTAATAATTCTGAAATATCGGGTTTCTCGCTTGCTCCTGTCGAAGCGTGGTGTATAATGGAGTCAAGCATTTGAGAGAGGACAGGCGGGCAAAATGAGGAAAGAAAAACAGACTGCGGAGCATATGCCGAGGCGCAGGACTAATAAAAAAGCGGCGGGCATAGTATTCACGATTTACATCCTGCTGGTAATTCTGGCGGTATTCGTCATCGACGGGCGGCATCCGTCCTTCACCGTCAACGGCGACAAGGACATGACGCTTGAGGTCGGCGAGGAGTACACCGAGCTTGGCGCGGAGGCGACCTCGGTCGGCAGGATATTCAAAAACGACGGTCAGCCTCTTGAGGTGAGCATCACCGGCGATGTGGACACATCCAAGGTCGGCGAATACAAGGTAGTTTACCATGCGAAGGCGCTTTTCATCCCCGGCAGCGCCGTGCGGCACGTCTCGGTGGTGGACACCGTCGCGCCGGTTATAGAGCTTCAGCACAACGCTGAGCAGGCGGCGGTAAGCTCGATGGCCGACTATGTTGAGGAGGGCTACACCGCGAGCGACAATTATGACGGCGACATCACCGACAAGGTCGAGCGCACCGTGACCGACACCGGCGTCATCTACACCGTGAGCGATTCCTCCGGCAACGAGACAAGCGTCGAGCGCATCGTCATCGGCCCGCCGGTGCTGACGCTCAGCGGCGACACGGAGCTGGAGCTTGTCGCAAGTCCGCGCTTTGAGGAGCCGGGCTACGAGGCGCATGACGCGCAGGGCAACGACCTCACCGACCGCGTGGAGGTCAGCGGAAATATAGTCCCGTACAAAGTCGGCAGCTATACGCTCACATATTCGGTCACGAATGACCGCGGGGACACTACGACGGCGGAGCGGCACATAAACGTTGTTCCCGCGCAGCAGCCCGACAGCGTCAAGCCCGACAACCCGAAGACCATCTATCTCACCTTTGACGACGGCCCCGGCCCCTACACGGCGCAGCTGCTGGATGTGCTCGCGCGCTACAACGTGAAGGCGACATTCTTCGTCACGGCGCTGAATTCCGATTATGTGGACATGATCGGCCGCGCCTACAACGAGGGGCACAGCATCGCCGTGCACACCTATTCGCATGACTACCGCAAGATATACGCCAGCGAGGAGGCGTTCTTTGACGATTTCAACGCGATGGAGGACGTCATCTACGAGCAGACCGGGCAGTACACGAAGCTCTGCCGCTTCCCCGGCGGCAGCTCCAACACGGTCAGCCAGTTCAACCCCGGCGTTATGAGCCGCCTTGTGGATATCATGAACGACATGGGCTACAAGTACTTCGACTGGAACGTTGACAGCGACGACGCGGGGCACACCAAGACCACAAACGGCATCTACACGAACGTCACCGAGGGCTGCTACGCGGCGGCGGGCTACGGCTACTGCCTCGTGCTTCAGCACGACGTGAAGGATTACAGCGTCGCAGCGATCGAGAGCATAATCAACTGGGGGCTGAATAACGGCTACACCTTCGCCGCCCTTGATATGACCAGTCCCACCGCGCACCACGGTATTTCAAACTGAAAAATAAATCAAACAAAGAAATCCCCCGCAGAGGCTTTTGAACCTCTGCGGGGGAACTTTTAATGCTTATTTACCGGATAAGCGGTATCAGAGCTGATGGTACACGGTGGTGTTTGCCACGCTCATGATGGTGATGAGGATCGCGTTGAGGAACGCGGCAGTCCAGATGTTGCCGGTCTTCTTGTAGAGGTACTTGCTGAAGCAGGATGCCATGGCCAGTGTGGGAACCAGCGCGATGAGGATGATGCCGGAGAGCGCCTCGTTGGGATAGAAGGCGACGCCCTTGGAGAAGAGCATACCGTACTGGAGGATGAGCCAGACCAGAATGCCGCCCATGTTGGTCAGCGAGGCGAGCACGTAGCCCCAGAAGCCCTGCAGCTTCTCGCTGGAGGTGTTGGAGACGGCAGCGGCGGAAGCGACAAAGTAGTAGATGAAGAAGAACGGGATGTAGATAAGGGATGCGGCGAGGTGGCTGCCCTCAAAGGTCTTGAACGCAAAGGTCCAGATACGGAAGTCGGTCTTGAAGATGGCGTCCACGAGGAACAGCAGGCCGTAGCCTACCGCAACGACGACGACTGCCAGCAGCAGCGCCACGCCGACGGTGCTCCACTTGCCGGCAATACCGTAGTTTGCAAGGGTGACGCCCTCTTTGCGCTTGGAGAACACGTAGACGATGACGGAGATGATGGCCGCGATCAGGGCGCAGACGATAGCCCACTGCATGATGGAGGTGGGAACGCCGGCCTTGAACAGTTGGTCGTTTGCGAAGAACTTGGTGAGCGCGTTCTCGGAGCACATCAGGCGCAGCAGCACGGCGGCGACGGTGACTACGACGGACGCGACGGTATGTACCTTCTTCTCGCTGTCGCCCTTGGCGCACAGGGAGAGGATCAGGCTGACGACGCCGAGAACCAGAGTGATGTCCGCGCCGAATATCAGCCAGCGCATGGCTTCAGAGCTGTATGCCGAGCCGTAGACGGTGGCGAAGATGATGGCGGGGATGAACATGGTGGCGACGAAGAGGCAGACGGAGGATATCTTTCCGCCGAGGGTCGCAACGGGCTTGGTGGTGACGGCTTCACCGCTCTTTGCAAGCTTGAACACGGGCAGCTTGAGCAGGACAGCCGCAAGCGCCATCAGGAACACCATGAAGCCGGCCAGCGCGACGCACTCAAAGGCTTCCTTGAACTGCCAGATCTGGCTGTTGGGGGCGATGTCCTTGATGCCGTACTCGCCGAAGGCCGTGGTGTAGAAGCTGATGAGATCAGCGGTAGTGGTCTTGGAGAAGTGGTTCCAGGGGTGGGTCTGGTACGGCTGGTAAACGATGCGGTGGCCGCCGTCACTGGTGTCATACCAGGTCTCGCTCTGGGCGGAGCCTGCCTCGGTCTGCTCGAGGAATATCAGGCCTTCCGCGGTGCCGACAAAGTTCTTTTTGACGACGGAGCCGGGGGCGTCCGCAGTGGAATCGTTGAAGAAGAACTCGTCAAACTGGGCGCAGACCTTGCCGTAGTAGCGGCCGCCTGCGGTGTCGGCTGCGGTCTGGGTGTCGAGGCCAACCCATGCGGAGTAGAGGTAGTCGGAGCCTTCGGTCAGGATGGCGCTGATCTTGCGGGGCGCGCCTGCCTGCGCGGCCAGCTCGTCAAAGTAGACCGCAACGGAGGAGGAGAAGCCGCCCATGGAGTGGCCGGTAACGCCGATGATGCCGTTGCCGTCAGCGTCCTTGAGGACGTAGGGCTGCTCGTACATGTAGTTCACGGCGTCATACTGGGAATTGGTCCAGAAGGCCATCCAGTTGCTGTTTTCCTCGGTCGCGCGGGAGTGGCCGTGGTCATACTGGTCGAGCGCCAGCACCACGACGCCGCGGCGGGACATCTCGATGGCGTTGGCGTCCTGCATCTCGGCGCTGTTGAGGTAGCCGTGAGTGGTCACCAGCGTGGGTGCGGGGTTGGATTCGGACACGCCCTTGGGCATGTACAGCAGGCCGGACAGGGTGCCGTGCTCGGTGTCAAAATAGATGCGGCTGACGGACACGGAGTAGCCCGAGGTGTTGAATGCCTGCGCCGCGAAGCTGGCCAGCAGAACGACGACCAGAGCGATCACAAGCACAACCAGAGCCTTGTTTTTGCTTTTCTTCATTAAATTCTCTCCTTTCAGTATTTTTACGCTTGCGCGTAAAGATCTTTATACGCTGATGATAACGCAGAAATTTCCACAATTCAAGGCTTTTTGCGTGTACTTCGCCGACAAAATGCAGAAAATCTGCGTTTAATTTTGTGCACAATGCACATAACTCAGTGATTTTTTACACAAATTGCACTGATACACCGAAGCTTTTTCTGCACTTTCAGGTGCAGTTTCGCGCGATGCCGCCGCCACATTATGATTGACACAAAGTCCGCCATGCGGTATTATTTATCATGCAAATCAGCGCCGCATCCGGAAAAACTATTTGAAATCGATGCAATATACCACGGAGCGACAGCAGGAGGTTTTTTCAGCATGATACTTGCAATAGACGTCGGAAATACAAATATTGTCCTTGGCTGCATCGAGGACGGCGACATCCGCAGCATCGTCCGCATCCAGACGAATCCGGGCGAGACCGCCGCTGAGTATGCCATAAAGCTCAAGCAGATTCTGGAGATATACGACATTTCCCCGCGCGCGTTTGAGGGTGCGATAATCTCGTCCGTCGTTCCCCCGCTCACGAATTCGCTCAAGGAGGCCGTGCGCAAGCTGACCGGCATTGAGTGCCTCGTGGTGGGTCCCGGCATGCGCACAGGCATGAACGTCCGCATTGACGACCCCGGCACTCTCGCGGGCGACCTCGTCGTCGGCAGCGTCGCCGCGATGGAGACCTACGGCGCGCCCGTCATCGTGCTCGACATGGGCACCGCCACCACCATCGTCGCCATTGACCGCAGCCGCGCCTACATCGGCGGCGCGATCATCCCCGGCGTCAACCTGAGCTATGGCGCGCTCGCCGCGGGGACGAGTCTCCTTCCCTCGATATCCATCACCGCGCCGAAGAAGGTCATCGCCACCAACACCGTCGATTCGATGCGCAGCGGAGCCGTGTACGGAACCGCCGCAATGCTCGACGGCATGATAGAGCGCATGGAGGCCGAGCTTGGCGAGAAGTGCACCGTCGTTGCGACCGGCGGGCTGGCGTCGAGCATCATCCCCTACTGCCGCCGCGAGATCATCTGCGACGACGATCTGCTGCTGAAGGGTCTCTGGATACTTTATAAAAAGAACAAGTGAGCACAGTTCGTCCTCATTGGCGGTCGTATCAGAATATGAAAATGCCGGAGCTTTCGGGAATTTGAAGGCTCCGGCATTTTATGCCGTATCATTTTGCCGCTTCTGCTTTATACTCCGTGATGCTCTTCCCCGTCCATAAGCTGAACGCGCGGAGGCGATATCGCTTCTATGTTCTCTGCCGTCGCGAGGCGTATCGGAACTAAGCGTTACAGCAAAAAGCATAATCACGAAAGCCGCCGTGGAATTTTCACGGCGGCTTTTGCGCAATGTATTTTATTTTTTCACGTCGATGAGCATCACGCCGTCGGCCGGATTATGGTCTATCGCGCCGACGATGCGGTGCGGCAGATACGGCTCCTCGATATACGCTATATCGTCCGCCGTCAGCTTCACACCGAATGCGCCGACAGCGTCGTCGAAATACTTTGCCTTCGTCGCGCCTATCAACGGCGAGGCCACGCCCTTCGCCCAGTGCCACGCGAGCGCAATCTGCTGCATCTTCACGCCGTACCTGTCCGCCAGCTCCGCGACGCGCTCGACGATGAGCATGTCCTGCTCCTCGGTGCGGTCGTATTTGCCCATGGCGGCGCGGTCGGTGCGGCTTCTGAGCGTATCCGTGTTCCACGTTCTGCGCGTGAGGTGTCCGGCGGCAAGAGAGCTGTACGGCATGAGCGACACGCCCATCTGCCTGCATATCGGGATAAGCTCCCGCTCGTCCTCGCGGTAAAGGAGATTATAGTGGTTCTCCATCGCCTCGAAGCGCGCCCAGCCGTTATCACGCGCGGCAAGCTGCATATTGTAAAACTGGTAGCCGTACATCGCGGACGCGCCGAGCGCACGTACCTTGCCCGCCTTGACCAGCCCGTTCAGCGCCTCCATCGTCTCCTCGATCGGCGTCTCGTAGTCGAAGCGGTGGATCATATAGAGGTCGAGATAGTCCGTGCCAAGCCGCTTCAGGCTGCCGTCTATCTCCCTGTTTATCGCCTCGCGGGAGAGCCGCCCGGGGTTAAAATACACCTTGGACGCGATTATCACCTTGTCGCGCTGTACGTTCCGTTTCAGCGCGCGGCCGAGATACTCCTCGCTCGTGCCTTCGGAATAGCCGTTGGCGGTGTCGAAGAAGTTGATGCCGAGGTCGAGCGCGTGCTTCACGACCTCTTCCGTCGCGCTCTCGTCAAGCGTCCAGTCGTGCATCGTTCCGGCTTTGCCGAAGCTCATGCAGCCGACGCATATTTTGGATATTTTAATATCCGTGCTTCCGAGTTTCGTATATTCCATGTCGGTTCATCTTCTCCTTTAAGCTTCCGCGGCCTTGCCGATGCATGCAATGGCGTTAAGGCTGCGCGGGTAGCCGATATAGGGCAGGCACTGGGAGACCACTCGCGTCAGGAAGTCCTTGTCGTTGCCGAGATTCATATTTCCTCTGGCGTGCGCGGTGAGCTGCGGCTCGCAGCCGCCCTGCGCCATGAGGAAGCAGAACGTGATCATTTCGCGCTGCTTCAGGTCAAGACCGGTGCGGGTATAGTAATCGCCGAAGCAGTTCGCCGCCAGCCAGCGGTTGATATGCCCCTTCTTCCATGCCTCGTTCATTCCCTCGCCGAATATCGCTGCCTGCGCCGCGACGCCCTTTTCAAGGCGGTCATTCATATCGGTGGTCGCCTGACCGGCCAGCGGCAGCGCGACGCCTCTCTGTTCGAGGACGGAGTTGGTCACGTTCAGGAACGGCAGCACCCTACCGTAGCCGAGGTAATCCGTCGCCTGATACACGCATTCCTTTACCATCACCGGAGTCACGCCGCTCTCAAGCGCCGTCGGGAGAATCTCGGCGTATGCGTCCACGCCGCCGCAGCCGAGCAGCGCGGCAAGTATGGCAAGGCAGCGCACCGGCGCTTCGAGCTGCTGGCCGTCTTCGTTTATAACTTCGTCAAGCGCAAAGTGCTCAAAACGTTCTGCAAATTCCGGATCGGTTTTCTTCAGGTCGTACATAGTCTATCTCCTTATATATTTTTATATAATTTAAATCTGCACAGCAAATGCGGCAGCTCGCCGTCACTTTTATTTTTCGCCCGACCGCGATATCTCGAACCTGAGATAGTCGAGTCTGTCGAGCTGCTTCTGCTTGAAATGTATCTCGTCAAGAGTTCCGTTTCTCCTGTTGCGGAGCATTTTCAGCCGCTCATCCGCGGTCGCACCGCCCGCCAGAGCCAGACGCATATAGTGCTCGACTTCCTCGTTCGTGAAGCCGACGTCGTGCAGCGTCATGATAAGGCTCAGCCGCTCAATGTCCGTTTCGTCGTAATGCCACGAGCCCATCACTTTTTTGACCTTGCTGCACAGCCCCCAGCTCTCATACTCTTTCAGAACTTTTATGGGGATGTTGTAGCGCTCGCTCGCTTCTTCAATGGTCATCTGAACAGTCCTTCCGGATAAATGATAAAGGCGCTCCGCTCTTCGGAACGCCTTTATCTTAGTCGCTTTTATCTGAAATGTCTAATGCTCATCAGACATCATCAAATATGCTTTGAATGTATTTCTTTGCAAAGCTCATAAACGCGGAAGCGGCAGTTGAGAAGCGCTGCTCCTTCTTCCATATCAGCGCGGTGGAGCTCTCCAGCGCCGGAGAAAACGGGATGAATCTCAGCCCATCGTAGCTGCAATCCAGCTTTATCGCAAGCACCGCGCCGACATTGCTCTGCGCCAGCAGCGCCTCGTTGTACAGGAGATTCCCCCGCGCAATAACATCTATCCGGCTCAGCTCCGCGCCAAACCACTTGCCGACATTGCTCTCCGCGATATTGCTGACCGGCGAAATGACCGGCAGGCCGGTCAGATCCTGCGGCGTGATATATTCCCGCGCCGCAAGCGGCGAATCCTCGCGCACGAGCGCGCCCCAGCGCTCGTTTACCGGCATGGAGGCGAACTCATACTTCCGTATGTCGATCGGTTCCGCCACAAGGCCGATATCCAGCAGTCCCCGCTCGATGCTCTCGCGTATGTTGTCCGCGTGGCCGCTGTACAGCTCATAGCGCACAAGCGGGTATTTCCTGCGGAAGGCCGCGATGCAGTCGGTGAGTATTCTTGTGGACAAAAACTCGCCGCTGCCGATGGTGACGGTGCCCTCGATGTTTTCTTCTTTAAACAGGAAGTCCTGCTTCGTCCGCTCCGCAAGCGCCACGATCTCCTGCGCGCGGCGCTTCAGCAGCATTCCGTCCTCGGTCAGGATTATATTGTGGCTGCTGCGCGTGAAGAGCTTCACGCCAAGCTCCGCCTCCAAATCGGCGATCTGCCGCGACAGCGTCGGCTGCGTCACATGCAGCTGCTCCGCCGCGCGGGTGAAGTTCTCCTCCCTCGCAACGGTCAGGAAATAAGTCAGTACACGAAGCTCCATACCTGCTATCACCTCAGATGAATTATACAGGGTGTGATATATAAAATCAACATATCTTTTGATTAGTTATGCGCAAATCGTTTTGCTGCATGCCGTCGGCACAGCGTAAACAGCCCGCGCGGCGGCGCACAACATAACTCTCCCCAGGCTCTCATATAATCAAGTACGAGAGTATGGGGAGTGGTTTATATGTATACAAATATCGAGCAGCGCGCCTGTGATCTGGCTGTGTACATCATCGAAAACAAAGCCACCGTCCGTTCTGCGGCGCGGGAGTTCGGCATATCAAAATCCACCGTACATAAAGATTTGACGGAACGTCTGCCGCGCGTGAATCCCGCGCTGTATGGGCAGGTGCGGCAGCTTCTGGACATAAACAAAGCCGAGCGGCACATCCGCGGTGGGCTTGCCACCCGTCGGAAATACCGCGGCGAGGCTGTGGAGTCAAAATAAACCGGCAGGAGCAAAAGCTCCTGCCGAGGTTAAAACCCTATTCAAAGAAACAGGACGCAGCCTGTAGACAAAGCTGTCGGCGATGTATAGAATTGCATGGGGAGAGTGCAGAGAGGGGACGGGAGTCCCCTTTCTGTGTTCAATACATCCTTATTCAGGAGTGTTTTTGAATACTCCTGAATAAGTTTTCAAGGCGTCGAACTTTGTCGACGCCTTGAAGACGGCCTATAGCCGTCCCGTTTCTATATTTAATATTTAATACATCATTGAAAACAGCTGCGGCTTCGGCTTATATTTCACGCCGGAGACAAGCCCCATCGCGGCAAAGGTCGTCAGCAGCGATGAACCTCCGTAGCTGAAGAACGGCAGCGTAATGCCGATGACCGGCGTGATGCCGAGGCACATGCCGATATTGATAAAGGTCTGAAACGCGAGCGACGCGGCGACGCCGATGCAGATGAGCATATCATAAGTCCGGCCGGAGTTTAGCCCGACGCGCACGCAATGCACTATGATTATCATCAGCAGCACGATAAGGATGATAGCGCCGATCATGCCGAACTGCTCGCCCGCCGTGGCGAAAATGAAGTCGGTATGCTTACCGGTAAACACATTGGGCGTATAGCCCGCCTCAACGCCGGACAGACGCCCGTTTGCAAGTGAGATGCGGCTCTGCGTGGTCTGCCATGTAATGCCCCAGCCGTCCGGGTCAATGGTCTTATCATATGGGGCAAGGAGACGGTTGCGCTGATAGGGCTTGAGAAGATAGCTCCATATGACCGGGACGAGCGCCGCGACGGCCGCGCCGCCCAGCGCGAACCAATACAGCCGCGCGCCCAGCGCGAAGAACATTATCAGGAAGATGCCCAGCAGGATGCTCGCGCTGCCAAGGTCGGAGGAGACGACAACGATCATGCCGAACACTATCGCAAAGTGCCCCGCCATCTGCACGACGGACATAAAGGAGTTTATATCCTTATACTCCTTCAGATATGTCATCTGCTTTGCGGAAATGACGATATACAGAACCTTGATGACCTCCGAGGGCTGTATGCCGATGCCGGCGAAACGGATCCAGCTCTTGTTGCCGGTGCCGTCGTCCTGACCGAAGATGACCAGCGCGACCAGCAGCGCGACATTTATCACGCACAGCCACTTCCACTGCTCACCGAGAATATCAGCATCCAGCACCGTCAGCACGACGAAAGCGATCAGCCCCAGAAACAGAGAGAACGCCTGAACTATTATGAACTTGCTCGAACCCATGGACGCCGTCGCGCGCGAGACGAGGACAAGCCCGTACGACGCGCAGATAACGCTCATCACGAGCAGAAATATATCCGCCCGCTGGAAAAACTGCCTCACGGCATACTTAAACTTTTCTATTTCAAAGCACCACCCTTCGTGGAACAAAAAAACACGATACGCCTGCCGAATGCGCAGGACTTTATATTATCACTAAAATTATATACCCGCAAGCGGTAATATTTTATCACAAACTTTCTCTTTACGCAATGCCATATACGGTGGTATAATATGAAAAACGTATGAATTATTCTCTGTTCTTCGAGGCTGACATGGCAGAATTTATCAGTAAAAGCGAACATGACACCGAGGAGCTTGGCCGCCGCTTCGCGTCCGGACTGCCCGGCGGTACGGTCGTGGCGATGTACGGCGACCTCGGCGCGGGCAAGACCGCGTTCGTGCGCGGCATGGCGCGCGGAATGGGGCTTGACTGCCGCGTCTCCAGCCCGACCTTCACCATCGTCAACGAATATCTCGGCCAGCGCGAGCTTATACATTTCGATATGTACCGGCTCTCCAGCGCGGACGAGCTGTTCGACATCGGCTGGGAGGACTATCTAGCCCGCGGCGCAGTCTGCGTCGTGGAATGGAGCGAGAAGGTGCAGGATGCGTTTTTCGGCGACGAGATCGTCGTCCGCATCGACAAGCTCTCGGATACCGAGCGGCGCATCACTATCGACAACTGGCAGGAGGAGGGCTGAAAATGCTGATACTCGCGTTTGAATCATCGGCAAAAGCCGCGTCTGTTGCGCTCTGCCGCGACGGGCATCTCGTAAGTCAATACAGCCAGTGCAGCGGCCTGACCCACAGCCGCACGCTGCTGCCGATGGCTGAGGACATGCTCAAGAACGCCGAGCTGACTATCGGCGATATCGATGCATTTGCCGTGGCGCATGGCCCCGGCTCCTTCACGGGGATACGCATCGGCGTATCGACGGTGAAGGGTCTCGCCTGGGCTTCCGACAAGCCCTGCGTCGGCGTTTCCACTCTGGAGGCGATGGCATGGCACGGCGTTTCAGCGGGCGGTTATATCTGCCCCGTCATGGATGCGCGCCGCAGTCAGGTCTACAACGCCATATTCAAAATCGAAGGCGGCCGCCCCGTGCGGATGACCGCCGACAGGCCCATTTCCCTTGAGGATCTCGCCTCGGAGCTGCGCGAGCTTGACAGCCCCGTGTTCCTCGTGGGAGACGGCGCCGCCATCACGGCCGCCTATCTCGGCGGCAATAATATTGCCTATCGCGCCGCGCCGGAAAACCTCGTCTGGCAGAGCGCTTGGGGTGTGGCCATGGCCGCACAGGATAAACCTTTCGGCAGTGCCGACGATTTGCTGCCCGTTTACCTGCGCCTGTCTCAGGCGGAGCGCGAGCGGCAGGAAAAACTAGCGAAAACTTAATAACAAAGGAGAACGTGAACATGAGCAAAGTATGCATATTCGACCATCCTCTTATCCAGCACAAGCTGTCCGTGCTGAGGGACAAAAACACCAGCTCCAAGGAGTTCAGAGAGCTTATCTCCGAGATCGCCATGCTGATGTGCTTTGAAGCGACCCGTGACCTGCCCCTCGAGGAAGTCACCGTCGAGACCCCCGTCGCAGTGGCAAAGTGCCACCGCCTCGCCGGCAAGAAGCTGGCAATAGTCCCCATCCTCCGTGCCGGTCTTGGTATGGTTGACGGCATGGTCAGTCTCATCCCCAACGCGAAGGTCGGTCACATCGGTCTGTTCCGTGATCCTGAAACTCACGAGCCCGTGAAATATTACTACAAGATGCCCGCCGACATCGCCGAGCGCGACATTATCGTTGTCGACCCGATGCTCGCCACCGGCGGCTCCGCTTCCGCTGCGATCCAGTTCCTGAAGGACGACGGCGTGAAGCACATCAAGCTCATGTGCATCATCGGCTGCCCCGAGGGTATCGCCCGCATGCAGGCCGATCATCCCGACGTTGACATCTATGTCGCCGCCTGCGATGAGCGCCTGAACGAGCACGCGTACATTGTCCCAGGTCTCGGCGACGCCGGCGACCGTATCTTCGGCACCAAGTAAGGTAAATATGGTAAAAGCGAAGGGATCATTCCCTTCGCTTTTTTGTTATTCCAGCGTGATCTCTCCGTGCTCCTGCTCGAAGTCGCGGATGCGCTTTTTTATCATCTGCTCCAGCTCGCGGTTTTTCGTCCGCCCCTCGTATTCGGCGATGTAGCCGAGCTTATCCAGCAGCTTTTGCTCCACACGCAGGGTGTATCTGCTGAGTTCATCCTTCATTTTGCCAGCCTCCCACGACGAAGTATTGACAAAATAATAGCGTCATACTATTATTAATTGTGGAAATGACGCAGTTGTGACGCAATAAAAAGGAGGCAAAATGGACTATAAATTTTTATATCACATTCTTTTCAATGCAGCTACTGATGCAATCTGGGCAATCGATGAAGCTGATTATAGCCGTGCCCGACGATTGTTAGTTGAAGCTCAGCAACGGGCAGAAGATTTGTACATCGGCAATGCTTAGGATAGTCCGGAATAGCGAAACATATCACTTTGCGCTGGATATTCATTCTATGCGATGAAATGGCGGCGGGACGGCACAGAGGCCGTCCCCTACAATACGAATCGAGGTGCAAACGGTCTTTTACCTAATGGCAATATATCAAGTCTGGCGACCCCTTCGGCACTTCGTGCCACTGTCTCGCTGCGGCTCGGTCACGGCGCGGCTCTGACATGCCACCGGCATGTCATTCACTACCGCGCCGCCGCTTCGCTACCCTAAAAGGGGCAGCGCTTCGCGGCAAAGATTCGTCCTTGGCGCCCCTTCTAGGGGAGCTGTCGCGAAGCGACTGAGGGGGCGCCATGGGTGTGAGATGCGCAGAGTTAAAAAGACAGAGCGCACTGAATCAACATCGTAGGGGACGGCCGCCGTGCCGTCCCGTTTCATACCCCTCCCATGCTTCCGACACATTAAGAAATATTATGATGACATCCGCGGATTTCTCTGCTAGAATTACACCATACCGAATGGAGGTCTCATTATGAAAAATACATTCAAAAAGATATTTATAATTCTCACATCCGTGTTCCTCATCCTCTGCGTCACGGCCTGCGGAGCAACGAAGCAGCCCGCGCATAGCCAGCCCGCATCCTCCACACAGGGCGAACCCGAACCCACAGCCGCGCCCAGCGTGGTCATAACCGTCTACACCGGCGACGAGACCGCCGAGCACTTCCTGACGCAGGAAGTCGCCGCCGCGGCACTCGACGAAAACAGCGTGTTCGCAGCTCTCAAATCTGCCGGCGTCATGCCCGACGACGTGGAGCTGCTCGACTTCGCGCAGAACGGCGGAGCGCTGACGATCGACCTCAGCGACGCCTACGCCAGCTACATCCAGTCCCTCGGCACCAGCGGCGAATACATCGCCGTCGGCTGCCTCGTCAACACCTACCTGACCGCCTTCGGTGCGGACACCGTGAGCATCACCGTCAACGGCGCGCCGCTTGAGAGCGGCCACAACGTGTATGACATACCGCTCGAATTCTATACCGACAGCACAAATTCCTGACATCCTCCGCCATAATCCCCCGCTGCACCGTGCCCTGCGCGGTGCAGCTTTTATTTACATAATCATGTTAACGTAATCTTATTTACATAAATTGTTTCTTCGCCGTTTCCTGCATAAAGATGTTGACAAGACGCGGATAACTGATATAATGTCTCCTGTTTGTTTTTTGAAAACAGACGCTCCAAAAATATAAAAGGGAGAAAAGATCAATGGAGAAATTGTTCAAGCTCAAGGAAAACGGCAGCTCTGTCCGTACAGAGCTTGTGGCCGGACTCACCACCTTTATGACGATGGCCTACATCATCGCGCTCAACCCCAACCTGCTCACCGGCTTCGGCTCGCAGGGCGGCCCGCAGCTCTGGAACGGCGTGTTCCTCGCCACCTGCATCGCTTCCGCAATCGGCATGTTCGTCATGGCTTTCGCCGCGAACAAGCCCTTCGCAATGGCTCCCGGCATGGGACTCAACAGCTTCTTCGCCGTCGTTGTGGCAAACATCGTTTCCATCACCGGCATGGGCTACCTCGAATCCTTCCAGGCCGCGCTCTGCATCATCCTCATTGAAGGCGTCGTATTCGTCATTCTCTCCGTTCTCAATATCCGCGACAAGATCGTCAACGCTATCCCCCTCGGCATCCGTCTCGGCATCGCCCCGGCCATCGGCCTGATGCTGCTGAACATCGGCGTCGGCTCCAACGCCGGCATCTACTCCGAGACCGGCGGTCCGTTCTACGTCATGCGCGACTTCTTCGGCGCGCTCACTCCGAGCCTCGCCCAGTCCAACATGGGCAGCGGTTACAGCGCCATGGTGCTGACCGTTGTGACTATGTTTGTCGGCCTGTTCATCATCGTCATCCTCGCGCACCACAAGGTCAAGGGCGCCGTCCTGCTGGGTATGCTCGCAGCCTCCTGCATCTACTGGGCAGGCGAAGCGATCTTCCTCGGCGTCAATCCCTTCGCAAGCCTCGCAACCGCTTCTTTCCTCCCCGCTTTCGGCGACATGGCGGAGACCACCCTCTTCAAGTTCAGCTTCGCAGGTCTGGCCAAGGTCGGCTGGTTCACCGTGACCACTCTCGTCATCACCTTCTGCATGATCGACATGTTCGACACCATCGGCACTCTCGTCGGCACCGCGTCCCGTGCGGGCATGGTCGACGAGGACGGCAACATGCCTCAGATGAAGGAAGCCCTTCTGGCCGACGCCGTCGGCACCGTCGCCGGCGCTCTGACCGGCACCTCCACCGTCACCACCTTCGTCGAGTCCGCTTCCGGCGTCGAGGCCGGCGGCCGCACCGGCCTGACCGCGCTGACCACCGGCGTGCTGTTCCTTGCCTGCATGTTCATTGCGCCCATCGCCGCGATCATCCCCGCCGCCGCGACTTCCTCCGCGCTGATCTACGTCGGCCTGCTGATGCTCGGCGGTCTGAAGAAGATCGACTTCGACGATATGTCCCAGGGTCTGCCCGCCGCGATCATGCTCATCTGCATGCCCATCTCTGGCTCCATCGGCCACGGCATCGGCCTCGGCCTCATCTCCTACACCGTCATCAAGATATTCACCGGCAAGGCCAAGGACGTCTCGGCGCTGACCTACGTCATCTCCGTGCTGTTTCTCATCAAGTTCTTCCTCGTCGCGTGAGATCATAAAAGCGAAACCCACACCGTACGGCTCCGGCCATACGGTGTGGGTTTTTTTATTTGTCGCTGAGATGCACTTAAATTCCGCTCAGGGTGCCGAGCTGGTAGAACGCAACGGCGGAGGCCGCGGCGACGTTCAGGCTGTCGACCCCGTGCGACATCGGGATCTTGACGGTATAGTCACAGGCGGTGATGGTCTCCGACGCCAGCCCGTCGCCCTCGGTTCCGAGCACGACCGCAAGCTTTTCGACCTCGCGCAGGCGCGGGTCCGCGATGCTGAGTGAATCGTCGCGCAGCGCCATGGCGGCAGTCTTGAAGCCGTAGGAATGCAGCACGTCCTGCCAGTCGGCGTCCTCCGGCAGGTACGTCCACGGCACCTGAAACACCGTCCCCATACTGACACGCGCGGCGCGGCGATACAGCGGATCACTGCCCGCGGCGGTGAGCAGCACGGCGTCCATGCCGAGCGCTGCGGCAGAGCGGAAAATCGCACCGATATTGGTCGGGTTCATCACGTTCTCCAGCACGGCCACGCGCCGCGACGCGGCGCACAGCGTCGAAAGTGCCGGCAGCGCCGGACGCAGCATACAGCAGAGCATGCCGCGCGTCAGATGGAAGCCGGTGAGCTGCGTCAGCACCTCAAGCGGCGCGGTGTACACCGGTACATCATCTGCACAGCGCGCAAGAATTTCGTGCCCCCTGCCCTCGATGTGCTTCGGCTCCATCAGGAACGACAGCGGCACGCAGCCCGCGTCCATCGCGCGACCGATGACCAGCGGGCTTTCCGCGACGAACATAGCGTTTTTCGGGTCGGCGCGGTTGAGGAGCTGATTCTCCGTCAGGCGCGCGTACACGTCAAGCTCTGGGGCGGAAAAGTCTGAAATTTCAATGATTTTTGCCATGTGCTCCCCTTCCTCACTCGATGTCCAGCCAGTCCAGAACCGCCGTCACGGCGCGGACAGGCCAGCGCGGATCGCGCGTGTAGTCAAGGTCGACGTCGCGCGCGGAGCGGCGCTGAAGGTGCAGTCGGAACGCAGCGTTATGGAAGCGCCACTCGGCTGCAAGATTCTCGAAGCTGCGCTCCGTCGCGCCGGTGTGCGCCAGAATGGCGCATATAAGGTGTCGGTCGCGCCACGATTTGACCATGTAGGAATAGGTTATTTTGAACGCGTCCTCGCCGAAGCTTAGGCGGCACAGCGGCGACCACGGCTCAAGAATGCCGTTGACGAGCGCGACGGCCTCATCCTCGGTGTAAAAATCCTCGACCTGCTCCTCGATCTCCTGAAGCTTGGCCGTTTTCTCTTCTTTTGTCATCATGTCCCCCAGTTATTGTTTTTTCCATTTAATTTTATCACGCCGTTCACGAATTGCAAGAGTAATATTATGTTAACTTGAAGATTTAAGAAACGGGGCAGATGATGATAATGGCGGAACTGCACAGCGGCCGTCCCCTACAGGATAGGATATAGTGCGTTTTGTCTTTTGCCTAATGGCACTCTCTAACAGCTGGCGACCCCTCAGTCGGCTTACGCCGACAGCTCCCCTAATAGGGGCGCCAATGGCACAGAGCAACAATGCTGCACCAGACTAAAACCTTTGCCGCAAAGCGGCGGCGCCGAAGGGGTCGCCAGACACGGTATATTGCCAATAGATAGAAGAAAGGACTATGTCAAAACTATTCCCCTATACAAAACACCCCCAGATTTTCATCTGGGGGTGTTCCGTATTATTGCTTATTCGGTGCTTCGCCTACCGCGAATCACTCTTCTCTCTTGCGGCGGAGCAGGATGACACCTGCGCCGATGCAAGCGATGGAAGCGAACATTGCGGCTGCGTACAGAGCGATATTGCTGCTGTCGCCGGTAGCGACAACAGGCTTGTACTCAGTCCAGACGCCGGTGTAGGTGGAGTCGCCCTCGACGAGGTAGACCGTCTCGGAATCTACGCGCTTGCCGTCCTTATCGTACCACACGAGGATGTGATCCTTGTGGGTTGCGTACGGGAACTGGCCGACCTTCTCGCCGTAGACAACAGTCTTGGAGGTGAAGTTGAGCTTTACGTCTTCCTTGAAATCGGGGTCTTCCTTGATCTTGAAGGTGAGCTTGTACTCCTTGCCCTTCCACTGAGCGTACAGAGTGACAGCCTCGCCGCCGTTGCCGTTATCGACAAAGGTCAGTTCATCGCCGCTCTTGTAGCTGTCGCCGGTGCCGTCGGCCTTGGTGTTCCAGCCGAGGAAGTCGTAGCCCTTGCGGGTGATTTCCTTGTCGGCATCGACGGTGACGGTGCTCTCGATGGTCTCAACGGTGGAATCCTTCTCGTCTGCGCCGTTGTAGTTGTAGGTGAGGGAGTTGTTGATCTTGTTGATGACAACCTTGACCTCGGCCTCGGTGGAAACGGCATCATTCTCAGTGATAACGCCGCTGTCCTGAGCATTGGTGACGGTGAGCTTGACGGTGTACACGCCGCTGTCGGCGACATTGCCGTCAAGAGTCAGAGTCTTGTCGTTCTTGCCTGCAAGAACCTCGCCATCCTTGTACCACTGGTATGCGTAACGCAGACCGGTGTACTCTTCAGTGCTCGCGGTGAGGACGATCTCCTCGCCGTCATAATCCTTGGTGATGTTCTCGGAAACCGTGACAGTCACGGGAGCGATGCTGCGCTTGAGGAAGATGCGGTGATTATCGGGCATGGCCACTTCGGTATCGGCCTTTATCTCGGTGCCTCTGACGGTATCGTCAACGATGAGGAACCAGCCGTCCTCGGTGTAACCTGCGCGCGGGGAAGCAACGATAGCGTCGCCATAGGGCTGACCCATGGTGACAGTGACGTCAGCGAGCTCGTCGCCGCCGTTGGAGTCACGGCTGAGGGTGTAGTCGTTTGCCTTCCACTGAGCGGTGTAGGTTACATCTTTGGTAACGGTCTCCGCAACTTCGGGTGCCCAGCCTGAGAAGGTGTAGCCGGCGCGCTCAGGGGTGCGCGGGAATGCGGGGGTCTTGCTGCCGGCCTCGACGGTCGTGCTCTGGTCTGCGAACAGCTCTTCACCGTCAACACCGTCGGTGTAGGTCACGGTGTAGAGGGCGTTCCACTGTGCGACGTAGGTCGCATTGCCGGTAACGGTCTCAGCAACTGTGGGAGCCCAGCCCTTGAACACGTAGCCTTCGCGCTCGGGAGTGCCGTTGAACGCGGGAGTAGCCTTGCCAAGTCTAACGGTGTAGCTCTGGTCGGCAAATACCGTGCCGTTAGCGCCGTCAGAGTAGGTGACGGTGCACAGCTGAGAAACATACAGAAGCTTACCGGTTCTGGAGGTTTCGCCCTTTGCCCAAGAGCTGGACTGGATAGACCAGCCGGTACCATCCTGCTTGTAATCGGTCTTGCTGCCGGTGTACTTCAAGGTCCACTCGAAAGTAGCGGTAGTTAATTCTTCATCAATACGGTATGCAGGAGTGGGGTTGTTGTTTCTGGTGTTGAATTTGGTAACGTAGGGCGCAAAGTCAGTGATCTTGAGAGTGCACCAGAAGTCTCCATTTTCGTCCTTGGTGACAGGGGTGAATTCGTAGGTACCTTCCTTCAAGTCTCTGAAGTAATGTACATTGCTGGAAACGGTGTCTCTGGTGTTCTTCGGGTCAAAAGGAACAGTGGAGTTCTGAACGCGAATAGCGGTAGAGGACTTGGTGGATCTGGGCAGAGCGGCTATTGTCGGAGCCGCAGGAGCGGTCGCGCACCAGACATCAACGGTCTGCACACCGCCGTCAGGCAGCCACAGGCCAGTGGTTTCGGTGCCGGAAGCATTCTGGCCAGTAGCATTTGCATCCCAAACCAGCTTGATGGTCGCGGTGCGGACAGTATTGCCGTCGGCATCGGTGTGATAGTGGGTCTTGCCCCAAACCTTATTCGGAGCCTTCACGCCGGTGGAAAGCAGGGTCTGAACATTGGTTATATTCGCGCTTGCAGTCCAGACGCCGCGCTCCGCGTCGTAAGTTTTATCGTTATTATATTTGACGTAGTTGCCAAACCAGTTATAAGTCTGGTCAGCATGTGTATCATCAACGGTGCAGTGGAACTTGAACAGTTCCTTGGCACTATTGGCACCGGAGGGAACAACAGGCTCTGCGATTTCCCAGACTGCGGTGTAAGTCACGTCGCCGGTCACGGTATCAGCAACCGTGGTGTCCCAGCCGATGAAGTTGTAGTTCGTGCGGGTCGGGGTGCCATTGAATGCGGGGGTAGCTCCGTTGGGGGCTGCATAATAGGTCTGATCCGCAAACGCCTTACCGCCCACACCGTCGGTGTACTTGACTATGTAATACTGGGAAACATACGCGACCTTACCGGTCTTGGCGGTCTCGCCGATAGTCTTATCATAGGAAGACGACTGCATGGACCAGCCGCTGCCGTCGGTCTTGAAGTCGGTCTTGCTTCCGGTGTACTTCATCTTATAGGTGAAGTTGGAAAGCGGCTTGTTGGGGTCAAGTCTAAAAGCGGGGTCAGCCTTGTTGGCAGTGTTGAACTCGTCAATATAGCTGGTCGGATCGATAATGAGGTCGCACCAGTAATCTCCGTTTTCGTCCTTTGTCACAGGTGTAAACTTGTAGGTACCTTCCTTAAGATACCTGAAGTAGGTTACCTTGCTGTAGCTCTTGGCATACTTCGGAATGTCATATGCGGAATCCTGAATACGAATTGCGACAGTACTGCCGGCAGACTTGGTAAAGGATCCAGCTATTGTCGGAGCCGCAGGAGCGGTCGCGCACCAGACATCAACAGTCTGCACACCGCCGTCAGGCAGCCACAGGCCAGTGGTCTGAGTTCCGCTCGCGTTCAGCCCGCTGGCGGATGCATCCCAGACGAGCTTGATGGTCGCGGTTATGACTTTGTTGCCGTCGGCATCGGTGTGATAGTGGGTCTTACCCCAAACCTTATTCGGAGCCTTCACGCCGGTGGAAAGCAGGGTCTGAACATTGGTTATATTTGCAGTTGCAGTCCAGACGCCGCGGGCTGCATCATAAGCCATGTCATTATTGTACTTTACATAGCTGCCGAACCAGTTGTAGGTCTGATCGGCATGGGTGTCATCAGCAGTGCAATGGAACTTAAACAGTTCCTTGATGCTATTGCTGCCGGAGGGCACCGCAGGCTGTTCCGGAGTCTCAGCGTCGTTTTCCTCGACGGGCGCTTCTTCCTCCGAAACATGTTTTTTTACGGTCGATTCTTCTACGACCGTTTCTTCCTGCACGGCCGGGGCTTCGTCAACGTCTGCATACGCCGCGGGTGCAAAGCTCACGACCATGCATATCAACAAAACCAAAGCCATTACACGGGAGAAACCTTTGTTTTTGCTCATAAAATCTACTCCATTCCTTTGGATTTTGGGGCATGTATACTTCTGCCCCAAGGTACAGGATATTTTACCATCACGCTATACCAGTGTCAAGCGGTGCGACCTGTCTTTTTATTATAATTTTTCTTAAGTTTTTCAATATATGGTATTCTGTGCAAGCAACAGTACTATATGTTGTGTTAATATTTGGAATTTGACCTAGTGTGTCAATTTTGCAGATTCTGTAACTGGTATATAATTTCCATAGGATTTTCTGGATGGTTAAGCGAGTAAGGGACACATACAGCAGGAACAAAAACGCAGTGGCGGCTTCCTGCGTTTTTGGGACAAGTTCTTTCTTTTACCTACTGGCAGTAAACCAAGACTGGCGACCCCTCAGTCAGCCTTACGGCTGACAGCTCCCCTAATAGGGGCGCCAAGATAGTGCGCGACCACCCCATGCGGTGTGAACCGCATGGGGTGGTCATTACACATTACACTATTATATATTATATTACACAACACGCGCCGCGCATTATCCGCGGAGGTTCAGAAACCGCGGGATGACGCTGACGTGCACCTTATCCATCACGCCGGAGGCCTCGCCATCCAGTGACCACTCAAGCTCCGGCGGATTCTCAATATCCAGCTCCTTTGCCTGAAACAGGTCGATATTCGGGCAGGAATAATCCTGCGACAGCAGGCCGCGGATTATCATATCCAGCTCCAGCATCGTCTTCGGCATCTTCACGAGCAGCACCTCGAACACGCCGTCCGCCGTGTCCACCATCGCCGCGGGCAGGGTTATCGTCCCCGCGACGGAGGTCGTATTGCAGATTGCGCCGAAGATATAATCATCCTCATGCGTCACGCCGTCCGCCGTGACCTTCATGTGCAGCGGCTTTATCTTATACAGATCCTTTATCGCGTCGAGGATATACGCCGTATGGCCGAGGACGTTCTTCATGTTCTGATCCGTCGTATACGACAGCCACGAGAACGCGCCGAAAGCCGCGACATAGGTGAAATGCCGCCCGCCGAAGCAGCCGATGTCATACCGCGTGGAATACCCCGAAGCGATGTGCTCCGCCGCCTCGATGATATCCGTGCTCAGCCCGTGCGATGCGGCGAAGTCGTTCGTGCTGCCGCAGGGGATGTAGCCCAGCGGCACGTCGATATTCGCAGTCGCAAGGCCGTGGATGACCTCGTTGAGCGTCCCGTCGCCGCCGGTGCAGCAGACCAGCTGATAATCCCGCCCAAAGCTCGCGGCGAAAGCCGTGCCGTCGCCCTTTTTGCCGGTTATCATCGTAGTGACCTTATAGCCCGCGTCCATCAGGACGCGGATTATCTGCGCAACGTTGCGCAGCACCATGCGCTTGCCCGACACCGGATTTATTATCAGCAGCGCCGGTTTCAGATCTTTTCTTTCGGAATAATCAAGAGTATCCATGGGAACCTCCGTGGTATGATACGCTCAGATCAGGCTATTATCCCGGCAACGGTAAGGCAGAGGTACGCGGTCGGGATGGAGAAAAGCAGGCTGTCGGCACGGTCGAACATGCCGCCGTGGCCGGGGATAAGATTCGAGAAGTCCTTTACGCCGATCATGCGCTTTACGAGCGATTCGGCGAGGTCGCCGATCTGCCCCATCGTGGACGCGAGAAGCGCGGTGACAACGCAGAGCCAGAACGGGATCGGCAGCCAGAGCTGCGACAGGTAATACAAGATGACGCCGGTAACGACGGACGAGATCGCACCGCAGATGCAGCCCTCGACGGTCTTGTTCGGGGAGACGGAGGGGGCGATCTTATGCTTGCCGAAGCGCTTGCCGCCGAAGAGGGCGAAGCTGTCGCACACCCATGTGGACAGGCAGGCGACTGCGAGCGTCTGGAGCCAGATGTCGCTGACGCAGATGACCATTATCATCGAGAACTGGAAGCAGGGATACGCAAGGCCGAACACCGTACCGAGCGCGCCCTTGCCGGCCACGTCCTTCCGGAGTATGCCCGAGAACAGCGCGAAATACACAGCGCAGGCGAAGAGCACCATGTACCAGAACAGGCCAATCTCGACGCCGGTGAAGCGGTCGATCAGGGTCAGCACCGCCTGGGCGGCGAGGTATGCATACATGACGCCGGCCGCGCAGCCGACCTCAAGCTTTTCAAGGTTGCGGCTGAGCTCGTACGCGCAGAGGATGCCGGCCGCGGCGAAAAAGATGACGCGGGTCACCGGTGAGAGGAAGACGCAGGCGAGCGTGATGCTGATGAGCACCACGGCGGAAATTACTCGTGTTTTCAAAAACTTATCCCTCTTTCTGATCGTTTGCGGGAGTCCTTAAGCTGAACTTAAGATATCATATTATCCGCGCCCACTCAATATACGCCTTACGGTTTCTGTTCGATTTTTGGGCGTTGAGCGGTGTTCTTAACAATTTCTTCACTTTTTATTGCCGAACAGGCCGCGCACGATGGCGCTGGAGCCGGAACGCATGACGGAGCTGAGCGCGTTATTCGCGGCGCGCTTGGCGATGGTCTTGCCGCTGGTCTGCTTGCCGCCGAGGATGGAGTTGACAAGATTCGTGCTGACCGAGCGCGCAACGGAGGACGCCGCGTTCGTGACGGCGCGCTGCGCGGTCTTGCGGCGCTTCTCGGCTTCCTTCTCCGCCTCGCGCTGCGCCGCTGCCTCGGCCTTCTGCTTCGCCTTCTCGGCTGCGGCCTCCTCGCGGAGCCTCGCCTTTTCGGCGGCCGCCTCGTCCTTCTGACGCTGCTTTTCGGCGGCGGCTTCGTCCTTCCGGCGCTGCTTCTCCGCCGCGGCCTCCTCGGCCTCCTGACGGCGGCGCTCCTCCAGCTCGGCGTTCGCCTGCATGAGTATCTCATATGCGGACTCGCGGTCGACGCTGTCGCGGTATTTCAGCTCAAACTCGTCCGCGAGGATGAGCTGCTGCATTCTCGCGCTGTCGGCAGGCCCCATAAGGCTCTGCGGCGGGAGGATCTTCGCGCGCTCGACGACGCCGGGGACGCCGTCGGTATCCAGAAAGCTGACCAGCGCCTCGCCGACGCCAAGCTCCATGAGCGTCTGCTCGGTGTCGAACGCGGGGTTCACGCGGAACGCGCGGGCGGCGGCGCGGACGGACTTCTGCTCTGCCGGAGTGTAGGCGCGCAGGGCGTGCTGCACGCGGTTCGAGAGCTGCGCGAGCACATCGTCCGGAATGTCGGACGGCGACTGCGTGACGAAATACACGCCGACGCCCTTGGAGCGGATGAGCTTCACGACCTGCACGATCTTCTGCACCAGCGCCTTCGGCGCGTCAGAGAATAGCAGGTGCGCCTCGTCGAAGAAGAATATCATGCGCGGCTTTTCGAGATCTCCGACCTCGGGCAGCCGCTCGAACAGCTCCGTCAGCATCCAGAGCAGGAAGGTGCCGTACACCTTGGGGCTCTGGATAAGCCGCGCGCTGCTGAGAATGTTTATATAGCCGCGGCCGTCGGCGTCGGTGCGCATCCAGTCGCGGATGTCAAGCGCGGGCTCGCCGAAGAAGATCTCGCCGCCCTCGTCCTCAAAGGCCAGCAGCGCGCGCTGTATCGCGCCGATGCTCGCGGCGGAGACGTTGCCGTACTGCGTGGTGAATTCCGCGCGGTTGTCGCCCACGAACTGGAGCATGGCGCGCAGATCCTTCATGTCGAGCAGGAGCAGGCCGTGCTCGTCGGCGACCTTGAAGACGATATTCAGCACACCGGCCTGCACATCGGTCAGCCCCAGCAGGCGCGCAATCAGCACCGGCCCCATGTCGGATATCGTGACACGGACGGGGTGCCCCTGCTCGCCGAAGATATCCCAGAAGCGGGTCGGGTAGGACTTGTACTCGAAGCCCTCGATGCCGAAGCGCTCGATGCGGCCGCGCATATCCGCGGAGTCCGCGCCGGGCACACACATACCGCTGACGTCACCCTTGACGTCGGCCATGAACACCGGCACGCCCATGTCGGAGAAGGACTCAGCCATCACCTTCATGGTTATCGTTTTACCGGTGCCGGTCGCGCCGGCGATGAGTCCGTGGCGGTTTGCCATATTGGGCAGCAGGAAAAGGTTCTTGTCCGACTGCGCGAGCCATATCTTTTTATCTTTGTACATGCTTCTACCCCTGTTTATGTTTTCGCCCTATTCGGGCAGCTTGAATCTTAATATTCTTAATATATCATACCCGCCGCACGGCGGCAAGTGTATTTTCGTCTCTTGCCAGAGCGGCGCGGATGGGATATAATATGTTGAATAAATATGACACAGAGGATGAGACATATGGACGAGCAGAAAACCGGAACACTTTACATCGTGGCGACGCCTATCGGCAATTCGCGCGACATGTCCCCGCGCGGGGTGCAGATACTGACCGACGTGGACATCATCGCCGCCGAGGACACGCGGCGCTCGATGGTGCTGCTCGGCAAGCTTGAGATACGCAACAAGCTCGTGTCGAACCACAAGTTCAACGAATACGGCAAGGCCAAGTATTTTATAAACGAGATGAAGGCCGGAAAGAGCGTCGCCGTCATCACCGACGCGGGCACGCCCTGCATCTCCGACCCCGGCAACGAGCTTATCAAGGCGGCAGTCGAGGAAGGGATACGCGTCGTCGGCGTCCCCGGCTGCTGCGCGGCGGTGAACGCGCTGGCGATATCGGGCTTCGACCTGTCGAGCTTCCTGTTCTACGGATTTTTCCCGCGCGAGAACGCCGACCGGCGCAAGCTGCTTGAAAAAATGCGCGGTGCGGACACGAGGACCTTTGCGTTTTACGAGAGCCCGAAGCGCATAATGGAGCTGGTGGACTTTCTGATAGAGTCCGAGGCGAAGCTGCGGCTGTGCCTCTGCAACGACATGACGAAGCTGCACGAGATGAGCTTCCGCGGCACGCCCGCGCAGGTCAAGGAGCAGCTTCTGGCCAAGGGCAATTATGACAAGGGCGAGTACGCCATCGTCGCCGAAGTTGAGCCGGAGTATCAGTTCACGAAGGTGGAGCACACGGTCAGCGCCGAGGCGATGCTGGTGGACGCGATGATATCCGGCGGCGTAAGCGGCCGCGACGCGATCGCCGCCGTCCTCGCCGACCCGAATAATTCCTACAGCAAAAACGAGCTGAAGGCCGCCGCGCTGAATCTCAAACGCATGTTTGAGTGAGGCTGCGGGGGACAGGTATATTAATTAGGGCACATGCTTTCTTTTGTCACCTGCTCTAATCTCAACTCTGGAGCAGTGGTGAAAAGAACGAACATGTCAAAACAACCTGTCATTCCGAGGAGCGAAGCGACGTGGGAATCCGTTTCTTTTTATGGCGGCAGTATGTTTTCGTGCGGCGTTATTGGACGCGGATTGCCACAGCCAGTTTGCGAACTGGCTTCGCAATGACAATCTTTTCTTTACTCTGCTCGTTCTTTTCTACTCTGCTCTAATCCAAACGCTGGCGACCCCTCAGTCACGGCTAACGCCGTGCCAGCTCCCCTAAGAGGGGCGCCAAGGGTGCGGTGCGCCGATACATCCGCCCAATTTCTCCGCATCATTATCAGGAGGTAACAATGCCGAACATCAGCGATATTCTTGCCGCGGCGCTGCCGGAGTTCGGCAAGGCCGTATTCAGCCAGCCGACGGACAAGGCCGCCGCGCAGAAGCTCAGCGTCCGCCCGCTCGTCATCCGCGGCGAGACGGTATATCAGGCCGAGAGCATACGCGACAACAAGGCCATGCACCAAAACCTCAGCGCTGAAGAGCTTACCGCGCTCTGCCGCAGCGAGCTTGAAGGCCGCTACCGGCAGGTGCTTATAGTCTCCGGCGGCGAGAGCCGGCAGTACATTCTCCGCCGCGACGGCAGCTACAAGCTCACCGGTAAGACCGCCGCGACCGCCCCTGCCCCCGCCGCGCACAACCGCGAAAAGAAATATCTTCTTGCGGAGGGCGAGTGCATCCCCGCGCTCGTCGATCTCGGCGTGTTCACCGCCGACTACAAGATCCTCCGCGACAAGTACGACAAATACAAGCAGATAAACCGCTTCATCGAGCTTATCGACGACGCAGTCGGCTCCTCCGGCCTTGAGGAGATGACTATCCTCGACTTCGGCTGTGGGAAATCCTATCTCACCTTCATATTATATTATTACCTCGTCGAGAAGCGCGGTATGCGCGCGCACATCATCGGCTACGATCTGAAGGCCGACGTCGTGGAGCGCTGCAACGGCATCGCCGCGAAGTACGGCTACTCCGGTCTTGAGTTCCACGTCGCCGACGTGACGCGTGACACGCTCTACGACCGGCATATCGACATGGTCGTGACGCTGCACGCCTGCGACATCGCCACCGACTACGCCCTGCACTACGCGCTGCAGCACGACGTGAAGTACATTTTCTCCGTCCCCTGCTGCCAGCATGAGATAAACGCGCAGATAAAAAATGGCGGCGAACTGGACATTTTCCTGCGCCACGGGATAATAAAGGAGCGCATGTCCGCGCTGCTGACCGACTCCATCCGCGCCGCGGTGCTGGAGGACATGGGCTACGAGGTGGACATGATAGAGTTCATCGACTTTGCCCACTCGCCGAAGAACATCATGCTCCGCTGCACCCGCAAGCGCGCGCCATATCGCCGCGGCACTCCGCGCATAGACGAGGCGCGGGCGCTTGCCGAGCGCTACGGCTTCAGGCAGACGCTGCTGGAGCTGATAAAGCAGGACTGACAACATAACGCAATTCTCTCCCTCAGTCGGCACCTCGCAGCTGCGTTTATACAAAAAATTATCGCCCCGTTTGGGGCGATAATTTTATTTTTCTCATTCGTCTTTATCGTCGTAGCTGTCGAGGAAATGGTGCCGTACGCCGTGCTGCTTATAGGCTATGAGCGTATCGAGATTCACGTTCTCGACGCTCTTGAAGATGCACTTCTCGACGTCGGGGTTCGACTTCTTCAGCTCGCGTATCAGCTCCTTCGTCTCCTGACGCTTGGAGTGATTCTGCCCGTCGTTGCAGGTGGTGCAGGTGTCGGTAAACTTACACGCGCACTGGATGAAGTGCAGCCCGTTATAATCGCGCCACGCCTTGATATCGTCCTCGCGGATGAGGTACAGCGGGCGTATCAGCTCCATGCCGGGGAAATTCGTGCTGTGCAGCTTCGGCATCATGCTCTGTATCTGCGCGCCGTGCAGCATGCCCATGAGTATGGTCTCGATAACGTCGTCATAATGGTGCCCAAGCGCAATTTTATTGCAGCCAAGCTCCTGCGCGAAGCGGTACAGGTAGCCGCGGCGCATCCTCGCGCAGAGGTAGCACGGCGATTTCTCGACGTTGTAAACGGACTCGAAAATGTCCGTCTCGAATATCGTGACCGGTATGCCCAGCGCGCGGGCGTTATCCTCGATTATGCGGCGGTTGTCGGCATTGTAGCCCGGATCCATCACGAGGTACTTGACCTCGAAATTGACCTCGCTGTACCGCTTCAGCTCCTGAAAAAGCTTCGCCATCAGCATCGAGTCCTTGCCGCCGGAGATGCACACCGCGACGCGGTCGCCCTCGTTGACGAGCTGATAGGTCTTGAGTGCCTTTATGAACTTGCTCATCAGCGACACGCGGAATTTCTTGCGTATGCTCTGCTCGACCCTCTCGCGCAGCTCCTCGTCGTTGCGGCGGCGCATCTCCGCGCGCAGCCACGCGATGTAGCCGCCCTCAAGGCTGTACGCCTCAAGCCCGCGGTCACACAGCTCGTCCGCGAGGTCTACGCTCACGACGCCGCGTGCGCAGTAGATTATCAGCTTTTTCCCGTCTGCCGGCGGGGATGTGAGCAGCTCCTCCGCGCTTATGCCGACGGAGCCGGGAATAAAGCCGTAGGCGCGGTCATGCTCGCCGCGGATGTCGCATATAACGCAGTCCTCCGGCTGAAGCTCGCCGAGCTTTTCAACAGATATCTCCATGTTCGGCCTCCTCCGGACACGTCATTCGTTCTTGGGCTCTTCCTTGTCTATCAGCACCCAGGATATTGAATCCGAGGGGCTGGGCAGATAGTTCACGACCACCGGCACGAAGCGGTACTCCGCCTGTCCGAGCGTGACGCGCGGCGTGATATCCTCCATGTTATAGACATAGGTACCCTTGTCCGTCGGGTGGTACACGCGGTCGAAGAGCTTCATAAACAGCACCGCATCCTGCCCGTTCGAGGTGTCGGGGCCGACAAGCGCCTTGCGGCTGTAGCAGTATATCGAGAGCCGCCCCGGCCTGTCCTGCAATGCGTCCGCCACGCTCACCGCGAAGCCGCACACCGCGTTCACGGCGCTCGGCGGGGAGGACATGTCGCGCGTGTAAACAAGCTTGGTGTTCTCGTCGGTTATCGTCGGGTGCAGGACGTTTGCGAGCACGACCTCGTCAAAGCCCATGTCGTAAAGCTCGTTGCACATGTCGATAACGTACTGCCGAAGCTCGGTATTATACGGGTCGAGCCACGCGCCCTCGTCGTCGGTGTAGTTGCCGCCGAGCTCGGTGCGCAGGCATACGGTCGTGCTGCGGGACGCGTACAGCGCATCACGGCAGACGTTTATCTCCGCGACAAGGTAGATGTCCTTGTCCTCGCGGGCTTTCAGCCCCGCGATAAGCTCCGGTATCTGGCGGGTCTGATCCGTCTCGACATAGAGCCCGTAATTCACCGCGGCCTGTGCCTGCGAGTTCCACATGAGGTTGCCGCTCACGGGCTTCATCTCCAGCACGAGCGCGTTGCCGACGCTGAGACGGTCAGCGTATTCGTTGAGCTTGTCCTGCGTGATGTTCTCGCTCGAAACGTAGATTGCGCGCATCGCGGGGACGTCCTCGCCGACCTGCGCCTCGACGCCGGAGTAGTCCGGATCGTCAAAGGTTATCGACGCGTCCACCGGATCGAACACCTTCACGACGTTTCCCTCGGAGTCCACGGTCGTTTTCTCCTCGCTCTCGAGAAGCGGCAGCTCGACCGATACGCCATCCTTGGAGATAACGGCGTACTGCTGCATCGAATAGAACAGCACGACAGTCAGCACGAGGAGGCCGATTATAACGGCGGCGGGGATTATCGCATAGCTGCGCTTTTTCCGCCTGCCTTTGTAAAATTCACTGTTTCTTGCCAAAAAAGTTCCCCCCAGCTTCGGGTAATCAGTCCTCTATCATCTCTATGCGGCGGATGTGCCGCTCGCCGTTGGAAAACGGGGTGTCGAGGAAGGTGTCAACGATCTTCAGCGCAAGGCCCGGGCCGACAACGCGCGCGCCGAGCGCGAGGACGTTGGCGTCGTTGTGCTGACGGGTCGCCTCGGCGGAGAAGCAGTCCCCGCAGAGCGCAGCGCGGATGCCGTGCACCTTGTTCGCGGCGATGGAGATGCCGATGCCGGTGCCGCAGATAATGATGCCGCGCTCACACTCGCCGGAGGCGACTGCCTTTGCCACAGCCTTGCCGTACACCGGATAGTCGCAGCTCGCGTCGGAATAGGTGCCGAAGTCCTTGTATTCAAGCCCTCTCGCGTCGAGGTGTGCCATGACCTCTTTTTTCAGTTCAAAGCCGCCATGGTCAGAGCCGATTGCAATCATTTTTATATTCTCCTATTCAATAGTAGTCCTATTTTATATGCTTGTGTAATTGTACCACTAACCGCCGCGCGGTTCAAGCCCGCCGCACGATATATTGTAAACATTCGGTGAAGTCTATTGACATTGCGTGGACAAATTCTTAAAATAAATTCAGATACTGATTTACGAGGCGCAGAAATGAAGCAAAGGTTACAGAAATTTTTTGAGGGCCGGCAGGGCATGGACGAGCTGTCCAAGGCGCTGTTCTGGGGCGGGCTAGCGGCTCTGCTGCTGTCCGGATTGTGCATAAAGCTGCTCAACGGCACGCTCAGCACGGTGCTGAGCTGGCTGGGGCTGGCGGCGGTAATATTCTGCTTCGTGCGCGCTTTTTCGCGGCGGCTGGCTCAGCGCGAGACCGAGAACAACGCGTTCCTCGCCATGCGTGCCAAGCGCAAGCGCGAGTGGGAAGCGCGGAAGGATCGCTTCCGCCAGCGCAAGAATTACAAGTTTTTCAAGTGCCCCGGCTGCGGCACGATACTGCGCGTGCCCCGCGGCAAGGGAAAGATACATATCAGCTGCAAATGCGGGTATATTCTATACAGGAAAACGTGAATTTGTGAATCGGGGCGGCGTGCAGCCGTCCCGCTTTTATCCCCCTACCAACAACGACACCCCAGATGCTGCGGCGCAGCATCTGGGGTTCGCCATTAACTATTCAATTCCGCTCAGAATTTATTATCCAGCTTATAGCTGATATCTTCCTCGAAGCTGAGCTTTGTCTCGCGGCCGGAGAGCATGCGCGACACGGCGGGTATATGCCGCACGAGCACCGCAAGCCCCGCAAAGAGCGCAAGCTTCATCACCAGCGGATCGTCCACCAGCAGAAGCGACGCGATGCACATTACCGCGGCTCCGGCCACAGCGCCGAGCGAAACATACTTCGTCAGCCATATGCCGAGCACCACGAACAGCAGCACCGCCAGCGCACCGGAGAAGTTCACGAACGCCATCACGACGAGCATGCATATTATCGCGTGGCTGCCCTTGAGATCGTAAAACACCGGATACAGCCGCCCCATCACAAGGCAGAAGCCCGCAAACGCGCGCCCGACGGCGGCCTGACCCTTTATGCCCATCAGCAGCCCGCCGATGAGGATCGGCAGGATATCGCGCACAAGCTCTACGAGCAGCAGCTTCACAAAGCCCTTCGCGCCGTAGATGCGGCGGAAGTTAGAGAGCGCGGAGCTGCCCGTGCCGAGACGGCGCAGGTTCACATGAAAAACATAATTCGACGCGATAACGACGCTGCTCATGCTGCCGATGCCATAGGCGATGACGGCAATGATTATCAGCAGAACGGTATATATCATTCCTTCTCGCCTTTCTGCCGAATGACGATGCATATCGGCGTACCCTCAAGGCCGAACACGGCGCGTATCTGATTCTCGATATAGCGCTGATACGAGAAGTGGAACAGCTCGCGCGAATTGCAGAATATCACGAAATTCGGCGGGCAGATGCCGGTCTGCGTCATGTAATATATCTTCAGGCGGCGTCCCTTATCCGTGGGCGGCTGGACTCTCGCCTGCGCGTCGGCAAGGACGTTATTGAGCATACCGGTAGTGATGCGCATATGGCTCTGGTCGTTTGCGAAGTTTATAAGCTCGAAGAGCCTGTCGGTACGCTGGCCGGTCATGGCGGAGATAAAGACGATGGGCGCGTAGCTCATGAAGCTCAGGTCGCGCATGATGTCCTTGCGCATCTTCTCCATGGTGCCGGTCTCCTTATCGACCAGATCCCACTTGTTGACGACGATGATGCTCGCCTTGCCCGCTTCATGCGCAAGTCCGGCGATCTTCGTGTCCTGCTCGGTGACGCCGTCGCGCGCGTCTATCATGATGAGGCACACATCCGCCCGCTCGATGGCGAGCTGAGCGCGCATGACGGAGAACTTCTCGATGCGTTCATCGACCTTCGACTTGCGGCGGATGCCGGCGGTGTCGATGAAGATGAACTTGCCGGTCTCGTTTTCAAACAGCGTATCGACCGCGTCGCGCGTCGTGCCCGCGACGTTGCTGACGATGAGGCGCTTTTCGCCGAGGATGCGGTTTATCAGCGAGGATTTGCCGACGTTCGGCTTGCCGATGACCGCGACCTTGACGTAGTCCGGCTCCTCGTCCTCTTCCTCCGCCTCCGGAAAATACCTGACGCACTCGTCAAGCAAATCGCCGGTACCGTGGCCGTGTACGGCGGATACTGCGATGGGATCGCCGAGACCGAGAGAGTAAAACTCGTAGAGCGCGGGATCCTCAGCGCCGGTGGAGTCGGCCTTGTTGACGGCGAGGACGACGGGCTTGCGCGAGCGCAGCAGCATATTCGCCACGTCCTTGTCCGCCGCGGTGACGCCGGTACGGATGTCGGTGACGAGGACGATAACGTCCGCCGCGTTTATCGCTATCTGCGCCTGCTCGCGCATGAACAGCAGTATCTCGCTGTCGGTCATCGGCTCGATGCCGCCGGTATCGACTATATCAAATTTTCTGCCGCACCACTCGCACTCGGCGTAGAGCCTGTCGCGCGTGACGCCGGGCGTGTCCTCAACTATCGAGAGGCGCTGTCCGACAAGGCGGTTGAAGAGCATGGACTTGCCGACGTTCGGCCTGCCCACTATTGCAACAAGAGGTCTTGCCATATCTTTCCCTCCTATTTATATATCTATTTTATCAATTCTGATTGTATCTGTAATAATCTGTGTCCTCGCCGCGTTCGGGGAGCTTCACCTCGGGCAGCTCGCCCGCCATCGCATCCCACAGCGCGAAGCCGTCCTGCTCGATGGGGTATATCGGCACTCCAAGCTCGCGCACGGCCTCCTCAAGCGTGATATCGTCGAGGAAGTCCATCTCCTGCCGCCGCAGCATATTCTGCGATATCAGCAGCCGCTCGCCAAGGTCTTTCCCCTTGAGCTGGCGGATGAGATCCTGTCCGGTTATGAGGCCGGTGACGTTGATGCTGTGGCCGAAGAAGTCGTTGACTATCGGGTAGACCTTACCCTTTAGTGTATCATATTTTTCCTGCGCGATGTCCACAAGTTTCTGGAAATACGGCGCGGCGGAAACGCCGGTCGCGATCGTGAAGGGTACGCCGTCCGGCGGGTCGGACAAGCGCAGCGCGGAGCGGAACTCCGTCTCCAGCATGCGCAGCATACCCACGCCGTTTTCAAGCTGGGTGTGCTCCTCGAAGAATTCGTCCGGCGGGAACTCGCGTCCGGCGAGGATGTAGAACTCGTCCCCGCAGAAGAAGATGCGCGTGCCGTGTTTTTCAAGGCACCTGTCGCCGAACTCGGTTATCATGTCCAGCGTCTCGGCGGCGTGCTCCTTTGTGAACGGTGTCAGCGGGTACAGCCCCTCGCGGAACTTCGTCAGTCCCACAGGGACTATCGACACGCTGTGCACCCCGGGGTACATCGCCTCGAGGTCGCGCATCGAGCGCATAAGCTCCTCTCCGTCGTTGAGGCCGGGGCAGCAGACGATCTGGCAGTTCATCGTGATGCCGGATTCCGCGAAGCGGCGCATGGTGTTTATCGTCTCTCCGGCGCGCGGATTGCGCAGCATGGCGCAGCGCAGCTCCGGATTTGTCGTGTGGACGGAGACGTTTATCGGGCTTATATGCAGCGCGATGATGCGCTCTATCTCGCGCTTCGAGAGGTTCGTAAGCGTGATGTAGTTGCCGAGAAGGAAGCTCAGGCGCGCGTCGTCATCCTTGAAGTACATGGTGCGGCGCATGCCCTTCGGGAGCTGGTCGATGAAGCAGAAAACGCAGTTGTTCGCGCAGGAGCGCGGCGTGTCCATCAGGTAGCTCTCGAACTCGAGCCCAAGGTCGCCGCCAACGGTCTTGCGGACGTGCACCTCGCGCTCACTGCCGTCGGGATGGCGGAGCACGACGTGCAGCTCGCTGTCGTAGGCGAAGAACTTGTAGTCGAGCACGTCTATTATTTTGTGGCCGTTTATCGATATGACCGCGTCGCCGGGGTGCGCTTTGCCATGCAGCGGGCTGCCGCGGTCGATGGATTTGATGAGATTGTCCATGTTCCTCCGAAATCGCGCGGCGCAGCCAAATGCTCTGCTCCGCATACGCAAAAGGAGGAAAGGTACTACCCTTTCCTCCTCAAGCGTTTTTACTTGCTCTCCTCAACATTGATGACCGCACGGCCCTTGTACTGACCGCAGTGCTTGCAAGCACGGTGAGGCATGCAGAACTCGCCGCAGTTGGGGCACTTGACGATTCCGGGAGCGGTGAGCTTCCAGGTAGAAGAACGTCTCTTGTCACGTCTCTGTCTCGATACTTTTCCTTTTGGGACTGCCATGTTGACACCTCCTGATAACGGCTGTTTTGAGCAGCTCTATTTTAATCTTTATCCAAAAGCTGCTCAAGCACAGCAAATCTTGGATCATTTTTTTTGCGGCACCCACAGGGGCCGAGGTTAAGGTTTTTGCCGCAGTCAGGACACAGACCCTTACAGTCCTCCTTACAGAGGAACTTGCTGTCCATATCCAGAATGAAGCAGGTGGACAAAATCTCGTCCAGATCTATTTCGTCACCCTGAAGCAGGAACAGCTCCGGATCGTCCTCGGCGTTCTCCTCCACAATGGTGGCGTGCAGCTCGGTGAGCTTGGTGCGCTCAAAGTCGCAGCCGCATCTGTCGCACACGCAGACCATATCCGCCCTGATCTCACCGGTCAGGTTCAGAATACCGGCCTCGTTATACACGCGCCCGACGGCCTTCGGCTTTGCCTTATACTCCTTTATCGCGGGGAAATCGAGCCTGTCGGTCTCCAGCTCCGTCTCGAAATCAACGGAAGCGCCCGGTATCTCAATTATCTCTCTCAGGTTAAGAAGCATAGTACACCTCGCACAGTCGCTTTAGTATTATAGATTAACTGACAAGGCTTGTCAACACTAATTTTATATAGTATAATAAAAAAAGTTAGAAAAACGAAAGGTTTCTGCCTGACAGCCATGAAAGAATTTACAATTAAAGCCAATGATGCCGGTCAGCGGCTCGACCGCTTTGTCGGCAAGGCCGTCCCCCTGCTGCCGGAATCGCTGCTGCAGAAGTACATCCGGCTCAAGCGGATAAAGGTCAACGGCAAAGGCGCCAAGCGCGACACGCGGCTCGCCCTCGGCGACACGCTTCAATTATACATCAACGACGAGTTTTTTGAAAGACCCCGCGAAGAAAATTCTTATTTAAAAGTCGGCACGCCGCGGCTCGACATCGTCTATGAGGACGAGAACATCCTGCTGGTGGACAAAAAGCCCGGTGTGCTGTGCCACAGCGCGGGCGTGTGGGACTACAACACCCTCATCGCCAACATTCAGGCCTACATGGCGCAGAAGGGCGAATGGCGGCCGAAGGAGGAGAACTCCTTTACCCCCGCGCTCTGCAACCGCATCGACCGCAACACCGGCGGCATCGTGATCGCGGCGAAAAACGCCGCGGCGCTGCGCGTGCTGAACGACAAGATACGCGACCGCGAGATCGAAAAATATTATCTCTGCGCCGTCCGCGGCAGGCCGAAGCCGGAATCCGGCCGGCTGGAGAACTATCTGTTCAAGGACGCGGATAAGAATCAGGTCTACGTGAAGTCTAAGCCCGAGCCCGGCGCGCGCACCGCCGTGACGGAGTATAGGGTGTTGCGCACGAATGGCGCGCTGTCGCTCGTGGAGTGCCGCCTGCTCACCGGCCGCACGCACCAGATACGCGCGCAGATGGCGCACGCGGGCTGGCCGCTGCTGGGCGACGGGAAGTACGGCGTCGAGCGCGTCAACCGCAGCTACGGCGAGAAGGGGCAGGCACTGTATTCGTACAGGCTGGAGTTCACGTTTCAGACGGACGCGGGCTGCCTTGAGTACCTCCGCGGGAAGGAGTTCCGCGTGAAGAGCGTGGACTTTGCGGAGAAGTATTTCGGCGTGACGGAGCTGGAATTTTAACTATTATTATATTATAAATTATATTACGGAGAAACACTATGCTATCAGTAAACGATCTATCCATGCAGTTCGGCTCGTCGGTGCTGTTTTCGCGCGTCGATCTGCAATTCACCGCCGGCAACTGCTACGGCATCATCGGCGCGAACGGCGCGGGCAAATCCACCTTCATCAAGATACTTTCCGGCGAGCTGGAGCCGACCTCCGGCAGCGTCGTGCTCGACCCGAAGCGCCGCATGTCCGTCCTCAAGCAGAACCAGAGTCTCTTCGACGACTACACCGTGCTCGACACGGTCATCATCGGCAACCAGCGGCTCTACGACTGCGGCAAGGAGAAGGACGCGATATACGAAAAAGAGGACTTCACCGACGAGGACGGCATCCGCGCGGCGGAGCTTGAGGAGGAATTCGCCGAGCTCGGCGGCTGGGAGGCCGAATCCGACGCGGGGCGCATCCTTCAGGGTCTCGGCGTGGACGTCAGCCTTCACCAGAGCCTCATGCGCGACGTTGATCCGCGTCTCAAGGTCAAAGTTCTGCTCGCGCAGGCGCTGTTCGGCCACCCCGACGTCATCCTGCTCGACGAGCCGACGAACAACCTAGACCTTGCAAGCGTCGTCTGGCTGGAGGACTTCCTGATGGACTACGAGGGCACCGTCCTTGTCGTCAGCCACGACCGCTATTTTCTCAACAACGTCTGCACCCACATCGTCGACATCGACTACGGCAAGATAAAGATGTACGTCGGCAACTACGACTTCTGGTACGAGTCCAGCCAGCTCATCCAGAAGCTGATAAAGGATCAGAACAAGAAGGCCGAGCAGAAGATTCAGGAGCTGCAGACCTTCATCGCCCGCTTCTCTGCGAACAAATCCAAGTCCCGTCAGGCGACCTCGCGCCGCAAGCTGCTCGACAAGATCACCGTCGAGGAGCTGCCCGCCTCGAACCGCCGCTACCCGTGGGTCGGCTTCAAGGCCGAGCGCGAGCCGGGCAAGGATCGCCTTTTCGTCACCGAGATCAGCAAGACCGTGGACGGCGTGAAGCTTCTGGACAACGTCAGCTTCATCGTCGGCAAGGAGGACAAGATCGCCCTCGTCGGCAAGAACGAGCTTGCCGTCACTATGCTTTACAAGATACTCATGGGCGAGGAGGAGCCGGACAGCGGCACGGTCAAATGGGGCGCATCCATCACGCCCGCCTACTTCCCCAAGGACAACGGCGCGTACTTCGACGGCTGCGAGCTTGACCTCATCGACTGGATGCGCCAGTTCTCCGAGGACAAGCGCGAGAGCTATCTGCGCACCTTCCTCGGCCGCATGCTTTTCTCCGGCGACGATGTGTACAAGACCGTCAAGGTGCTCTCCGGCGGCGAAAAGGTGCGCTGTATGCTCAGCCGCATGATGCTCTCCGGCGCAAACTTCCTGCTGTTCGACCAGCCGACGAACCATCTCGACCTCGAGAGCATCGCCGCGCTCAATAACGGCATGGAGGCCTTCAAATATAATATCATCTTCTCCTGCCACGACCACCAGCTCACCCAGACCGTCGCAAACCGCATCATAGAAGTCACCGACACCGGCATAATCGACCGCATGTGCAGCTACGACGAGTATATGCATATCAGCGATCTGGAGTCGGGTATAAGAGAATAAGGGAGGAAACAAGCATGACCGAAAGCGATCTCAAACTTATTGATTTTCACGTCACCGATATCACCTGCCACGTCAACACCGGCGTGAGTGAGGAGCTGCCCATGTCCATAAAGAGCAGCGTCAGCGCGCGTATGCCGGAGGAATTCGACGGCAGCCTGTATATCTACCTCAAGACCACCATCACAGGCCAGGATGAATCCCTGTTCCTGCTGGATGTGCTGACCGAGACTATCGTGCGGCTGCCCGAAGGCAAGACCGAGCTTGACGAGAACGACGCGCCGCCCTGCATCACCTTCGCCCGCCGCCGCAGCTACAAGGCGATACTCGAGATGAGCAAGGCCATGGGCATCGCCCCGCTCGATCTGGAAAAGACGCTGGACTGAGCTTTTCCGCCGCCGTTCGGCGCTGGCGGACACATTTCCTCCATTCCCGCACAAAAAGTTCTTGACAACGTGCGGGAATGGTGTATAATACGAGCATGTTTAATATTTTAACTCGTTGAAGCCCCCAGAATCGCAAGAGACTGGAGGCGGAGAGTCTCTGGAGAATCCCTTGGCCGGCTGGCCAAAGGGTGCCGAAGGTGCAAGGCTCGCGCAGAGCTGAATCTCTCAGGCAAAAGGACAGAGCGGCTCCCCGATCCGATGCGGATCGGGAATATATCGCTTTTGTTTTTCTCCGGAGCTGTGGCCGTCTGGCCGCAGCTTTTATCACTTTTATAAGGAGAAATCAGCATGGAAACCTTACTCAAGATCGTTCAGACCGTCAACAGCTATCTCTCGGACTACATCCTCATCGTCATGCTCGTCGCCGCGGGACTTTTCTTCTCGATAAAGACCCGCTTCGTGCAGGTGCGCTATTTCGGCGCGGCCATGCGCAAGGCGTTCGGCGAGGTCAAGCTCTTCGGCAAGAAGCATGACAGCGGCATGAGCTCGTTCCAGGCGCTCACCACCGCCATCGCCGCGCAGGTCGGAACCGGCAACATTGTCGGCGCATCCGGCGCGATCCTCATCGGCGGCCCCGGCGCGATATTCTGGATGTGGATAATCGCGTTCTTCGGCATGGCGACGATATACGCCGAAGCCGTCCTCGCGCAGACCACGCGTGTCGTCCATGAGGACGGCACGGTCAGCGGCGGCCCCGTGTACTACATAACCACCGCCTTCAAGGGGCGCGGCGGCAAGTTCCTCGCAGGCTTCTTCGCGGTCGCGATAATCCTCGCCCTCGGCTTCATGGGCGCGATGGTGCAGTCCAACTCCATCGCCGAGGCCTGCCACAACGCTTTCGGCGTGCCGAACTGGGTCGTCGGAGTGGTAATCGCGGCGGTGTGCGCGTTCATCTTTATCGGCGGCGTGCAGCGCATCGCGTCCGTGTCGGAGAAGATCGTCCCCGTCATGGCGACACTGTACCTCATCGGCGGACTCGTCATCCTCATCGCACGCATCCGCTACATCCCCGAGACCATCGGCATGATCTTCAAATATGCCTTTGTCCCCAACGCGCTCATCGGCGGCAGCATCGGCTACGCGCTGAAAACCGCCATCAGTCAGGGCGTAAAACGCGGCCTGTTCTCCAATGAAGCCGGTATGGGCTCCACCCCGCACGCCCACGCGCAGGCCAACGTCAAGACCCCGCACGAGCAGGGCATCGCCGCCATGGCGGGCGTGTTTATCGACACCTTCGTCGTCCTCACCATGACCGCCCTCGTCGTCATCTCCACGCTCTACGCGGGCAACGGCGTGCTCGCCTCCGGCGCTGCCGAGGGCATAAGCAAGACGAACATGGCACAGCTCGCGTTCTCGTCGGTGATGGGCAGCGGCTTCGGCAGCGCGTTCGTCGCGATATGCCTGCTGTTCTTCGCGTTCTCCACCATTGTCAGCTGGAACATGTTCGGCCGCGTCAACTGCCGCTACCTCTTCGGCAAGAAGGCCAATCTCATCTACTCCGTCATCGCGATCGCGTTCATCTTCCTCGGCTCGCTGCTTTCCAACGACCTCGTCTGGGAGCTGACGGATATGTTCAACCAGCTCATGGTCGTGCCGAACGTCATAGCGCTGCTGGCGCTGTCCGGCATCGTCGTCGCCTCCGTCAAGGCCGCCGACAGCCACAAGCTCGACAACAAGTAATAAAGCGTGTATAATAGCGATGCAGTTTCCTGCATCGCTATTTTTCTGGAGGAATACCTATGGATAATATAAATTATATAGATATGCCCGTTTCGGAGTTCACCGCGGCGCTCGCGTCTTCATCGCCCGCGCCCGGCGGCGGGGGCGCGTCCGCGCTCGCGGCGGCGCTCGGCGCATCGCTCGGCTGCATGGTGGGCAATCTCACCGTCGGGAAAAAGAAGTACGCAGAGAACGAGCCGCGCCTGCGCGAACTCATCGCCGAGGTGCAGTCCCTGCGCGAGCGGCTGCTGACGCTCGTGGATGCGGACGCCGAAGCGTTTCTGCCGCTGGCCGAGGCGTACCGCCTGCCGAAGGACGCGCCGGATCGCGGCGCAGTGATGGAGAACTGTCTGGCGGATGCCGCCGCCGTGCCGATGGAGATACTCGAGCTGAGCTGTCGGGTCATCGCGCTTCAGGAGGAGTTCGCCGCGCTCGGCAGCAGCCTTGCGGTATCGGATGCCGGTACGGGCGCGGTGTTCGCGTGGGCGGCGATGTACGGAGCGGCGCTCAACGTGCTCGCGAACACCCGCCTTATGGCCGACCGCGAGCGCGCCGAGGATATGAACCGCAGCGTGAACAAGCTGATGCAGGAATATCGGGTCAGAGCCGACCGCGTGTACGGGGATATTTTCGCAAAGCTGAGCGACAAATAGTTTATTGACAAGCCCATGCCCGTGTAGTACACTCTCCTTGCGCCACATCCGCCCAGAGCGGAGCGGCAGCAGGAGGAATTTAATATGAGCAACTCAACCCCGCGCAAAGGGCTGAAGCGGCAGGTGGGTCTGTCGCTGTTCTCGGCGATCATCGTCGTGCTGACAGTCCTCGGCAACTTTGTCCGTTTCGGTCCCGTTCCCATTACGCTTTCGCTCGCGCCGATAATCATTGGTGCGGCGGTCTACGGCAGCTCGGCAGGCGCTCTGCTGGGCGGTGTGTTCGGTCTGGTCGTTCTTCTCGGCGGTATTTTCGGCTGGGACGGCGGCACGGTCATGCTCCTCATGGGGCTCAATCCCATCGGCTGCATACTCATCTGCATCGGCAAGGGCATTCTCGCCGGATATCTTTCCGGACTTGCCTACCGCGCGATTGAAAAGAAAAGCCCCCTCGCGGCCGTCGTTACGGCGGGCATCGTGTGCCCGGTCGTCAACACGGGTCTTTTCATCCTCGGCATGCTCGTTTTCTACGGCTCGACCCTGCAGAGCTGGGCGGGCGGGCAGAACGTGATATACTACGCCATCTTCGGTCTCGCCGGTATCAATTTCGTCGTGGAGCTGCTGGTGAACCTTGTGCTCTCCTCCGGCATCACGACCGTTATCAAATACGCCGCGTCCCGCAGGTGATTGGTAAGTAAATAGGAAATAGTGAGTAAAGCTCCGGTAATACGATAAGTATTACCGGAGCTTTTGCGCATGTGGGGACTTGCGGGACAATTTGTGGTGCATTCTGTCTTTTCGCTATTGGCAATATTCCAAGTCTGGCGACCCCTCAGTCGGCCGCAGGCCGACAGCGTCTCGCTGCGGCTCGGTCACGACGCGGCTCTGACATGCCACCGGCATGTCATTCACTACCGCGCCGCCGCTTCGCTACCTAGTAGGGGCGCCAAGAGGTGCGGCCCCACCACTTTCAACTTACCCGAACAGCAGATTCACCAGCACGCAGAGCGCGGCGCCGAAAGCGGTGGGCAAGGCTGCAGCGAGGACTGCCCAGCGCATGCCGCCGCTCTCCTTCTTTATCGTCAGGAGCGTCGTGGAGCACGGCCAGTGCAGCAGTGAAAAAATCATCACGCACGCCGCCGTCGCCTGCGTCCAGCCGTTCGCGGCCAGCACCCCGCGCAGCGAAGCGAGCCCACCCAGCGGCGCAAGCCCGCCCTGCGCCGTATAGATCATCACCGCCACCGGCAGCACGATCTCATTTGCAGGCAGGCCCAATATAAACGCCAGCAGGATCGCGCCGTCCATCCCTAGCAGCCGCCCGACCGGATCAAGGGCGTCCGCCGCGTGCTGCAGAAGGCTCGCACCGCCGACGCTGATATTCGCCAACGCCCATATCGCCGCGCCTGCCGGAGCGGCGACCGCCGCCGCGCGGCCGAGCACGAACAGCGTCCGGTCAAAGATCGAGCGCACGAGCACCTGCCCGACCTGCGGCATCCGGTACGGCGGCAGCTCCAGCACGAAGCCGCTCTCCAAGCCGCGCAGCAGCGTGGCCGAGAGAAGCCCCGTCGCCGCAAATGTCAGCAGCACCGCGCCCGCGATCACACCCGTCAGCAGCAGCGCCGGAACAAAGGCTCCGCCGGCGGCGAAAAACATCGTGATCAGCGCTATCAGCGCCGGAAAGCGCCCGTTGCAGGGCATAAAAGCGTTCGTCAGCATCGCAAGCAGCCGCTCACGCGGGGAGTCGATGATGCGGCAGCCGACCACGCCCGCCGCGTTGCAGCCCAGCCCCATGCACATCGTGAGCGCCTGCTTGCCGCAGGCATGGCAGCGCTTGAACGGGCGGTCGAGATTATACGCGACGCGCGGCAGGTAGCCCACGTCTTCAAGCAGCGTGAACAACGGGAAAAATATCGCCATCGGCGGCAGCATCACCGACACCACCCACGCCAGCACGCGGTACGCCCCCTCGGCGAGCAGCCCGCGCAGCCAATCGGGCGCGCCGAGCGCCGCGAGCAGCGCGTTCAGCGCCGTCTCACCGCGTGAGAGCAGCCGCGACAGCAGCTCTGACGGGTAATTCGCGCCGATGATGGTCAGGTACAGCACCATCGCGAGCAGCGCCAGCATAATCGGGTAGCCCAGCAGCCGCCCCGTGACGACGCGGTCAACGCGCCGATCGCGTCCGGTATAGCCCGCGGCGCGCCGCACACAGGCGGCGCACACGCTCTCGCCCTCCGCCATTATTGCCGAGACGAGCATATCCTTCAGCCGCTCGCCGTCTATCCCCTGCGCCGCAAGGAGTTCCCGCTCCGCCGCCGTGAGGGTCGGCAGGGCGCTGCCGAACAGTCCGCCGCCGAGAAACGCGTCGATGCGGCGGTTCAGCGTATCGTCGTTTTCAAGCAGACGCAGGCAGAGCCAGCGCGGGCAAAGCCGCCCCGCACACAATTTTTCCGCCGCGGGCAGCAGCGCCGTGACCGCAGCCTCCACCGGCGCGGGGTACGGTATCGCATAGCTTTCCGCCGCGGGCGAGACCAGCATTTCCGGTATCGCGGCGAGGAGGCTTTCCCGTCCGGCACGCGTCCGCGCGGACACGCACACCGCGGGCATACCCAGCCGCGCCGACAGCGCCGCCGCGTCCACCTCTATCCCCTTCCGCGCCGCCTCATCGACAAGATTGACGCACACGAGCGCGCGCCCGCCCAGCTCAAGCGTCTGTAAAACAAGGTTCATATTCCGTTCAAGGCAGCACGCGTCGCAGACGATGACGACCGCATCCGCGCCGCCGAAGCATATAAAATCGCGCGCGACCTCTTCCTCCGCGGAGCGCGCCATCAGCGAATAGCAGCCCGGGAGATCGACCAGCAGATGCTCGCCGCAGCGGCCGCGCGCGTTCACGACGGTCTTGCCAGGCCAGTTTCCCGTGTGCTGGTGCAGTCCGGTGAGGCCGTTGAAAACCGTGCTCTTGCCGACGTTCGGGTTCCCGGCCAGCGCGATCACGCTCCCGCCCGCGCCGGGGCGCAGTTCGGTCTCCGCCGACGCGCCGCGTCCGGTGGAGCTTCCGGTCAAGCCCATGTCTCTCCCTCCTCCGCAGTCCGAAGAATGATGCTCAGGCAGTCCTCGCGCCGCAGCGCCAGCACCGCGCCGCGCACAAGAAACGCCCGCGGGTCGCCGCCGGGACTGACGCCGACGCACTCGATGCGTGCGCCTGGGGTCAGCCCCATATCCAGCAGGCGGCGGCGCATACCGCAGCCCTGCTCCAGCCGCACAAGCTCCGCCGTCTCGCCTGTGCGCAGCCGCGCAAGGCTGAATTCTCCGTTACAGTCCAAAAATAACACCCGCTTCCACCATCAGTATATTGCGCGGCGGCAAAGCGGGTTCATTCCCCCCTCGACTTTTGGGGAGAAGTGTGATATATTCGATTATATACATCTAACCACCGGAGGCGCGAAAATGCCCGCAATAATCGACCATGACGCAGTCAAAATGAATATCCTCGCGGCGTTCCAGAGCTGCATCGAGGAGCGCACCATCACGCAGATACCGCTGCGCATGGTGGCCGAGCGCGCCGGAATGTCGCACTCGAAGCTGCTGTATTACTTCAAGAGCAAGCATGAGCTGCTGGTGAGCTACGTGCGCTACACGCGCGAATACATGACGGAGAAGTGCGTGGCGTGGTTTGCGGAGCACCCGCGCGAAAACTACGGCTCGAACCTCGACTACATGAACGCGTTCATGGAATACGTCGCGGTCGGCAAGCCCGGCGAGGTGCGCCCGAACGCCACCACGCAGACCTACGTTCTTGCCCGCTACGACGATGAGATCGGCCGCCTTGTGCGCGAGGAATTCGCCGAGTGGCGGCGCATCATGGAGCGGTGCCTGATAAAAATTTACGGCGAGGATGTCGGCGCGCGCGAGGCTGAGGCCATGATGATCCTGATCGCGGGGACGTTCATATGCAACTATAACGGCGCGCTGACCGGCAATATCAACAATAACATCATCGGATATTTGAGCAATCTATCAAAGAGCTGAGGCGAGAAACTGCAATGAACATCGAACATGTTGCAATGTACGTAAACGACCCGGATGCCGCGCGGGATTTCTTCATAAAATATCTTGGCGCGCGCTCGAACGGCGGCTACCGCAACCCGAATACGGGCTTCCGCTCGTATTTTCTCTCCTTCGACGGCGGCGCGCGGCTTGAGATAATGAGCAGGCCGGGGATGGCGGAGCTGCCGAAGGAACCTGCCCGCACCGGCTACGCGCACATCGCTTTCAGCATGGGCAGTCGGGAGAATGTGGACGAGCTGACCGCAAGGCTCCGAGCCGACGGCTTTGATGTCATCAGCGGTCCACGGATGACGGGCGACGGCTACTACGAAAGCTGCATCGTCGCCATCGAGCAGAATATGATCGAGCTGACGGTCTGAACCGGCGGCGAATCAGGCACAGGGAGGGAATGTTATAATCTTATATTTTTCCGCGACGGGAAACTGCAAATATGTCGCTTCGCGGCTCGCGCAGGCCGAGGGGCAGGAGACGCTGTTCATCGTCGACTGCATCCGCGACGGCCGCTATGCCTTTGAGGACGAGGCCATCGAGATGCGGGACGGCAAGCCCGTCTGGGTCAAGGACAAGTGCGTGATGTGTCTCGGTTGTCTGCATCGATGTCCGAAATTTGCATACCATCAGTTGACAAGGGCAAACACGGTTTTGGCGGGCAGAAATGCGCCCATACTTCTTCAAAGTCCTTGACAATACGGGGCAGTATTCTCGGCGGCCTTTTCATCGTCTGGCCACATTTCTGCTCCGCCAAAACTGCTTCGCACCTGACAGGGATGGATTTTCGAGTGATTTTTGCTTTTTGAGACGCAGATGTGTCGTAGTCCTATAATTCAAATTAAAGCCCAACGAAGTGGGTTTGATTTGAGAAGGAAGAAGGAGATTGCAGAGTGCAGCTTTTGCCGCAAGGCGGAAGCGGAACGGTGCAAGCTTCTTCTGACGAGACGGAAAGACGCGCTGTCAGGCGTGTCTGCCCTTGTTAACTGATGGTACACTACGGCGAAAACACGCGGCGGCACGGGCAGTACACGAACCCGAACGTGAAGCTGTAACAGCTGGCTCCGCACTCTCGTCTGACCAGCGCAGGACAAAATTTTAAGGCTGGAGGGCTATATGTACAAGACTGATATTACACCTACAAGGTGGATCGTGTATGACATTTTCGGGAACGTCGGGTGGATCGCCTACTATGTCGTTCTGGTGAAATGCTTCGCGGAAAAACCGGAATTCATGCAGTACTGGGGCTTGGCGGCGGTGGCCGTGCTGGCCATTATTCCGGCGCTTCTCATGCTGGTTGGGCTGGTCGAGCTTATCAGCGAGCGCATACAGAAGCTGGACTATATTCTGCCCAAGGCTCGCGTTTACAGGGGCTTCGGGGCGCTGAGCCTCGGCGGCATCACGGGCGGCGGCCGTTGCGCTTATCGGCATCGTGTACGCGCTGATAGTGGGCGCGGGCGAGGACATCTGCTATCTGTACATCATGCTCGCGGGCGGCGTGCTGTGCGCGGTGTTCGCGGGGCTGTGCTTCAAGAGATACAAGAAAATGCCCGAAGCCTGAGGGCGGGAATTCAAGATAATTTGGAATTGAAAAGGAGTTTATACATATGAAAAAGCTCAGAGGCATCGCGGTTTTGCTGTTCGCCATTCTGCTGCAATTGTGTAGCTCCGGTTTGGAGCCGCTCACGCTGGCGGTAGGCGCCGCGGGGCTGGTGCTGACCTTCGTTGACGATAAGAAGGCCGAGTGACTCGGCAAGAAACTAAATCTGAAAGCAAAAAGGAGTTTGCTCATGGGAAAAGCGCTCGGTTCGTGGAGCGGAATGAGAAAGTACCTTGAACAGGAAATGCTCGCCGATTCGCTTCACGGCAGGATAAGATACGGCTGCACCTCATACGTGGGGATGGATGGCTGCCGGATTTTTGAGGTGTGCGTGGACGGCGTACAGGTAAAGCGCTTTTCTTGGGAAACCGTAAACACGTACTTTATCAACAGCGGCTACACGACAAATCCCGCTCCGGGCGGAGTCGGCGATTATTGGGCGGAGTTTTGGACGCTATTGAAAAAATACCCGCCCGACCAGCGCACGGAATATACAGACGAGGAATTCTGCGAGGCTTTGGAAGCATACCGCAATCAAAACATTCAGGAGAGTATCCGTTCCGATGACCCTATCGTCAGAATGTTTGTGGTTCTGGACAGAAGAGTAGGAAAACGGACTCTTCAAAAGCTTCAGGAATCCTTTGAAACCCAGCCCGATTGGGTACGGCAGTTCTATTTGTTAAGAGTAAACGCCGAGACGGGCGGAAACAAGGGCGAGTGACACAGCAAGAATCTAAGGAGGACACGGCAAAATGGCAATAACGCTTCTCTCGGCGCTCATCATAATGGCGGCGTATTTTCTCATACTGTACGCCGGGGTCGCTTTCATTCAGGACAAGCGCTTTTTCTCTTCCGCGCCGAAGGAGAATCTCGACGCGATACCCGATAAGAAGGAGCGGTTCCGCGGCGCGCATGTGATTGGCTGGATCATCGGCATACTTGCGATTTTGATGTTCGCGGGCGCGTTCGTTCTCGCCGCGTGGGACGGCGTGAAAAACGGCTTCGGATTCGGCCGGTTCTTCGCGCGGTTCATTGCGATCCTCTACATCATGGAGCTCTACGACATTGCGTTCTTCGACTGGGTGCTGCTCTGCCACTCGAACTTTTTCCCGCACTTCTATCCGGAGCTGAAGGGCGTCGTCGGGTCGCATCAGTTCGGGTACAACAAGAAATCGCACATAATGCACTTCATCGTATACATCCCTGTCTGCGCCGCGCTCGCGGGAATCTGCATGTTGTTCTGAACGCTGAAATCATGCTCTTGCCTTCCTCTGACGCAGTCTTAACTCTGCCTTGTCTTTTCCCTAATGGCAATCTATAAAGACTGGCGCCCCCTCAGGCGCTGACGCACCAGCGTCTCGCCGCGCCGCCGCTTCGCTACCCAGAAGGGGAGCCAAGGGGATTACCATAACCATCATTGATACACAAAAAGGCTGTCATTATACAATGACAGCCTTTTTCATATAAAGTTCCCAAGCTTCAGACCGGCGATGAGCATTTTCAGCCCCATCGCCGTGACGAGCACGGACGACACGCGCGCCGCGTATTTTTTCAGCTTCGGCGGAACAAGCCCCTTGCACACGCCAAGCAGAAACAGCGTGGGCACTGTGCCGAGGGCGAAGCACAGCATCACCGCCGCGCCCCGGACGGCAGAGCCCGTGCCGACGGCGTAGGTCCACATCGCGTAGAGCGAGCCGCAGGGCATAAGCCCCGTCGCAAGACCCGCGATAAGCGGCGCGCCGCCCTTCGGCAGGCCGCGTCTGCGCGGCATGAGCTGCGCCGCGAGCCGCCGCAGCGCCGGAGCAGAGCCGGACAGATTCACGCCCATGAGCGCGACCGCCGCGCCCGCAAGCGTAAAGACCATGGACTTTGTCTGCGCGCCGTAGCTTATCGCCGCGCCAAGCCCGCCGCACAGCGCGCCCACCGCGGCATAGGCCGCGACTCTGCCGAGATTATAGGCCGCGGCGGCGCGAAGCTCCGCGCCGCGCCCGACGTCGATACCCCCTCCCTGCGCCATGGCGATGCCGCCGCACATGCCGAGACAGTGCACGCTCGTGACCATGCCGAGCAGCAGCACCTGAAGCAGGCTCATACCGGCGCTCATGACCGGAGCGCCCGGCTTCGCATACCGAGTCAGCAGCCAGGTCAGCAGGATTACGGCAGCCGCGCATATAGCATCCGCCGCCACGCCGCCGAGTCCGCCGCCGCCCACGCCGTAACCGGCATTTTTCACGCACTGCTCCAGCCGCTCCGGCGTGACGATGGCGGGGTCATACTTCACGCGCGCGGCGCTCTTATAATAGCTGACCTCCGCGTCCATGACCCCGCGCTCCGCGAGCAGCGCTGCGGCGATCACGTCCTCACACGAGGGGCAGACCATGCCGCCGAGCTTCATATCCAGAATTTCCGTCGTATACGCGCTCATTTTTTCTCCACCGCCTTCTTCAGCCGCAGGGAATTCATCAGCACCGCGATGGACGACAGGCTCATCGCCGCCGCGGCCATCGAGGGATTGACGACACCGAAGGCCGCCGCACCGACCGACAGGACGTTATACAGCAACGCCCACGCGAGATTCAGCCTTATCGCGCCCATCGTCGCGCGCGAGACTTCAAGCGCGTCCGGTACGGCGCTCAGTCTGCCGCCGAGCAGCGTTATGTCGGACGACTCGATCGCGACGTCCGTCCCGCCGCCCATGGCTATCGCCGTGTCTGCCGCGGCGAGGGCGGGCGCGTCGTTTATCCCGTCGCCGACCATGGCGAGCTTCAGGCCGCGCGATTGCAGTTCGCGTACTTTTTCGGCCTTATTCTCCGGCAAAACGCCGCTGAGGACGTATTCTATATCACATTCGGCGGCGACCGCCTGCGCCGTGCGCTCGTTGTCGCCAGTGATGAGCCACAGCTCGACGCCGAGCTTTTTCAGCCGCCGCACCGTCTCCGCCGCGTCCGGACGGAGACGGTCGGCCACGCCGATGACGCCCAGCAGCTTCCCGCCGCGGGCGACGCAGACCTCGGTTTTCGCCTGACTGCGGACGTCGGGCAGTGCGGCCAGCGGCGATATGTCCACGCCCAGCCGCGCCATCAGCTCACGGCTCCCCGCTGCGAGCGTTTCGCCGCCGGTTCTGCTGGTCACGCCGAGGCCGGGCAGATTCTCAAAATCCGTCAGCTTCGGCGGCAGCATACCCGCACAGCCGAACGCCGCGCCGCGGCACACCGCCTGCGCCACCGGATGCTCCGACAGCCGCTCGACCGCCGCCGCGCACACCGCCAGCTCCTGCGGCGAAGTCCCGCTGCAAGGCAGCAGCTCCGTGACCTCCGGCTGACCCCATGTGAGTGTGCCGGTCTTGTCGAACACCACAGCGCCCGTGCGCCAGCAATTTTCTATTGCCGCGCCGTTTCTGAACAGGACGCCCAGCTCCGCCGCGCGGCCTGTACCGACCATGATGGCCGTGGGCGTGGCGAGACCGAGCGCGCAGGGGCAGGCGATGACCAGCATGCTGCACAGGCAGTTTATCGCCCTGTCCCAGTCGCCAGGGGCGAGCGCGAAGAACCACAGGCAGAACACGCCCGTCGCCAGCGCGATCATCACCGGCACGAACACCGCCGCGATCTTATCCGCCAGCCGCTGCACGGGCGCTTTGGAGCTTTGCGCGCGCTGCACAAGGTCGATTATCTGCTGGAGAACGGAGTCCTTGCCAAGCCGCGTCGCAGCGAGCTTCACACTGCCGGAGCGGTTGAGCGTGCCGCCGAGCAGCTCGTCGCCCTCGGCTTTATCTACCGGCAGGCTCTCCCCCGTCAGCAGCGACTCGTCGACCGCGCAGCGCCCCTCGATTATCACGCCGTCCACGGGGATGCGCTCCCCCGGGCGGATGATGACGACGTCGTGCTCCTCGATCTCCTCAATGCTCAGCTCCTTCTCCTCGCCGCCGCGCTGCACGAGCGCGGTTTTCGGCTGAAGCCGCATGAGGCGGCGTATCGCCTGCGAGCTTTCGCCCATGGCAAGCTGCTCAAGGTAGCGCCCGAACAGCAGCAGCGCGATGAGCACGCCGTTGGAGAGGAAGTACAGCATCTTCCCGACAGTAACGGTGAACGCGACGTAGCTGCTGTAAAGGTAAATTATCGTTGTCGACAGCGCGACGAGGACGTCCATGTTCATCGTCCCGTTGCGCAGGCCGCGCCAGGCGCCGCGGTAAAAATACATGCCCGGCCAGAACTGGATCACGGTTGCGATCACAAACTGGACAAGGTAGTGCATCTCCCAGACGAGCGGCACGCTCAGAAGCGTCGCGGCGACGATGAGCCGCAGCAGCGCGAGCCGCTTTCTGACCTCCGACTCCTCCTCGCCGCTGGTCATCTCGCCCAGTTCCGCCCACACACCGACCTCGCGCAGCGCCGCGAGCAGACGGCGGCTGTCCGGATTCACAGGCCAGACGCGGACGAGGATACCGCCGGTCTCGGCGTTCTGCTCCGCGCTCTGCACCTCTTCCATGGCGCGCAGTGCGGCGAGGGCACGGCTCATCGTCTCCGCGTCGAGCGCGGGGCATTTCAGCTCCACGCTGTCCGCCGGAACGCCGAAGCCCGCTTTTTTCACCGCGGCAGCAATCGACGCGATGCTCGCCTCGTCCTCGCCATAGCTTATGAGCGCGCGGCCGGATGCGTAGTTCACCGCCGCGTCGCGTACGCCGTTCACGGTGCCAAGCGCGCGGTTCAGCCGCTCGACGCAGGCCGCGCAGTCGATATCGCTGATTTTCAGGGAAAGTTCTTTCATTGCGGACACCTTGCTCAATACGTCCGATACGGGAGACGCTGTCCCCCGTATCAGCTGATATAATTCTTATTTTGCCGCGTTTTCGGCTTTTACGGCCTTTTTGATCTCGAAAAACTTCTTGAGAGAGATGACGGAGCAGGGCAGGCAGAACACCGGCACGTGGAAGAGCAGGATCCAGCTGAGGGTATCGACGCCCTGATAGAATTGCATGCCGTTGCCCGCGTCGTACCAGACGCCCTCGATAAGCTCAAAATATGTAAAGTTCCAGATGCCCCAGTTCAGGCCGCTGGAGGATCCGAAGCAGTGCAGCACGACGAACGAGAGCGAGGTGACGATGCCGCCCAGCGCGCTGACGAGCGTCGCGGACATGCGGCGGCTCTTGGCCAGAAAGAGGGACACGACGGGCAGCACGTAGACGATGAGGTTCAGCGCCCAGAGCGACAGCGGAATGGTGTAGCCCCAGTTGACGGCCTGACGGATATGGTCGCCGTCGTGGATGAGCACCGACACGAGCATGATCACCGCGCAGATGCCCATTGTCTTGGTGGTCTTCGCGTCAAGCTTTGTGTCCAGCAGGCGGACGGCGTTTTTCTCCTTGGATGACATTGCAATATCCTCCCCAGAATTTTTATTATTGACCGTTTGGTCAATAATAAAAATAGCACATTCTTCCGGCATTGTCAATAACTTGACTTTCGTTTTTATGGGTGGTAATATGTTTTTATAACCACACGGTCAACAAAAATCAGGCGGTGATATTTTGAGCGAAGAGAAGCATATACGGATCTATCCCCTGCGCTGCGGCAGCATCCGCGTGTCGCCGAAGATGGCCTACGGCGGCGAGCTTGGGCTGCGCGGTGCGGTGGAAATGGCGCTCTGTCCGGACAGGGCGCGCGTCGAACTGCCCGTGTTCGCGTTTCTGATAGAGCATCCGCTTGGGCGGCTGCTGTTCGACTGCGGCTGGCGCCGCGAGATAAGCCCGGACGGGCGCTATGACGTGAAGGCCGTGCGCCGCATATTGCCGGAGCGGCTGGCCGCGCTCTACCACCCGACGCTACTGAAGGGCGAGGCAATCGACAAGCACTTGGCGGCGCTTGGGCTGCAGGCGGAGGATATCGACTGTGTGCTCATAAGTCATCTCGATCCGGATCATGTCAGCGGCATCCGCCATCTCACAGGCGCGAAGCGCTTTCTCATGGCCGAGGAAGAGCGGTTCTGGAGCTGCCGCACGGTCTACGCCATGCGCGAGCCGAAGGAGCTGTGGCGCGACAGGCCGATCGACGTGTTCTGGTACAAGGGTACGCCCATCGGGCCGAACCGCTGGTCGTACGATCTGTTCGGCGACGGCAGCGTGCAGCTTGTAAACGTCCCCGGCCACACGGACGGGCAATTCGCCGCCAAGATTCAGAACGGGAGCCGCTTTGCGCTGCTGACCGCCGACGCGGCATATTCGCCGCGCTCGTGGGAAGAGATGATTGTGCCGGGCTTCGGGTTCAACCGGCTGGCGCAGCGGAAGTCGTTGGAGTGGATACGCGCTGAGGCCGCGTTGGCCGGCTGCGCCGCCGTGCTCGCGAGCCACGACCCCGGCATCAGCGGGGATGTTATTGTGCTGTGAAGTAAAATAATAACGGGACGGCATATATGCCGTCCCGTGGTGTTTACTTTGCTCTTTCTTTTTCCTATTGGCAATAGCCCAAGTCTGGCGACCCCTCAGACGCTGACGCGCCAGCGTCTCACTGCGGCTCGGTCACGGCGCGGCTCTGACATGCCACCGGCATGTCATTCACTACCGCGCCGCCGCTTCGCTACCCAGAAGGGGAGCCAAGGGGGTGCCACATCTCTGCTCACGAGCAGAAGCGGTGCTTGCCGATGGTGACGATCAGCGGGCGCGACCAGATCCACTTGCTGGTCGCGGTGGCGGGATTGAAATAATATATCGCGCCGCCGCTCGGGTCGGAGCCGTTGAGCGCGTCCTGCGCGGCGCGGTAGGCGCTCTCGGCGATCGGCTCGTCAAACTGGCCGTCGTCAAGGCAGGAAAACGCGCCGGACTGATATATCACGCCCGAGATTGAATTCGGGAACGACGAGTGCCGCACGCGGTTGAGCACGACAGCGCCGACGGCCACCTGCCCCGTATACGGCTCGCCGCGCGCCTCGGCGGAGATCACGCGCGCGAGCAGATACAGATCGCCCGACTGCGTGCCGCCCGACGAATCGCCCCCGCCGCCGTTTATGCCCAGCGCCGCGAGCGTCTGCGCGCCGACGACGCCGTCTGCGGTCAGGCCGTTCTTCTGCTGAAAATACTTTACCGCCTTCTCGGTCGCGCTGCCGAACACGCCGTCGACCTCGCCGGAATAATAGCCCCAGTTTTTCAGGCGCGTCTGTATCTCGGTCACGGTGGCGCCGCTCGCGCCCTTTTTATACGCGTCGCCCCATGCGCCCGTCAGGCTCGCCGTCACGGCGCAGACCGTCAGCATCACGCACAGCCCCGCCGTCCACATTCTTTTTCTCCAGTTCAAAACAACACCCCCACAAGCTTTTTGATAGTTTGTGGGGGTGCTTCCTGTTTTATTCAGTTCGGTTCAAAAATCAATCCTTGCTGCGGGTGCTGATCTCCTCGCCGATCTTCGCCATGAACTCATCAAGCGGCATCGCGCCAAGGTCGACGCCCGCGCGGGTGCGGACGGAGACGGTGCCGGCTTCGGCTTCCTTATCGCCGACGACAAGCATGTACGGGATCTTCTGCATCTGCGCCTCGCGGATCTTATAGCCGATCTTCTCGTTTCTGAGGTCGGTCTCGACGCGAACCTTCGCCGCGTCAAGCTTTGCGGCGACGCTCTTGGCGTAGTCTGCGGCGCGGTCGGTTATGGGCATGACCTTGACCTGAACCGGAGAGAGCCACACCGGGAATGCGCCGGCAAAATGCTCGGTAATGACGCCGATGAAGCGCTCGATGGAGCCAAAGACAACGCGGTGGATCATGACGGGGCGGTGCTTCTCGCCGTCAGCGCCGGTGTACTCAAGCTCAAAGCGCTCGGGCAGCTGCATATCGAGCTGGATGGTGCCGCACTGCCAGGTACGGCCGAGGGAGTCCTGAAGATGGAAGTCCAGCTTCGGGCCGTAGAACGCGCCGTCGCCCTCGTTGATAACGTAGCTCTTGCCCATCTCGGTGATGGCTTCCTTCAGCGTCTCCTGCGCGAACTCCCAATCCTTCTCGTCGCCCATATGATCGTCGGGCATGGTGGACAGCTCTATCTCATAGGGCAGGCCGAAGAGGGAGTAGACCTCATCGAAGAGGCGGACGACGTTCTTTATCTCGTCCTTCATCTGATCCCAGGTCATAAAGATATGCGCGTCGTCCTGAGTGAAGCAGCGGACGCGGAACAGGCCGTGCAGTGCGCCGGACAGCTCATGGCGGTGCACCAGACCCAGCTCGCCCACGCGCAGCGGCAGGTCACGGTAGGAATGCGGCTCGGATTTATACACCAACATGCCGCCGGGGCAGTTCATGGGCTTTATCGCGTAATCCTCGCCGTCGATGACGGTGGTGTACATGTTCTCTTTGTAGTGATACCAGTGACCGGAGGTCTCCCAGAGGTGGCGGTTGAGTATCATCGGGGTCGAGACCTCGACGTAGCCGTATCTCTTGTGTACCTCACGCCAGTAGTCGATAAGGGTGTTTTTCAGCACCATGCCCTTCGGCAGGAAGAACGGGAAGCCGGGGCCTTCCTCGGTCAGCATGAACAGGCCCAGCTCCTTGCCGAGACGGCGATGGTCGCGGCGCTTTGCCTCCTCAAGACGCTGAAGATATGCGTCCAGCTCGTCCTTCTTCGGGAAGGCTACGCCGTATATGCGCTGGAGCGTCTGACGGCTGGAGTCGCCGCGCCAGTAGGCGGCGTTGCAGGCGGTGAGCTTAATGGCGTTGCCCTTGATGCGGCCGGTGGAGTCAAGGTGCGGGCCGGCGCAGAGGTCTACAAACTCGCCCTGGCGGTAGAAGGAGATGTGCGCGTCCTCCGGCAGGTCGTTTATAAGCTCGACCTTATACGGCTCCTCGCGCTCCTCCATGAACTTGATGGCCTCCTCGCGGGGCAGCTCAAAGCGCTCAAGCTTCAGCTTCTCCTTGCAGATCTTGCGCATCTCGGCCTCGATCTTCTCCATTATTTCCGGAGTAAAGGGGAAGGGAGAGTCCATATCATAATAGAAGCCGTTTTCAATGGCGGGGCCGATGGCCAGCTTGACCTCAGGGTAGAGGCGCTTCACGGCCTGTGCCAGCACATGGGAACAGGTGTGCCAATAAGTGCGGCGGTATTCTTCATTTTCAAAGCTGTATTTGTTCTCGTCCATAATGTCCTCCTAAATTAAAACACCCTTGACGCGACATATTATCGCGCCAAGGGTGCATAAAAATACACGGTTCCACCTTGAGCTTTCACTCATTGCCCGTTAACGCCGGGGATACGTGAGGGCATTTCCGCCCTCCGGCTCAGGAGCGGTCACTCGGAAGCATATCCGGGACAGCTTGCAGCCGGTGACTGTCCTCTCTGCGCGTATTCCGCTTCCGTGTTCTCCGTCAACGCCAGTTTCAATGCAGCTATGATAGCACCGTTTCCCCGGCCTGTCAATCGTTTTTGCCGATTTTGCGCTGGATGAGCTTTACAAGCTCAACGAGCGGGATGATGCAGGCGCCGAGGGCGATTGCGATGAGGTACTCGTTGAAGTCGACGGCGGTGAAATCAAAAGCGTTTGCCAGGAACGGCACTTCGCACACGAGGGTGGTTGCAATGAGAGAGCCTATGGCCGCGAACACCAGCGCCCTGTTATGGGTGCCAAGCTTGAAGATGCTGCCGCGCTGGGAACGCATGTTGAACGAATGGAATATCTCGGCCATGGACATGGTCAGGAAGGCCATCGTCGTGCCGTCGGCGCTGTTGGTTATCTCCCATACACCGGTCTCAATGAAGTGGCCGACGAAGTAGGACACCATGATGAGCAGCGTGACGAGCAGTCCCTGATACGCGATATCGAAGCCCATGCCGCCGGCGAAGATGCCGGCCTTTGCGTCGCGCGGGCGGCGGCGCATGACGTCCGGCTCTGCCTTCTCCATGCCCAGCGCCAGCGCCGGGAAGCAGTCGGTTACAAGGTTTATCCACAGCAGATGCACAGGCTCAAGAATGGTGAAGCCCAGTATGGTTGCGAAGAAGATGCTAAGCACCTCGCTCATGTTTGAGCCGAGCAGGAATTGGATCGCCTTGCGGATGTTGCCGTACACGCGGCGGCCTTCCTCGACAGCGCCGACTATCGTTGCAAAGTTATCGTCCGCGAGCACCATGTCGGCGGCGTTCTTGGTGACGTCGGTGCCGGTGATGCCCATGCCGACGCCGATGTCGGCGGACTTGATGCTGGGCGCGTCGTTGACGCCGTCGCCTGTCATGGCGGTGACGTAGCCCGCCTTGCGCCATGCGTTTACGATGCGGGTCTTGTGCTCCGGCTGGACGCGGGCATAGACGCTGATATTTTTGAACTTCTGCTCAAACTCCTCGTCGCTCATCTCGTTGAGCTGCGCGCCGGTGATGGCCTCGCTGCCGTCGGTGAGAATGCCGAGCTCCTTTGCGATGGCGACCGCGGTGTCGATATGGTCGCCGGTTATCATGATGGGGCGGATGCCCGCCTCGCGGCACTCCGCGATGGCGTCCACGACTTCGGGGCGGACGGGGTCTATCATGCCGCACAGCCCCATGAAGCACAGCTCCTGCTCAAGGGTCTCCGGCTCGAAGTTGACGGGCTTTGCATCCCAGACGCGCTCGGCACATGCGAGCACTCGCAGCGCGCGGTCGGCCATGGCCTTGTTCGCGCGGAGTATCTCGGCGCGGTACTCGTCGGTCATCGGGACGCGCCGGCCGTCGGAATCGATATAATAGGCGCACTTGCCGATAAGCACGTCGGGCGCGCCCTTGGTGTACTGAATGAAGCTGCTGCCGTTTACATGGACGGTGCTCATGAGCTTGCGCGTGGAGTCAAACGGAGCCTCGCCGCAGCGCAGGAAACGCGCCTTGAGCGTGGTCTTATCCGCGCCGAGCTTATTCGCCCATGCGACGAGCGCGGCCTCGGTCGGCTCGCCCGTGACCTTGCCGCTCTCATCCAGCTCCGCGTCGGAACACAGCGCCATGGCGGAAGCGAGCTTCTTCTCGTCGGTGCCGAAGTAATCGACGACGGTCATCTTGTTCTGGGTGAGGGTGCCGGTCTTGTCGGAACAGATTATCTGCGCGCAGCCGAGAGTCTCGACCGCAGTCAGCTTGCGAATTATCGCGTTGCGCTTGGACATGTTCGTGACGCCGATGGACAGCACCATCGTGACGACGGCGACAAGCCCTTCGGGGATGGCCGCGACGGCGAGGGAGACGGCGATCATGAACGAATCGAGCACGACCTCGACCGTGAAGCCGCCCGCGCGCAGCAGCTGTACAACGAACACCAGCGCGCATATGCCGAGCACCAGCCAGGTCAGTATCTTCGACAGCTGGGACATCTTTATCTGCAGCGGGGTCTGCCCCTCCTCGGCGGTGGCCAGAGCGTCGGCGATCTTGCCCATCTCGGTGTCCATGCCGGTGGCGGTGATGACGGCGGTACCGCGGCCGTAGACCACGGTGCTGCCCATGTAGACCATATTCTTGCGGTCGCCGAGGGTGACGTCCTTCGTCTCATCGACAAGGTTTATCGCGTCGATGAACTTCAGCACGGGGACGGATTCGCCGGTCAGCGCGGCTTCCTCTATCTTGAGGCTGGCGCTGGTGAGCAGGCGGCCGTCGGCGGGGATTGCGTCGCCCGCTTCGAGCAGGATGACGTCGCCGGGGACAAGCTCCTCGCTGTGGATCGTGACGAGCTTACCGTCGCGCAGCACCTTCGAGGTGGCAGCGGACATCTCCTGCAGCGCCTCGATGGCTTTCTCGGCCTTGTTCTCCTGATACACGCCGAGCACGGCGTTGACGACGACGACGGCGAGGATGATGATAACGTCGGCAAAGCTCTCGCCCTGCGTGACCGCGAGCACGCCGCTTATCGCCGCCGCGACGAGCAGGATGATTATCATCGGGTCTGCCATCTGGCCGAAGAAGCGCTTGATTAGGGACTCCTTGGCAGGCTCCTTCAGCTTGTTTTTGCCGTGCGCTTCGAGCCGCTTCTGGGCTTCGGCGCTGCTCAGGCCGTTCTCGGAGCTGTCAAGCTCGGCAAGGACGGCTTCCTTTTCTTCGCAATAGGTTTTCATAGGCTATCCTCCCATATTAGTTTCGCCTGCGGAAGCCGTTTTATTTACGACTTGGCAAATAAAAAAAGACTCCTACAGCGTGAGCTGTAAAAGTCTTGCAAAATACATGAAAAACAGAGCATGTATCCGATACGCCGAACCTTTCGGTTGGGATGACGACGCATCAACGCACATATGCGCAAGCTACTCCCCTTTAACGCGCTTAGTTTAGCATAAGCCCCGGCGGAAGTCAATCGACTTTCGCCGGGATTTGGGCAGAATTAACTATTTGGCCATTTTTTAGCCTTAAATTATACATTAAACCTGAAGAGGGTCACATCTCCGTCGTGCATGACGTAGTCCTTGCCCTCGCTGCGGACAAGACCCTTTTCCTTTGCCGCCGCCATGCTGCCGCAGGCCTTGAGATCGTCGAAAGCGACTATCTCCGCGCGGATGAAGCCGCGCTCAAAGTCGCTGTGTATCTTGCCCGCCGCCTGCGGAGCCTTCGTCCCGCGGCGGATAGTCCATGCGCGGCACTCGTCGCTGCCGCAGGTCAGGAAGGATATCAGACCGAGCAGCTCGTAGGAGCATTTTATCATGCGGTCGAGTCCGGACTCCTCAAGCCCCAGCTCCTCAAGGAACATCAGCTTGTCCTCCGGCTCCAGCTCCGCCATCTCCTCCTCGACCTTGGCGCATATCGGCAGGACCTGCGCGCCCTCTTCGGCCGCGATGGCGGCGACGGTCTGGTAATATTTGTTGTCTGCAAAGTGCGCGACGCCGTCCTCGTCCATGTTCGCGGCGTAGATGATGGGCTTTGAGGTCAGCAGGTCGCTCGTCGCGATTATTTCGGCGTCGTCCTCATCGCACTCGAAGCTGCGGGCACTCTTGCCGTTATTCAGGTGCTCGAGCAGCGCCTTGAACACGTCCGCCTCGTGCATGAACTTCTTGTCGCCCTTCGCGGCCTTGAGCGCCTTGTCGATGCGGCGCTCGACCATCTCCATGTCGGCCATGATAAGTTCGAGGTCGATGATATCGATGTCGCGCTTCGGGTCGGTGCTGCCCTCAACGTGGATGACGTTCTCGTCGTCAAAGCAGCGCACGACGTGGATTATCGCGTCGGTGGCACGGATGTTGCCGAGGAACTTGTTGCCGAGCCCCTCGCCCTTGGACGCGCCCTTGACAAGGCCCGCGATGTCAACGAATTCGATGACGGCGGGAGTGTACTTCTTGGGCTGGTACAGCTCCGCGAGGAAGTCCAGCCGCTCGTCCGGCACGGTCACCATGCCGACGTTCGGCTCGATCGTGCAGAACGGGAAGTTTGCCGACGCCGCGCCCGCGTTCGTGATGGCGTTGAAGAGGGTTGATTTGCCGACGTTCGGCAGTCCGACGATACCTAATTTCATGCTTCTATTTCCTCCTATAAGCCCTTGGATTTCAAGAGCTTTCAGCATACTTGAATTCGCGGGAGCTTGATATCTGCCCGACTATATGCAGTCAAAACTGCAATTTGATATTATAACAGATATTCCCCCGCGGCTCAAGAGCTTTTGACGAGATATTCAGTGCCGGGCGCTTGCTTTCTTCATGAACTCCAGATAAAGGCTGAACAGCACGGCGCAGACGGGAACGCTGAACAGCATCCCTAAGATGCCGAATGCTTCGCCGCCGATTGTGACAGCCATCAGCACAAGCAGTCCGGGAAGCCCAACGGACTTACCGACCACCTTGGGATAAATTAGGTTGCCCTCCACCTGCTGTAAAACGAGCAAAAAGAGAATGAACCACAGAGCCTTGCCGGGTTCTGCCAGCAGGATCAAAAACGCACCAAGACCGCCGCCGAGCCATGCGCCGAAAATCGGCACCAGCGCAGTAACAGCCACAAACGCCGAGACCGCACCGGCATACGGAATCCCAAGGATCAGCATTCCAAAGAAGCACAGAACGCCGATGATAACCGCTTCGGTAAGCTGCCCGCTGACAAAATTTGTGAAGGTCTGGTTGGTCAGAGAGGCGATACTCAGCAGCCGCTGCGCCTTCTTTTGCGGAAGGACTGTCACAACGAGCTTTTTCAAATGTGCCGCGACGACTTCCTTCTTTGCAAGCAGATACAGCGCAAAAACAAGTCCCAACAGAACATCCACCAAAACCGACAGGACAGAGGTTGCTGCGCCCCACGTCACGGTGAGGATGCCGCTTCCCTCGTCGCTGATCAAGGCGGTGAGCTTCTCGATCAACAGGTCAGAGTCTATGGTGTATTCGGGCAGGACAATATTATATTTTGCGGCAAACCGGACAACGCCTGTCCACCACCGCCCGATTTCCTCCACATAGAGCGGAATGTTTTGGACAAACTCTTCGCCGGATTCCCGCAGGCTGGGGATCATCATAAACACCACGGCAAACAGAATTCCGAGGACAAGTACGGTGCTTGCTGTCAGGCAGACAGGGCGGGCCAGCTTCGCAGGAGCTTTGCGGCACACTTTGTTCCAGCAGCATTCCAACGGCCGAAGGACTACGTTGATCAAAAAAGCAATTGCGCCGCCGATCAGAAACGGAGTGAACAGCGCAAGCACCTTGCCGAGAAAACGCAAAACAGCGTCAAGGTTTACCAGCGCCCATGCGAATATGATCAGCAGCACCAGTGCGCGGGTAATATAGCGAACGAGCGTCTTGTCCGGCCACTTGCTTCCCTGCGGCGTGGGATTTTCGTTTCTGTCACCGGCTGGGTTTTGCGGTTTTTTCTCCATGTTTTTCCTTTCTATCAGTATGGGAAACCCTTTCAAATCCGAAAGCACTTTTGCAGGGCTTTATACTCACCCAACGCCAAAATCGTAATGTCACCGGACAATAGGGTGTCAGGCGTAACGGAAACATCCGTTTTTCCGGCTCGTTTGATGCCGAGAATGTTGATGCCGAACTTTCTGCGGATATCCAGTTCGCCAACGCTTTTCCCAATCCACGTCTCCGGTACCTGCACTTCAAAGATGGCGTGCTGCTCGTCGATCTCTATATAGTCAAAAATATGATCGGAAGTATATCGGATCGCCGCCCATTTTGCCATCTGCTTCTCGGGGTAGACCACGTTATCTGCGCCGTTGCGGAGCAAAAATTTCGCCTGTACATCGCGTTCGGCGCGGGATACCACGCATTTGGCGCCCAGCTCTTTCAGCAGCGAGGTGGTCTCCAGCGAGTTCTGGAAGTTGCCGCTGATGGTCACAAAGCAAACGTCAAAATTTCCGATACCGAGCGAACGCAGGAACTCCGCATTGGTGCTGTCGCCGATCTGTGCGTTGGTGACAAACGGTAGCACATCGTTGATCCGCTCCTCATTGGTATCGACTGCCATGACCTGATGCCCCAGTTGAGAGAGCTGCATGGCGATATGCCGCCCGAAGCGGCCTGCTCCGATCAATAAAACATTTTTCATGGGATAAATGCTCCTTTGCTTATCCAATCGTGATTCTTTCCTGCGGCAGCTTTGCATTGCCGTTTTTCTTACTGGACACCGCCGCATAAATGAGTGTAAGCCCGCCGACTCTGCCCAGATACATCAGCGCGATCAATACCATCTGCGAGGGAATATGCAGCTGCGGCGTAATACCCAATGTCAGTCCAACCGTGCCTACCCCCGACGCTGCTTCATACAGGCAGGTGGACAGCGGAAGACCCTCGTATACGCTGATAAAAACGCCTCCGCCAAAGAACAGCGCAAGGTACATCGTCAGGATGGTCGCGGCGGTTTTGACGGCGCTGCAATCGACTCTGCGCCCAAAGAACTGGGCGCTGTCCCGCTGGCGGAAGGTCGCTGCAGCATTGGCAAGCAGGACTGCCAGTGTTGTGGTTTTCATGCCGCCTGCCGTAGACCCCGGAGAGCCGCCAATGAGCATCAGAAGGATCATCACGCCCAGCGATGCGCCGGACATGGCGGGTAGATCGACTGTGTTGAAGCCCGCCGTTCTCGGCGTGACCGATTGGAACAGGGCTGCCTGAACCCGCGCTCCGAGGGGAAGGGCATCAAAGTCCACAAAGAAGAAAAACAGCGCCGGAAGGACGATCAGCGTGAGTGTCGTAACGAGAATGACCTTACTTTGCATTTGATAACGGTGGAAATGCAGCTTATTTTCGCAAATGTCATCCCACGTTAAGAATCCGATGCCGCCGGTTATGATCAGCAGCATGACCGTGATATTGATCACCGGATCTTGGACATAACCGGTAAGGGACGGATACAAATTATTGTTCGTTCCCAGAATGTCAAACCCTGCGTTACAAAAGGCGGAGATAGAGTGAAATACCGCCATCCAGATCCCGTGCCATCCGTAGTCGCGGCAAAACACCGGCAGCATGGCGAGCGCACCGATCAGTTCGATCAGAAATGTCCCCCGCAGGATGAACCGTGTCAGCCGGACGATCCCTCCGACCTTCGGCGCTGAGATGGCGTCCTGCATGGTGCTGCGCTGCATCAGAGATATCCTTCGCCCGGACAGCAGCGCAACCGATGCCGCCACGGTGACAACACCAAGCCCGCCTATCTGAATCAGCGTCAGGATCACCGCCTGACCAAAGCCCGACCAATAGCTGCCGGTATCCTGCACCACAAGCCCCGTTACACAAACAGCGGAGGTCGCGGTGAAAAGCGCTTCATGAAATGGCGTTACGCACCCGGCTGTTGTGGAGAGCGGCAGCATCAGCAGCAGCGCACCCAACAGAATGACCCCGGCAAAGCCCAATATGATAATTTGAAAAGACGAAAGGCGGTGCTTTCTGCAAGCCATCTCTTCCGACATCATCCTCACCCCTTATGAATCGCGCGATTGCTTTATTGTTCGCAGGTCAAACACACGTCGCATTGCCTGACTGTGATGAAGGATACCCTGTACGCACTCAGATCGGAGACCGTGATCTCCAAATTCTGAGCGGTAAAGGAATCGCCCTTGATGGGGACTCTATTCAGCTGCTCCATGACCCAGCCGCCGACGGAAACACTGTCCGATTCCAGCTTGATGTCAAAGAATTCCATAAAATCCTCCAAGCTGACGGAGCAGTCCACGCGGTAGGTATTCTCGTCCAGCTTTTCAAAATCTTCTTCCACCTCGTCGTGTTCGTCCCAAATTTCACCGACCAGTTCTTCCAGAATATCCTCCATCGTAACAATACCAAGCGTCCCGCCAAAATCGTCTACGACTACGGCGACATGGGACTTCTGATGCTGGAGCATTTTCAAAATATCCCGGATTTTTGTGTGCTGATAGACAAACAGCGGCTCCGTCATAATCTCCGCAATGGTTTGATCCGTCATCTTGCCGTTGATATAGAAGTCCTTCTGATGAAGAACGCCGACGATCTGATCGACGGTATCCCGGTAGACCAGTAGGCGGGAAAAGCGGGACTGCGTAAAGGCTCTGGCAATTTCCTCATGGCTTTCGCCGATGTCCACGGCCTCCAAGTCGATTCGATGGGTCAGAATTTCTGCCGCCGTCAGGTCGCGGAACTCAAGAGCATTGCGCAGCAGCTCGCCCTCGTTTTCGTCAATGCCGCCATCCTGCTCCACATCCTCCATGAAAAGGAGCAGTTCCTCGTGGGACATTTTTGCGTTGTCATCTGTCTTGAAGAAGCGGGAAATCAGCTTTTTCCACTGAGAAAAGAGAAAATTCAGCGGCGTCAGAACCCAAATCCAAAGGCGGATAAAGGGCGCGCTGAACAAAGCAAAGCGTTCAGGGGCGTCCTTTGCAACACTCTTGGGGGTGATCTCACCAAAAATCAAAACAACGATCGTTACGACGACCGTAGAAACCGTCGCGCCGATGTCGGCGTAAAGTCCGACGAACAGAAGTGTGCCGATGGACGCCACCATGATATTGACGATATTGTTGCCGATCAGGATGGTGGAAATCAGCTTGTCATAATCTTCGGACAGCTTGAGCGCCAGCGCTGCCCGCTTGTTTCCGTTGTCCGCCAACACCCTGAGGCGGGTCTTATTCAGAGACGAGAATGCCGTTTCTGTGGCGCTGAAATAGGCGGACATGACGATGCAGGCCACCATTGCGAAAATGCTTCCAAAATAATTCATTTCAAACTCCTTTATGTTCTGTTCATATGATCATTTCATGCAAAAAAGACACACCTATACCCGATACCGCAGCAAAGGGCGTAGATATGCCACATACGAACAGACCATATAAGAGCGGTTACCGTTGTCGTCGCTACTGTCGTTTTCCACGGATTTCTTCCTCCTTTTTGCTGTGTGCTTATATCATAGCATTTCTCCGGTGTAGATTCGGTAAAGAAACAAGTGCGGGGGTAATATCCTTCCGTGAGAAATCTTGAAGCGTTTCCGCTTATGCGGTATAATAAAGCCGCAATAAATTTCAGGAGAAGCATGATGAAGAATCGACAGCGACAAAAGGATATTCTATTTTCGCTTCTTATTTTTTGCAGCGCCTTTGCCGTTAATCTTCTGATCCAGAAAATCTTCACAACGCAGACGCTGGTTCCCATGATTTTTGTATTCGGCGTGTTTCTGATTTCGCTGAAAACGCACGGGTATCTCTACGGTATCACTTCGGCTATCGTCAGCGTGTTCGCGGTAAATTTTGCTTTTACCTATCCGTACTATGCTTTTGACTTCTTTGTAGAGGAAAGCATCCTATCCGCCGTTATCATGCTGGTCGTCGCCGTTTCCACCAGTACGCTGAACAGCCGCATTCGGGATCAGGAAAAGCTGCGGGCAGAAAGTGAAAAAGAGAGAATGCGGGGCAATCTGCTGCGGGCGATCTCCCATGATCTGCGCACACCACTCACCTCCATATACGGGTCCTCCTCCACGCTGATCTCCAAGTATGACGCGCTGCCGAAGGAGCAGCAGCTCAAGCTGTTGGGAGAAATTCAGGAGGACAGCGAATGGCTCATTCGCATGGTGGAAAATCTCCTGTCTGTCACAAGAATCGACGGCGCGAAAGTGGAAGTCGTGAAGACACCCACGGTTCTGGATGAGCTGATTGACTCGGTTCTCATGAAGTTTTCCAAAAAGCATCCGAATCAGAAGGTCATCACACAGATACCGGAGGAATTTGTGGACATTCCCATGGATTCGCTCCTTATTGAACAGGTACTGCTGAATCTTCTGGAAAATGCCGTATTCCACGCAAAAGGCATGACGGAGCTGACGCTTTCCGTTTCTCTTGTGGGGGATAAGGCGGTATTTGAGGTTGCCGACAACGGCTGCGGCGTCCCGGATGATGCACTTCAAAAGATTTTCACCGGAAGTTATGAAAAGTCCGCCGCGCCGGTGGACGGAACCCGCAGCAATATGGGAATCGGACTATCCGTGTGTGCCGCCATCGTCAAGGCGCACGGCAGCGAGATTACTGCGGAAAATAGGAAGGGCGGCGGCGCGGTATTCCGCTTTGCTCTGGAAAGAGGGGGTGAGGACGATGGGCAATAACAAGTACAAAATTCTGATTGTAGAGGACGAGGCCAACATCCGAAGCTTTATCAAAGCCAATCTGGAAACCAGCGACTATCAGGTGCTCTGCGCGGAAACCTGCGAGCTTGGCATGATGATGTATGCCTCCCATCATCCGGACCTCATCCTTTTGGATCTTGGTCTGCCGGATCGAGACGGTATGAGCTTGATTCAAGAAGTTCGGGAGACAGACACCGTGCCCATCATTGTGCTTTCCGCCCGTTCCAACGAGAGGGACAAGGTGGAGGCGTTGGATCTGGGGGCAAATGATTATATCACCAAGCCTTTTGGCACGGAGGAACTACTGGCTCGCATCCGCGCTGTTCTCCGCAGCCATCGACACAGCGAAGAGAATGAGAGTACCCCCGGCGGGAAATTCCGCCTTCAGGACTTACTGATTGATTACGATACACGGCAGGTTTTTGTGGGCAAAGAAGAGATCGACCTGACCCAGACGGAATACAACATTATGGCGTTCCTCTCCATTCACGCCGGAAAGGTGCTGACGTATGCCGCCATCATTCGGGCGGTCTGGGGGTATTCGGACTATGGCAGCGTCAAAAAGCTGCAAGTCAATATGAAGAACATCCGTAAGAAAATGGGTGTGACGCCCGGCGAAAAACGCTACATCATCAACGAGCTTGGCGTCGGATACCGTATGCTGGCGGAGGATGAGGCATAGCGCTGCCAAAGTTCTGCGCCGCTTGACAGGCGTGTACAATCTACTGTACCACGACTGTACCATTTTGGTGTGCAGCTTTATGAAACAGCGTGGAGTTTTATGCCCCTTGAAATTTGAAAAAGCTTGTTCCCGTAAGGATTTACGGGCATTTATACTTCTTTATAGACTTATGAAATCAGGTCAAATTCTTCCGATACCCAATTTCATATATCTCTACATCTCCTTGAGAAAATCATACTGAAAACTGCGGTTTAATATTATAACAGATATTCCTATCCGGCTCAAGGGTTTTCAGCGCAATGGCGAGATATTTTTATAGGCGTCAAAAACATTTGCCGCGGAGCGGCGGCCATAACATGGCCGCCGCTCCGCGGCAAGGGGTATCTTTATCACGTCACGCCTGCTCGGAGCTGCCGTTCAGCGCCTCTTTCAGAGTGCGCCAGCCGAGCACCGCGCACTTGACGCGCGCGGGCATATGGGAGATATCGCGGAGAGCCGACGCCTCTTCCAGACTGTCGATCTCCTCCTCCGACGCCTCGCCCTTGATCATCTTCAGGAATATCTCGCCCATCTTCAGCGCTTCGTCCTTCTTGCGGCCAACGATCATGCCAAGCATGATATCTGCCGAAGCCTGCGAGATGGCGCAGCCGTCGCCGACGAACGCGCCGTCCGCGATCGTATCGCCGTCCAGTTTCAGCTTGAGAAAAATATCGTCGCCGCAGCTGGGATTGACGCCCTCAAGCACGATGTCCGCGTCGGGCATGTCATGCTTGAACTCCGGATGAAGGTTGTGCTCCGTCAATATCTCATTATAAAAGCTTCTATTTTCCATAACCCATGCGCTCCCTCAACGTGGACAGGCTGTCAAGCAACCGGTCGATCTCCGCCTCCGTGTTATAAAACGCGAGACTTGCGCGCGCGGTGGACGGATGCTTCAGATATGCCAGCAGCGGCTGGGCGCAATGGTGCCCCGCGCGGATCGCTACGCCGTCGCTCGCAAGAATTTCGCTGATATCATGGGGATGCACGCCGTCGACCGTAAAGGTGATGATGCCGCAGTGCTCCTCGGGATTCTCCGAGCCGAGCACATGGACGCTGGGAATACCGCGTATGCCATCCATCGCGCGGCGGGTCAGCGCGACCTCCTGCCGGTGCATCTGCTCAAAGCCGACGCTCTTGACATATTCGATCGCCGCCTGAAGCCCCACGGCGTCCGCCGCGTTGACCGTACCGGCCTCGAACTTATGCGGCAGCTCCGCAAAGACCGCGCCCTCGCGGGTGACGGACTCGATCATCTCGCCGCCGGTGAGGAAGGGCGGCATGGCGTTCAGCAGCTCCTCGCGTCCGTACAGCACGCCGATGCCCATGGGGCCGTAGACCTTATGGCCGGAGAAGGACAGGAAGTCCGCGCCCAGCGCCTGCACGTCCACGGGGATGTGCGGCGTGCTCTGCGCCGCGTCCACGACCATGACCGCGCCCACGCGGTGCGCAAGCTCGGCTATCTCGCGGATGGGATTCACCCTGCCCAGGACGTTCGAGACATGGGTACATGCCACGATCTTCGTCTTCGGCGTGATGAGCGACGCGACCTTATTGAGATCGAGCGTCCCGTCCGGCTCGCATTCCATGAACTTCAGCGCCGCGCCGGTCCGGCGGCAGACCATCTGCCACGGCAGGAGGTTGCTGTGATGCTCCATGATGGACACCAGTACCTCGTCACCGGCCTTGACGTTTGAAAGCCCGTAGCTGTACGCCACGAGGTTCAGCCCCTCGGTGGTGTTGCGGGTAAAGATTATCTCGCGGCTGCTCTTCGCGTTCAGAAAGTCGCGGACGGTGTCGCGTGCGCTCTCATAGCTCTCCGTTGCGGAGACGCTGAGCGGATATAGGCCGCGGAGCGGATTTGCGTTTTTGCTCTTGTAAAACTCGGTCACGGCATCCAGCACGCACTGCGGGCGCTGCGCCGTCGCGGCGTTATCCAGATACGCGATATCCAGACTGTTGAGAAGCGGGAAATCGTCCCGATAAGTATGCGCCATCTTACAGCACCTCCTCAAGCTCCGCCAGCACGGCCGCCTGCGCGGTCTCGTCGCCCAGCGTGCGCGCCAGACGCTCGATCGCGGCGCGGGCCATGATGTTTTCCGCCACATCCGCGGGGATGCCGCGGCTCTCGAAATAGAACAGGGTGTTCTCGTCAAGCTCGCCGATGGTCGCGCCGTGGTTGCCGACGACGTTCTCCTCGGCGCAGAGGATCAGCGGCACGGTCTTGTTGACGACACCGTCGCCCAGCATCAGGACGGTCTCCTGCTCGCTGCCCTCGGAGCCTGCGGAGCCGTTCTTGAAGTCGATAGTTCCGCGGAATATCTTCTGCGCGTCGTCCTTGAGCGCGCCGGAAGCGTTTATCTCACAGGTCGTCTTCTGCCCCCAGTGGTTGACGGTCAGATTCATGTCTATGGTCTGCCGCTTCTGCCCCAGATAGCCGATGCCGGCCGTGAAGCCCGCGCCGGTGCCGTTGAGCTCAAAGCGGCCGTCGCTGTACACGTCGCCGCGGCCGAGCAGGATCTGAACCAGTTCGACCTGACCGTTATCGGCGCACTCGCCGACCGTCTCCATACGGAGGCGGGAATCCTGCGCCGTATTCTGTATCTGCACGAGCCGAACCTTTGCGTCCTTCCCGACGCGGATCGCCGTGCGCACGAGCAGGTCGCTCTCAGCCTTCATCGTCTCGAACACGGTGACGGTCTGTCCCTCGGGGGCGTGGATGTCCACGGTCTTTTCGCCGCACTCTCCGCCGTCCGCGATGTCCAGCCGCGCGGTCTGACCGGCGGCAACGATGCTCTCCGTGCCCATATCGGCAGGGGTGCCCCACTCAAGAGCCGTCTCGTTGACGCCCAGCCGGTTCCATGTGCGGGTCGGGAGCCTGTTTATTATAACTTTTTCACTCATATACAAACTCCTTTCAGCCAATGCTGCCCTTCATCTCCAACCGGATGAGGTTGTTCATTTCCACGGCGTACTCGACCGGCAGCTCCTTGGACACGTTGTCGGCAAAGCCGCTGACGATCAGCGCGCGGGCGTCCTCCTCGCTCATACCGCGGCTCATCAGGTAGAACACGGCCTCGTTGCTGATTGCGCCGATCTTGGCCTCGTGGCCGATGGCCGCGTCCTTCGTGCGGATGTCCATGGCGGGGATGGTGTCGGAGCGGGACTCGGAGTCGAGCATCAGGGACTGACATGACACGGCGGACTTGGCGCCCGTCGCGCCCTTCTGCACCACAACGCTGCTGCGGAAGGTGCTGATGCCGCCGCTCTTGCTGATGGAGCGGGTGTTCATATAGGAGCTGGTGTTCTTGCCCACATGGACGACCTTCGCGCCGGTATCGAGATTCTGCCCCGCGCCGGCGAAGGTGACGCCGGTGAACTCCATGCGGGAGTTGTCGCCCTTGAGGATGCTCATGGGGTACAGGCAGCCGACGTGGGAGCCGAAGGAGCCGGATATCCACTCGATCGTACCGCCCTCTTCGACGAGCGCGCGCTTGGTGTTGAGGTTGTACATATTCTTCGACCAGTTCTCGATCGTGGAATAGCGGAGCTTCGCGCCTTTCTTCACGAACAGCTCGACGCAGCCCGCGTGTAGGTTTGCGACGTTGTACTTCGGCGCGGAACATCCCTCGATGAAGTGCAGGCTCGCGCCCTCGTCCACGATGATGAGCGTGTGCTCGAACTGCCCTGCGCCCTTGGCGTTGAGGCGGAAGTAGGACTGAAGGGGTATCGACAGGTGCACTCCCTTCGGCACGTACACGAACGAGCCGCCTGACCACACCGCGCCGTGGAGCGCGGCGAACTTATGGTCGCGCGGGGTCACGAGCTTCATGAAGTACTTGCGCACCATGTCGGCGTATTCGCCCTTCATGGCGCTCTCCATATCGGTATACACGACGCCCTCGGCGGCGACGGAGTCCTTGACATTGTGGTAAACAAGCTCGGAGTCGTACTGCGCGCCGACGCCGGCGAGAGACTTGCGCTCCGCCTGCGGGATGCCCAGGCGCTCAAAGGTCTCCTTGATGTCCTCGGGGACGTCCTTCCAGTCGTTGCGCATCTTGGTGTTTGGGCGGACATAGGTCGCGATGTGATCCATGTCCAGTCCCTCGATGGAGGGTCCCCAGTCAGGAACCTTCATCTCGTTATAAATCTGGAGGGATTCAAGACGGAACTGCTGCATCCACGCGGGATCGTCTTTTTCCTTGGAGAGCTTTTCCACGATCTCCGGCGTCAGGCCGGTCTCGATGCGGTAAGCGTCGTTCTCCTCGTCCCGTATGTCGTAGACGCTGCGGTCCACGTCCTCCACATAGGTTTTTTCTTTCTGATCTGCCATATCGGAGCCTCCCGCTTCAGTCTTCCTTCAGGCTGCCGAAGCCCTTTTCATTGATCTCTTCCACAAGCTCCGCGCCGCCGTTGCGGACGATGACGCCCTCTTCCATGACGTGCGCCGCGTCAACATGCAGCGCCTCGAGGATGCGGGTGGAGTGGGTGATGATGAGCAGAGAGCCGTGAGTCCGCTCGCGGAAAAGGCGCACGCCCTCGCTGACGGTACGGACGGCGTCGACGTCGAGTCCGGAGTCGGTCTCGTCCAGAATGGCGAGCTTCGGCTCAAGCATGAGCATCTGCAGGATCTCGGCCTTTTTCTTCTCGCCGCCGGAGAAGCCGACGTTCAGGTCGCGCTCGGCGTAGCTCTCGTCCATGTTCAGCAGAGCCATCGTCTCCTTGAGCTTTTTCTTGAAGTCCCACAGGCGCAGGCGGCTGCCGGTCTTCTGCTCCAGCGCGCTGCGGATGAACGCACTCAGCGTCACGCCGGGCACCTCGAGCGGGTTCTGGAAGGACAGGAAAATGCCCTTTTTCGCGCGCTCGTTCACGGGAAGCTCCGTGATGTCCTCGCCGTCAAAGACGATGGAGCCGGAGGTCACGCTGTAGGCGGGGTTGCCGGTGACGGCGTAGCCCAGCGTGGATTTGCCGGTGCCGTTCGGCCCCATGAGGACATGGGTCTCGTCCTGCCCGATGGTCAGATTCACGCCGTGGAGTATCTCCTTCTCCTCCACGCTGACGTGCAGATCCTGAATTTTCAAAAGCTCTTTACTCATATTGAACCACCTTATCTTCGTTCCGTGCCGCGGATACGGCCGGTGTTTTCTCGTTTACTCGCATACATTGCGCCAGAGTATGGCCGTCAACGTAGCTGTTGATCTGCTCCTCCAGCCCTTTCCAGAACGGGCGCGCGTCGCAGTCACAGCCGCAGCCGCAGCCTGCCCCCTCTTCGGACTGGCACGCGATCGGCGCGAGGCTTCCCTCCGCCGCACGCAGAATTTCGCCCACGGGGTAATCCTCCGGCGGGCGGGTCAGGCGGTAGCCGCCCGATTTTCCCACGGCGCTCTCGACCAGATTTGCCCGGCTCAGCGCCGCCATTATGCTCTCCAGATATTTTTTCGACAGCTGAAGCCGCTGCGCGGCCTCGCTCAGGCGATGCCATTCGCCGCCGCCGTGCTCGGCCATATCCAGCATGACACGCAAGGCGTAGCGTCCTCTCGTTGAGATCATCATACGTCATGCCCCCTTGCTCGTAATATCTACCTTGCAGATAGGGATTTTAACGCTTAATTCCTACTATGTCAATAGGGCTTTGAAAAAAGTGTGGAATTTGAGGGAGCGGGGGCATGTCAATGCGGCGCGCCCTTGGCGCCCCTACTAGGGGAGCTGTCGCGCAGGCGACTGAGGGGTCGCCGGGGTGTAGAAAGTGCCATTTGGGAAAAGAAAGAGCGGAGTATAGAAAACCACTGTCATTCCGAAACCAGTGACCGATGTCACTGGTCGTGGGAATCCGTTTCTTTTCCAGATAGCAGTATGTTTTTGTGCGGCGCAAAGGAGGACGGATTGCCACGTCGCTTCGCTCCTCGCAATGACAGGTTGGTTTTAATCTGATGCGCCGATTTGTCATGCTGTGCCGTTCCGTGTACATTTTTGTTTTCGGTGCACTCTTTCTTTTCTCCCCTGCTCGTACCTCACCTCTGGCGACCCCTCCGGCGCTGACGCGCCACTGTCTCGCTGCGGCTCGGTCACGGCGCGGCTCTGACATGCCACCGGCATGTCATTCACTACCGCGCCGCCGCTTCGCTACCCTAGAAGGGGCAGCGCTTCGCGGCAAAGATTTCAGTCCACAAACCAAATCCCGTCCTTTGCGTGGCAAAGGACGGGATTTCGATTCACACTATATTTTATTATTCGTCTTTATTTTCCGGATCGTCGGAGGGGTCGGGTTCGGATTTCTCCGCATTCTCCGTATTCTCCTCCGCCTTTTCCGCCTGCTGCGCCTTCTCCTCGGCGTAGCCGTCGGTCATGGATATCTTGCGCGCGGGGCGCTCGATGGTATCGTCATGGACGACGTTCTTCGCGGCTTTCATCGATTCGGGCATGAACTCATGGTGCTTGAAGTAGTACGCGAACTCCTCGGCCTCCATGGTCTCATTGACGAGCAGGTACTCGGCGATGGCGATCAGGTCGTCGCGGTGGTCGGTGAGTATCTTCTCGCAGAGTGCGCTCGCCTCGTCGAAGATGTGCTTGACCTCCTCGTCGATGATCGCGGCGGTCTCCTCGGAATAGCTCTTGGTCTGGCCGAAGTCGCGGCCGATGAAGATGCTGTGGTCGGAGCTGTCATAGAGGATGGGGCCGAGACGGTCGCTCATACCGTAGCGCATGACCATATTGCGCGCGATGGAGCTTGCCTGCTGGATATCCGCGGACGCGCCGGTGGAGATATCGTCGAGGAAGAGCTTCTCTGCCATACGTCCGCCGAGGGACATGACGATATTGTCAAACAGCTCCTCGCGGGACTTGAAGTTCTCCAGATCATCCTGCGGACGGAACAGCGTAAAGCCGCCTGCGCCGCCGCGCGGAATGATGGTTATATAATGCACGGGGTCGGTATGGGCGAGGAACTTGCCCGCGATGGCGTGGCCGGACTCGTGGTACGCGGTCAGGCGGCGCGCCTTGTCGCTCATCTTGCGGCTCTTCTTCTCGGGACCCATCTGAACCTTGAGTATCGCCTCGTCGATATCCGCCATGGTGATGAATCTGTGGCGGCGGCGGACGGCCAGAAGCGCTGCCTCGTTCATAAGGTTTTCAAGGTCGGCGCCGGAGAAGCCGGGAGTACCCTTGGCGATGGAGTTGAGGTCAACATCGTCACCCAGCGGCTTGCCGCGGGCATGTATCTTCAGAATGGCCTCGCGCCCCTTGATATCGGGCAGGCCGACATATATCTGGCGGTCAAAGCGGCCGGGACGCAGCAGCGCGTTATCAAGGATATCCGCGCGGTTGGTGGCGGCCATGACGATGACGCCCTCGTTGCTGCCGAAGCCGTCCATCTCGACGAGCAGCTGGTTCAGGGTCTGCTCGCGCTCGTCGTGTCCGCCGCCGAGGCCGCTGCCTCTCTGACGGCCGACAGCGTCGATCTCGTCGATGAACACGATGGCCGGAGCGGCCTTCTTCGCCTGTTCGAACAGGTCGCGCACACGGCCTGCGCCGACGCCGACGTACATCTCGACGAAGTCGGAGCCGGAAATGGACAGGAACTGCACGCCCGCCTCGCCCGCGACGGCCTTGGCAAGCAGGGTCTTACCGGTGCCCGGAGGGCCGACGAGCAGCACGCCCTTGGGTATGCGTGCGCCCATATTGGTGTAAGCCTTCGGATCGCGCAGGAAGTCAACTATCTCGGCGAGGTCTTCCTTCTCCTCGTCGCAGCCCGCGACGTCGGCGAAGGTCTTCTTATCCTTCTCGTCAGCGCCGAGACGCGTACGTGCCTTGCTGAACTTGGCGATGCCGCTGGTCATGTCCCCGCCGCCGGCTCTCTTCATGATGAAGTACCACGCGGCCATGGAGACGACGATTATCAGCACGTAAGGCAGCAGCGACATCAGCACGAGCGACACGCCGGAGCCTTCGGTGTAGTTATACTCCTCGATGATGCCGTCGACCTTCTGCTGCCAGATCAGATCATGGAAGTCGGAATAGAACACCGAGAAATCATAGACCTTGCAGCGGACGAGCTTCGTCCCGTCGGAGCTGGCGGCGGTACTGCCGAGCAGGCTGTCAACAACGCTGGACGCGGTATCGCCGTCGGCGCTGTCCGTCTTTGCGCTGTCCGTCTTTGCGCTGTCCGTCTTTGCGCTGTCCGCCTTATCGGTGCGGATCTTCATGGTTATCTGGTTGCCCTTGACCTCGAAGGACTGCACCCGCTCCTCGGTGAACAGCTCAACGAGATCGGAGTATTTAAGCTCCTGACTCTGCGTGTCCTTGGTGAAGGACAGGATGATGGCGATGAAGATCACCATCATTACGAGGTAGAAGCCGAGGTCTCTGGTTCTGTTGCGGTTAGGTTTCAAACGTAAGTCACATCCTTTTCATAAGCCCTGCGCTCATGAATATATTTCGGGTTTGAGTATGCCGATATACGGCAGATTGCGGTAGCGCTCATTATAGTCAAGGCCGTAGCCGACCACAAATGCATCGGGTATCTCGAAGCAGGAGTAGTCCGCGTAGATATCGGCCTTGCGGCGCGCGGGCTTATCCATAAGGGTCGCGATGGTGATGGAGGCAGGCTTTCTCACCATGAGGTAATTCTTCAGGTAGTTCAGCGTCACGCCGGAGTCAAGGATGTCCTCTACGAGTATCAGGTGCCGCCCCTCGATGTTCTGGCTGAGATCCTTATTTATCTTCACGGCTCCGGTGGAGGTCGTGCCGTTATAGGACGAGACCGCCATGAAGTCCATCGAGCAGTTTATAGTGACATGGCGCATAAGGTCAGCCATGAATATAAAGCAGCCCTTCAAAACTCCGACGAAGATCGGATCCTTGCCCTCGAAATCTGCCGAGATGCGCTTGCCTATCTCCGCCACATGGCGCTCAATTTCTTCCTCGCTTATCAGCACTCCTTCAATGTCTCTCTGCATATGCTTTTATTATCTCCTGTTTCTATTTCTATCCTCAATATTTTATCCCCGATCTTCGGGGTAAAACGCTCATCCACGGCAAGGCCGAGCACGGCCATTATGCCTTTTTCATCCCTCAGCACGACCGCGGTATCGCGCTCGCGCGAGGTCATCCCCGCCTCAAGAAAGAGGCTTTTCAGTTTTTTGGCGCATCCTCTGCCGCGCGGACGCATACGGTCGCCGCTGCGTCTGGCGGTACAGACGATAGTACCACATATATTCTCACATTTGAAGCAATAAGTTTTTAACGGGCTGTTAATTTCTTGCGTGTAATTCGTTAAAGTGGAGATTATTTTTACACCGGCCTCCGGAATGTACAGCGTCTCGCCCGGGATCAGCTCCCGCTCCGGCATCTCCGCCGCGGTCTCGCCGCCGAACCAGAGTCTCCCCTGCTCGCGCCGCACCCGCAGCCCCGGAACATCGGCATAGCCGAGCCCCTCGCCCTTGCACAGCGCAAGCAGCGCATCGACGTGCACGGCGCTCAGCGTCTTCGGGCACATCCGGCGCATGACGCGCGAGGCTATCGCCGCGGGCAGGGCGTTTATCCCGTCCAGCGGCAGGCTGCCGCCGGTGAGATTTGCCGATATGAAATCCGCCGCGAGGCCGTTCAGGCAGTCCTCATCCTCGCGCAGCAGCTCTGCCGTACGGAGCATCGCCGTCTCGAAGCCTGGGTTTATCTCCCGCAGTACGGGGGAGGCATGGTGGCGGATGAGGTTGCGGCTGTAATCGTCGCTGCCGTTGGTGCTGTCCTCGACATGGGAGATGCCGTTTTCCGCGAGATAGGCTTCTATCTCCCGCCGCGTCACGCCGAGGAGCGGGCGGACTATCTCGCCGCGCACGGGCGGTATGCCGCGAAGTCCCGCGCCGCCGGTTCCGCGCGCGAGATTGAAGAGCATCGTCTCGGCGTTGTCGCCCGCGTTATGCGCGGTGGCGATCCTGTCACAGCCGAAACGCGCCGCCGCGCGGCGCAAAAAATCGTAGCGCAGCTCGCGCGCGGCCTCCTCGGTGCTCATGCCGTGTACTGCGGCGAATCTGTTCACGTCCCCGTGCTCCACGGCAAGCTCTATGCCGTGTTCGCGGCAGAAATCCTCGACAAAGCGGCAGTCGCGCAACGATTCCTCCCCGCGCAGGCCGTGCTCAAAATGCGCGGCACATACCGTGATATTCAGGCGCTCCGCCTGAGAATACAGCCAGTGCAGCAGGCACATCGAGTCCGCCCCGCCGGAGACGGCGCACAGGACTTTGCAGCCCGACGGCAGCATATCATATTTTGTGATAAGCTCAGTATTCATCATCGCGCCGCTTCTCGACCGAACCGAAGCTCGTGTACTCCGGCAGCCAGGACAGCTCCACCGTACCGGTCGAGCCTTTGCGGTTTTTCAGCACTATCGCCTCGGCCAGATTCGGATTTTCACATTCCTTATTATAATACCCGTCGCGGTATAGACCTATGACAACGTCCGCGTCCTGCTCGATAGCGCCGGACTCACGCAGGTCGGACAGCATCGGGCGCTTGTCCTGACGGCTCTCGTTTGCACGCGACAGCTGCGACAGGCACACGACCGGAACGTTCAACTCCTTGGCCATTATCTTCAGCATACGGCTGATATCGCTGACGGCCTGCGTGCGGCTCTCATTCGACCACGAATGCCCGCTGCCCGCCGACTGCATCAGCTGCAGATAGTCGATGACGACAAGACCGAGGTCGGGGACTCTGCGGCACTGCGCGTTCATCTCCGACACCGTCAGCGTCGGGTTATCGTCGATCCTGATGTCCGACGCGCTCAGGGTCTGCGCGGCATCGGCAATGTCGCGCCACTGCTGCTCTGAGAGTTGACCGGTCAGCAGGTTCTGCGACGGAATCAGCGCCGCGCGCGACAGCAGTCTCGACGTGAGCTGCTCGCGCGACATTTCGAGCGAGAATATCGCAACGGTCTTTTTCAGCGTCATGCCGACGTTGAGCGCGATATTCAGCGCGATACTCGTTTTGCCCATGCCGGGGCGCGCCGCGATCAGGATAAGCTCGGACTTGTTCAGGCCGAGGATCGCCCTGTCGAGGTCGGGAAGTCCCGTCGGCAGGCCGGGGATCTTATTGCCGGAGCTTGCCGCTTCGCTGAGCTGGTCGAACACGGTCTGCACGACCATGGATATCGGCATCAGGCCGCCGACCGTCCTGCCCTGGCGCAGCGCGTATATCTTGCGCTCCGCGGCTTCAAGCATCGTGTCGGCCTCGCCGGAGCCCTCGTACACCATGTTGTTTATCTCGTCTGCCGTCTCGCCCAGGCGGCGCAGCAGCGCGCGGTCACGCACGATGGCGGCGTACTCAAGGACGTTCGCGGCGGTGGGCGTGACGCGCATTATCTCCGCGAGGTAATTCTCGTTGCCGTCCTGATACACGCCGCGCACCTTCATCTGGTCGAGCACGGTGACGGGGTCGATGGTCTGCCCGTAGGAGAACATGGCGTACATCGTCTCATATATATCGCGGTTGAGCTTTATATAAAACTCGTCCGCCTTCAGTTTTTCAAGGACCTCCGGTACACACCTCGGGTCGATGAGCATGGAGCCGATGACGGCCTGCTCAGCGGGGGCGGAATGGGGCGTCTTTCTGCCCAGCAGCTCCTCCAACCTGACTCACCTCGGAAAAAGATTTTATCCCTCAACTACCAGCACGTTTATCGTGCCGCTGACCTCATAGCCGAGCTTCGCCTTGACGGTGTAAGCGCCGAAGGTCTTGATGGGGTCGGCCTGAACGATCTTGTTCTTCTCGATCTCGATGCCGAACTGCTCGCGCAGTGCGTCGCTTATCTCCTGCGAAGTGACGGCGCCGAAGAGCTTGCCGCCCGCGCCGGCCTTGGCGTGGATTATCGCCTGCACCGCGCCGAGCTTCTTTGCGTTCTCCTCGGCCTGCGCCTTCTCCTTGGCGATCTGCGCAAGGCGCGCCTTCTCCTTGAGCTTCATGGTGTTTATGTTGTCGGCAGTGGCCTCGGTGGCGAGCTTGCGCGGCAGCAGATAGTTGCGCGCGTAGCCGTCGGAGACTTCTTTCATCTCGCCCTTCTTGCCCTGTCCTCTTACGTCAACGTTGAAAATGACTTTCATTATATGATCCTCCTTTTTGGGTTTATCCAAGATAATCGTCTATGGCCGCGTATATTCTCTTCACGGCCGTGTTCACGTCGGTCCCCGCAAACTGCGCGGCCGCCGCACTGCGGTTGCCGCCGCCGCCCACCTTTTCCATGATGAGCTGCACGTTCAGCTCGCCTATCGAGCGCGCCGAGGCAAACGATCCGCCGTTTCCGTCCGGCGCGACGACGATGGACGCGTCCACGCCCGAGATGTTCAGCAGCTCGTCCGCCGCCGAGGCCGCGACGACGCGGTTCTGCGGCTCCTCCGGCACGGCGATGGCAAGATTGCGGTAGAGCTTCGCGCTCTGGAGTATCTTATACTTGGCGACGGTGTCGTCCATGTCGGTCTGCAGAAGCTTCTTGACATCGGTGGTGTCCGCACCCGCGCGGCGCAGGTAGGCCGCCGCGTCAAAGGTGCGCTCGCCGGTGCGGATGGTGAAGCTCTTGGTGTCGAGCACGATGCCGGCCAGCAGCGCCTCGGCCTCGCAGCGCAGAATGTCGTTCTGATCCACGACCTCCTGCAGCACCTCCGTCATCAGCTCGCCCGCCGAGGACGCGTACGGCTCGATGAAGCCGAGCGCGGCGTTGTGGATATAGGTCGCGGCGACGCGGTGATGGTCGATGACCGCGACGCGGTTGCAGGCCATGAGCAGGTCCGCATCCTCCACCTGCTCGGGGCGGTTTGTGTCCACGACGACGAGGAGCGTTCTCCCGTCGGCGCGGAGCATCGCCTCCTGCGGGCTTATGAACGTGTCGTGATATTCCGGCTGGCGGCGCACCATCTCGATGAGCGCGCCGGAATAGTTTTTGTTGAGGTCGATGACGATGTTCGCCTTCACGCCCAGCAGTCTCGCCAGCGCGCATACGCCCACCGCGCCGCCGACACTGTCAAGGTCGGCGAATTTATGACCCATGACCAGTACCTTCGACGAATCGCGCACGAGCTCGGCGAGAGTGTTCGCCATGACGCGGGACTTGACCTTGGTGCGCTTTTCGACCTCGCTGCCGCGGCCGCCGAAGAACTCGAAGCTGAGCCGGTTCTTGATGACCGCCTGATCGCCGCCGCGCGAGAGCGCAAGCTCTATGGCGACGGTCGCATACTGCAGCGCCTCCGCGAGCGAGGATGCATCCACGCCGAGGCCGAGGCTTATCGAAGCGTCGATGCCGGTCGGGCTTTCGACCTGGTGCACCTCCTGAATGATGGAGAATTTCTCTGCTTTCAGCTGCTCAAGGCAGCGGCTCTCAAACAGGATGAGATAGCGGTCGCGCTCGTAGCGGCGGATGATGGCCTTGTTGTCATCGCACCACTTGTTGAGCTTGTCCTCGATGGCGTCGCGGATGTCGTTCTTGATGCGGTCGGGCTGGTTCTTGACCAGCTCGTCCATATTATCGATGACCAGCACGCAGGCGACGGGGCGGGAGTTTTCGTACTCCATGCGGATGTCGTCGTACTCGGTCATGTCCACCCAGTAGGTGATGCCCATGAAGGCGCTGTCGTCCCCGTCCTCGGAGCGGATGATGTTGCCGTGTATCTGGTACTTGCGGCCGTTCACGGTCAGCAGGCTCGGGTACTGGGTCTTGCCCTCGAGCAGCCACTTGCCGTTGAATTCCGGCACAAGGTCGGACACGCGCACGTCGAGCCGCGTGCCGCTGCTGCCGCTCATGGCGAAGAACATCTCGTTGCCCCAGATGATGCGCGAATCGTCCAGCCGGAAAGCGGCGATGGGCAGCGGGAAATTCATCAGGGTGTTGTTTTTGGCGTTCTCCGTGTCATAGGTCACGGACTCGATGTACGATTCCAGCTGCTTTGCGCGGCGGCGGCGGGAGAAGAAGGAGTAGATCATCAGGATGAGGATGATGACACCCTCGGCCACCGCAAGCTCGTACATCTTGAAAAACAGGGCTGCCGCCGCGAAGAGGACGAGGAAGATCAGGTACAGTCTCCCGCCCGGCTCGGCCAGCCGCTGCAAGTTTTTGTTCATCTGCGCACCTCCATGCGTTCAATGCGGAAATGGGTATAAAATGCAAATTCTTTAGTAATATATCATTATAGCAAACAGCGGCATTTTTGACAACACAAATAATTCTATTTTTCGTGGGAATAATACGGATATGTATTGTGCGTGGGTTGTGGCGGGGGATGACTGAGGGGTCGCCAGTCTTGGCCTATTGCCAATAGGCAAAAGACATCACCGCGTAAATCCCCCCACATCACCCCAACGGAGGTATATATGAAGGCTGTTATCATGGCCGGAGGCGAGGGCCGCCGGCTCAAAAGCATAACCGGCGAGCGGCCGAAGCCCATGGTGCCGCTGCTCGGCCGTCCCATGATGGAGCACATCCTGCTGCTGCTGAAAAAGCACGGCTTCGACGAGGTCTGCGCGGCGGTTAAATACCGCGCAGAGGACATCATGCGCTATTTCGGCGACGGCAGCGCCCTCGGCGTGCGGCTCGAATACCGCGTCGAGCGCGAGGCGCTGGGCACGGCGGGCGGCGTGAAAAACTGCGCGGACTTCTGCGGCAGCGACGATTTTCTCGTCATCAGCGGCGACGCCGCCTGCGACTTCGACCTCGCGCGGCTCATGCGCGTCCACCGCGAGTCCGGCGCGGGCGTGACCATCGCGCTGTGCCGCAACGCCGAGCCGCTCCGCTACGGCCTCGCCGTCACCGACCCGACAGGCCGCATCCGCAGCTTCATCGAAAAGCCGCTTTGGCCGCGCGTCGTGACCGACTTTGTGAACACCGGCATCTACGCCGTGTCCCCGCGCGTCATGGAGCTTGTACCGGACGGGCGGGCGTTTGACTTCGGCAAGGAGCTGTTCCCGCTCCTGCTCCGGCGCGGCGAGCTTATCCGCGGCGAGGTGATGGACGGCTACTGGTGCGACGTGGGGACGCCGCTGTCGTACTACCAGTGCTGCGTGGACGCACTGCGCGGCAGGCTCGACCTCTCCCCCGCTCCGGAATTTGCCGCGGCTCCCGCTCCCGACGACGGCGATGACGGCAGCGGCGGCGTTATCTGTCCGTGCCGCGACCGCGCGGAGCTGATGGGGACGCTGTCGGAGCTGTTCATGGACATGGGCGCGGACTACTCCGACGGGCTGCGCGTATCCGGCGATGGCTTCGAGCTGCACATAGCGCCGCTCGCCAGCCGCAGCGCGGTGCGCGTCGCGATTGAGTCAGAGCGCGAGGAATTCGCCCGCGAGCTGACCTCCACCGCGCTTGAGCTTATCCGCGCACTGGATAAATAGTTGAATCCCCCTCAGTTTTGGTGTAGAATACAGCTATACTTCAACAGGGGGTAAGCTCTATTATGATAAGAAGAAAAAATGAACGTATACACGAGACCAAGCAGGCGTTCGGCGGCATGGGTATGCTGGAGGCCGACCGTATCCTGAACGACGCAGACGAGATGCAGGGCAAGGGCCGGCTGTTCAACCACATCTATCTGCGCAAGAACTGCGAAGTTGGCTGGCATGTCCATCAGGGCGACGGCGAGGTGTACTACATTCTCAAGGGCCGCGGCGAGTACAGCGACAACGGCACGCTCACGACGCTCGAGGCAGGCGACGTTGCTTTCTGTCCCAGCGGCGAGGGGCACAGCATCATCAACCGCGACGACGAGACGCTCGAAATGATCGCGCTCGTGCTGTATATGTGATAGCGATCGGGACGGCAGCCGCCGTCCTGATTGCTTTACCCTGCCTTTTCTTTTGCCTATTGGCAATAGTCGGAGTCTGGCGGCCCCTCAGTCAGCCTTACGGCTGACAGCGTCTCGCTGCGGCTCGGTCACGGCGCGGTAGTGAATGACATGCCCCCGGCATGTCATTCACTACCGCGCCGCCGCTTCGCTACCTAAAAGGGGCGCCAAGAGTATGCGGCGCAGCCAATGCAGCTCCCCTGCCCCCATATTTCCATGCGTTAACAGTTTTCTTTCGCTTTGTTCAAAAATATTTGCGCTTTTGTTCATTACAAGTACACAAATGCATTGTATCTTATACCCACAAGCAAAGAATAAGACAAACCAAGCAAGTTCAAATAGCAAAAGAGGTCTTTTTAATGTACCAGCCCGAAGATAATGATCCGATCGAACAGACAAACAATGTCAACGCAGAGGGTTCCGCTCCGGATAACACCGACCGCGTGAACGGCGAGTACCATTACAAAAACGGGTTTACTCAGAAAATATACTCCGACGCGCACTACGTCCCTGCGGACGAGAGCAACTATCCCCCCAGATACTACACCCCGCCTGAGAAACAGGAGAAGCCCCAGAGAGAGCCTAAGCCCTCCGACAACGGCGGGCACGGCAAGAAGCACGGCTATCTCAGATTTGCCTGCATCGCACTTGTGTGCGCGCTGCTCGGCGGTCTCTGCGGCGGCGCGATCGCCGAAAGCCGCCTGAACAGCAGGATCACGGCACTGGAGGACAGCGTGAACGCCGAACCCTCCGAGACTCCGGTCGTGAGCTCATCGAGCGCCCCGATCGCCGCCAGTTCTTCCGGCAGCTCTTCCGACAGTCTCAGCTGGGCGGAGATAAACGAGATAGCGAGCAAGCAGGTCGTCGGCGTGACCACCGAGGTCACATACACGAACTTCTTCGGCCAGACCAGTTCCTCCGCAGTCTCCGGCTCCGGCTTCGTCATCAGTGATGACGGATATATACTTACAAACTACCACGTTATAGAAACGGCATATCAGAATAACTACGCCGTCAACGTAATCACCCACGACGGTACGCGCTACGACGCCACGATAGTCGGCATTGAAGCCAGCAACGACATCGCCGTTCTGAAGATAGATGCCACCGGCCTCACCCCCGCAACGCTGGGCAACAGCGACAGCCTCGCCGTTGGCGACGATGTGTGCGCCGTCGGCAACCCCCTCGGCGAGCTGGAGTTCACCTCCACCTTCGGCCACGTAAGCGCCCTTGACCGTCTCATCACCACCGAAGAGGGCGGCAGCGCGATCAACATGTTCCAGATCGACGCGGCGGTCAACTCCGGCAACTCCGGCGGCCCCGTGTACAACACCCGCGGCGAAGTCATCGGCATAGTGACTGCCAAGTACAGTTCCTCCGGGGTGGAGGGTCTGGGCTTCGCGATCCCTATCAATGACGCGGCCAGCATCGCAAACGATCTTATCACCAAGGGTTATGTCACCGGCAAGGCTCACATGGGCGTGCGTATCGACCAGAGATACACCTCCGCTTACAGCCAGTATTACAATATGCCGGAAGGCGCGTATGTCTACTCCGTTGAGAGCGGCAGCTGCGCCGAGACCGCGGGACTCCGCGCCGGCGACATCATCACCAAGCTCGGCGAGAGCGAGGTCAAAAGCTATACCGACCTGACCCACGCCGTCAAGCAGTACTCCGCGGGCGACACGGCAGAGCTTGTGATCTACCGCGCGGGCGAGACGCTGACGCTGAGCATCACCTTTGACGAGGAGGTTCCGGAGAACACCTCCGGCTCCACCTCCATCATGCCCGGTCAGGCTCCCTGACGGCGCATATTAAATTGCTACTTTTCTACTCCTATAAATCCTCTCTTTTCTCCCAAAACGAAGGGCCGCACGGGATCCCGTGCGGTTCTTTGTTTTTGTGTGGGGAGGTTCGGCACGGGGGGGCGTCACGTGGTCTGTACTTCGCTCTTTCTTTTCCCGCATCGCCCTTGATTGACAAAAGAACTACTTGCCGCTAAGCGCTTGTAAATATTCGGGACATGCGTTATAATTGATGCGATTTTTATCTTGGAGGCCGCGTTATGGATCAATACCGACTCAAAAAGTACATCTCCGAAAACCCCGACGCCAAGCTGCGTGACCTGGTGACGAAGCTTTTGTACGACGATATTGTTGAGCTGCGCATTACCCCCGGTTCCAAGCTGAACGTCAATCAGATCGCCGCATCCCTCGGCATTTCGCGCACGCCCGTGGCAGAAGCCATCGGCAAGCTGGCCGAGGTCGGCTTTGTAATATCCCGCCCCGGGCAGAGCGGCAATTTCGTGCTCGATCTCAGCCTGCCCGACATGATCAACCTCTACCGCGTCCGCAGCGCGATCGAATGCGAGGCGGCGGCGCTCTGCGCCCACTCGGCGGACGATGCCACCGTGCGCGAGCTGAGCATGCTGGCGGATGCATTCAAGGACAGCGTCCTGCAGCGCGACATCCGCGGCATGAAGGACACCGATATGCCGTTCCACAAGATGATAATCGACGCCTGCGGCAATCCCTACATCATCCAGAGCTACAACATTCTGCTCCCGAAGCTGACGATGTATCAGTCCTCGATGCTGGAGTTTATCGGCCGCAGCGGCAATGAGGCGAACCCCTGGATGCCCAGCATTAAGTACCACCACACGGCGGTCGTTTCCGCGATACGGATGCGTCTGCCGGAGTTGGCGCGCCAGTCAATGGCCGACCATGTGGACACGAGTCTCAGCTTCACGACGCTTTCCGGCAACGGCGCCGACCCGTTCTCCATCCTGCGTGCGAAGAAATAAGGAATAGATAGTGCTGTAAGAACCCACCCGATCATTCGGGTGGGTTCTTCAGCTTGTCAAAAAAGTCCTGTGAGGACTTTTTTGACAAGCTTCATCCGCCGAGCATTTTGATAATATCAAAATGCTGCTTTGCTCCAAAAGTCATTGATGTATCAAGACTTTTGGACGACGGTTTATTGTATTTGAGGCGGGCCTTTTCTCGCTGCGGCTCGGTCACGGCGCGGCTCTGACATGCCACCGGCATGTCATTCACTACCGCGCCGCCGCTGCGCTACCCCTCAAGCTCCCCCGCTGCTCGGTTATCTGTGCCCTGCTGCACATGTTCTTTGACAGACTGAAGAACCCACCCGATCATTCGGGTGGGTTCTTTGCGTCTGGGGGCGGTGTCTTTTACATATTGGCAGTCACCAGAGAGGAGAAAAGAAAGAGCGGAGTAAAGATTTGCCCTTTGCCTCCCTTGTGTAAAGGGAGGTGGGTCGGCGTTAGCCGAGCCGGAGGGATTGTGCCGCAGAATCTGCATCAAGCGTCGTTTACAGGCGAATCAGCTGCCGGTACCGCAACGGACAATCCCTCAGTCAGCCTACGGCTGACAGCTCCCCCAGAAGGGGCGCCAAGGGGGTGCACCGCCGTTTCACATCCCGTTTATTCTCACCGCCGCGTTGCGGCATAAAACGCCGGCGTGGGGCTGTATAATCAATGTGCGGGCATGCACCGCGCCGGCGCGCGGCGCATATTGCACAACATCGCCTGCACAGTTTATACATATATGCACAAAATGAATAAATAAATTGACTTCATTTGCCATCAATGTTAAAATAATGTCATCCAGGTCAACGGCAAAATTATTCAGGGGAGGAAAGCAATGAGAGATCTGAAGTATCTTGGCTATTTTGAAAACCTCCTGCGGGAGGCAAACAACGAGCTGATCGTTCAGGCGAAAAAAGACGGCAAGGTCTGCGTCGCGTTCGTGTGCGAGAACACCCCCGAACCACTGATGAACCTTGACGGAACCTTTTCCATCCGCCTGTCCGCGCCGAACACCGGCTCGATGGACATCGCGACCTACTACATGACGAGCTTCCTGTGCGAGACGAGCCGCGCGCTGCTCGAGCGCGCCATCGAGGGCGGCTTCAACTTCGCCGACTGCGTCATCGCGCCCGACGGCTGCACGATGATCAACCGCTGCGTCGAGAACATGGAACTGCTGAAAACCATGGGACAGGGCAACGACCGCTTCTTCCACCAGTATATGGAGATCCCCCTCAAGGCGGACGAAAACGGCGTAGAGCTGCTGAAGCTCCAGTGCAGGAACCACATTCTCACGCCCCTCCGCGAGGCCTACGGCATAGACACCTCCGACGCCGCGATCAGAAAAGCCGTCGCTGAGCACAACGAGATTTGTTCGCTCATCCGCGCGATCGGCGACTTCCGGAAGGAAGAGTGCCCGCGCATCACGGGCTACGAGTTCCACGTGCTGACGCTGGCTACATACCTCGCCCCGAAGTACCTGATAGTCGACAAGCTGCGCGAGACGCTCGAAGAGATACGCACGCGCGAGCCGGAGCCGAAGCCGTATCGGGCGCGGCTCATGGTGGTCGGCTCGGAGGTCGACGACAGCGGCTTCATCCGGCTCATCGAGGAGACGGGCGCTTACGTCTGCGCGGATCGCTTCTGCTTCGGCTCGCTGCCGGGGCGCGACGTCATCGAGATGAACGACGACGAGGACGCGCTGACCCAGCTCTGCCGCCAGTACGTCCACCGCGGCCAATGTCCGCGCATGATGAACATGGAGAAGGTCTACGGCCGTAAGCAGTACGTCAACGACGTCGCGCGCGAATACGGCGCGGACGGCATCATATACCAGCAGGTGAAATTCTGCGACCCGTGGGCATACGAGCGGCTGCTCGGCTCGACGATGCTGCGCGAGGACTACGGCTTCCCCGTGATGTCGGTCGACCGGCCGTACAACATCGCCTCGTCCATCGGCCAGATGCGCACGCGTGTGCAGGCGTTTGTGGAAAGCATTGAGATAAAAAAGCTTCAGGGAGGTGCAAGGTAATGGCGCTGGTGGAAAACAGTCGGGAACGTATCGGCGAAAAGCGGCTTGGCGTGCTTTTTGACGGCGGCAAGGTGCGCCGCCGCCGCGAGTGGCGCGGCATAAAGGACACCCTCTATGATTACGGCAGATGGCTGTACCTGCTGTCCATCCTCGCCGGAGTCATCATCAAGCCCCGCAACGTCAAGGCCATGTTCAGGTACCGCTGGTTCGCAAACTACCTCGCCGTGCCGCACATGCTGGATAAATTCACGATGGGTCTGCGCGACGAGCCGCTGCGCATCGTGCACACGGCGATGGACTTCGTCGTCAAGGACGTGGCGACATGTATTGATAACTCCATCCGCGGCGACCGCCGCACCGGCAACGACGTCAAGTATTCAAACGATTGCGTCCTGACCGACGAGAACGCCATGACGGCGTTCATGATGGGCTTCCCGACGCTCCACGCGATACTGCGCGAGGTGCCGACGATGTTCTCCGCAAACCTGCTCAATCAGTATTCGTCCACGCATTATCTCGACGTCGCGCAGCAGTTCGGTATTCCGGGCGACGTGTGCCCGATGCCCGAGGCCGAGGCGGGCGCCTCGATCGAGGACGATTTCCCCGTGCTCGGCAGATGCGCCGTGCAGGTCAACACCACCTGCGACGGCTCTCTCATGGGCAACGGCATCATCGCCAAGCGTCTTGAGCGCGAGTACGGCATCCCGACCTTCCAGCTTGTCGCGCCCATGCGCCATAAGGAGGAGGACGTGCAGGAGTACGCCGCGCAGGATATCAGGAAGGCCATCGCGTTTATCGAGGAGCAGACCGGCGCGAAGTGGGACTGGAAGGCGTATTTTGAGTGCGCCAAGCGCGTCAACGAGACGACGCGCAACCGCCTGACCTGGCTCGAGGTCAACAGCACGCCCTACCCGCAGTTCATCGGCGCGACCTTCTCGCTGTATAACGACACAAACTACATGGGCAACTGCGGCCGCTCGCCGTTGTTCCCGCCGATAGACCGGAAGATAATGAAGTACGTGCAGCGCGGCTACGAGCGCAAGACGATGATGGCGCCCGAGTACCGCCACCGCTGCATAGTCTGGGGCGTGCAGCCGCAGTATGTCATCGACATGCTCAACTGGATGGTGCACTGCTGGGGCGTCGTGCCGCTGACGGATATGCTGTCCATGGTCATCAGCAAGGAGATCGCCGAGGAGGACACGCCGGAGAACCGCGAGCAGGCGTATTACGACATGGCGTACCTGACCGAGAACATGATCATGCGCAACCGTACACACGGCGGCTATAAGGTGCTGGTCGACGAGCTGTGGGAGTTCTGCGAGAAGATGAACGCGGACATGGTGATGATGTGGGAGCACATGAGCTGCAAGGCGCTGGTCGGTATGCACGGGCAGTTCGAGGAGCAGGCGCGCGAGCGCGGGATACACCTCGTCTGGGTCTGCCACGACCTGTGCGATCCGCGCGTGTATTCGCGTCAGGCCATCCGCGACCAGTTCAACGAGTATATGCGTACCGTCATGCGCGAGGAGCCGCTGGATCCGTCCATCGAGGTTCTGCCGGACGAGAACGCATGGTGACGAAGGAGGAGAAAGTATGAATCTGAAGAGGCTGTCGCTGAAGCTCCTCGGCGGAGCGGGCGGATTTTTCGCCGTGACCTTTTTGATATATTTCTTTAATCTTGATATGAAGTTCCTGTCCTCCTGCGTGGAGCCGATCCTGCTCCGGCATTACGACCGCATCCCACGCAAGCATTATATCTGACGCATATCGTATGGCATAGCGGTGACGCTTGATAGCCGAGTGAAATAAAAAAGCTCCCCCGTCTTTGCCTTGCGCTCAGACGGGGGATTTTGCGGGTATATTATTTATGAGATTGTCAAGAGAATAAAAAAGAAGCCCCGCCAACAGTGAATCATCGGCTCCAATTGCCGTAGATTATAATGACGTCACTTCTCAGGCAAAGGCGGCAAACAAGTCTGCGATGGCCTTTGGTGATTTTATAATACCTCCAAACACAGAAAATGTCAATATTAAAGCTAAAAAAAGGCGATTTTTTGATAGGCGCGGCTATAGCATGCCGAAGAATACGAGCTTAAATTAATGAAGCAATCGAACCAAACAGCAAAATTACGCCCAAAGTAATCAATAAAAGAGACGCAACAGAGTTTTCCCTTACTGCTCCGTCACGAAAAGCAAGCTGTGGTTTTCTCTTGTTATAGTGCATTTTGATTTTGCTAGGCAGCCCATCATCATCTGCCTCATTGAAATATGATTTACAATAATGCCTGCCGTCAACTGTATAGTGATATTCATAATAAACGTGAGCTTTCAAATCCTTGCCGCTGCACCTATACTCGAGACCCTGCTCGTCGGGCGCTTGAATACAAGCCTTTTCACCAATAGAATAATATCTTTGATTTTTCAAATAAGCATTTGTAGAAGAAAAAGCTGATTTTCTCCAACGGTACAGCCGGGTGCAGGAATAAACGATAAGTATAACCGAGATGAATAATATCCCAATTTTAATAAATAAATCTATAATAATCACCCGCTCCTGTGTAATGGTGTCGTACTGGCTAAAATTAGTATAAACTATTGAAGCGGACTTTATCAAGTGGAAAGCTCTCTTACGATGACCGTATTTTATATGGCCGCAGTAATTACATGAGCGCCCTGTTCAAAGACCTGTTGTGCGTGTCTAAAACGACGCGGAAGACTAAAATAACCTGTCATTGCGAGGAGCGTAGCGACGTGGCAATCCGCATCCCCTTGGGACTGTGCAAAGTCTTAGTGCGGCGTTAAGGAGAACGGATTCCCACGTCGGGCTTCGCCCTCTCGCGACGGCGGCTCTGCCGCCTAGTCCCTTTAGGGAGAATGACGGAGGTTTTCTTTATATTGAGCTTCCTTTTCCCTACTGGCAATTTATAAAGACTGGCGACCCCTCAGTCGGCTAACGCCGACAGCTCCCCTAGCAGGGGCGCCAAGAGGGCGGTGCGCCACAAACATAACCGTAGGGGACGGCGTCTGTGCCGTTCCGTCGCACCCACGCGTCCTGCGCAAAAAGCCACCCATGAAATCACTCTAGCCGAGCGATTTCATGGGTGGCTCATCTCATTCTATTCTGTTTTCAGCTTACGCGTTTGAGCGTCAGAGTCTCGCCCATGTCGGTCGTGAGCGTCAGGGTGCTGCCGTCAAAATACTGCAGCCGCCCGTTTATGCGCGAGCTGTCAAAGGCGAAGGTCAGGTCGACGCCCAGCCCGTCGTCGCTCTCAACCGCGAGAAAATCAACGCCGGTCTTGACCGTACCATCCTTGTCCGTGACGCTGAAGCTCAGCACGGTGGACGCCTCGGAGCTTTTCACGTCCAGCACGAAGTCCCAGACATTCTCATAATTGTCCTGCCACTTGCCCTCCAGCGCGTCCATGAGCAGATACTTGCCCTTGCTGCCGTCGCTGCTGTACGACCAGACGGGGTAGATGCGCTCAAAGGTGAGCGCGACGTCGATGTCGCCGTGAACGATCATGCCGTCAACTGTGCAGGAGATGTTGAGCTTCATGCGGTTGTCGGTGTCCTCCGCGAAGGCGGCGTTGTGCGTGCAGGACTTGTAGGAGCCTTTCGTGATGTCGGAGAAGGCGTACGTGGCCTTGCTTATGGTGATGCCGGAGTTATCGGGCAGAAGGCCGGTGATGTCCAGCCTGCCGTTGTCCGACGTGATCGTGCCGAGGGGTTCAAAGACGGTGTTCGTGCCGAAGCTGACCTTCAGCGCCCGCGTGACCGCGTCGAATATCTCGCCGCTCACGCCGCCGTCAAGGCTTATGTACATATTGCTGCCGTCCGGGACGGAGCTGTTCTTTATCTCGCCCAGCGCGCCGTGTATCTCCTCGGCCACAAGAGTCCATGAGCCTGCGAGCCGTGAGTCGAAGTCTGCGTCCTCCGCTGTGGTGGATGCGGTCTGCGCGGGCTGGGAGTCCGACGCGCAGCAGTTGCCGCAGCAGGTACATACGGAAGCGTCTCCGCCGCAGGTGCATTCAGTTGCCGCGTCGGGCGCGGCCGCGGTCGCACCGCAGGCGCACAGCGAAACGACAGCTGCCAGAATCAGCGCCAAAGCAGTAATTTTTTTGAGTTTCATGCAATGCAGCTCCTTGAAAAAATCTACGACCATTCTTTTTTACAAATTGATATTATAGTCTATACCGCCGCACATTGCGTTACAAATCTGTTAAATGTAAGATGAAATCTTGGCGTGGCATGGGATGATGTCGCACCCTTGGCGCGCCCTGTTATGGGCGGTGGTTGCGCAGCGACTAAGGGGTCGCCGGAGATGAGACTGGAGCAGAAAGGAAAGAACGCACTACAAAATCACCCTGTAGGGGACGGCCTCTGTGCTGTCCGTCGTCTCATGTCCTGTTCCGCATAACAAATCGGAGCACCAGATTAAAACAACCTGTCATTCCGAGACCAGTTCGCAAACTTAAGTGAGCATCCAAATCTTTGATTTGGCTAATGCGAACTTACACCTCAGGCGGGTCGTGGGAATCCGTTTCTTTAAATTAAAAGTACGAAAAGGGACGGCACAGAGACACCCCAACAAAAAACCCACGGGAAGCTTTGCGGCTTCCCGTGGGTTCACTCATTTACTTTATCGAGAAAAACGCGTCCTTGCCGAGGTATTCGGCGGAGTCGAACAGTTCCTCCTCGATGCGCAGCAGCTGATTATACTTCGCCACGCGATCGGTGCGCGAGGGCGCGCCGGTCTTGATCTGCCCCGCGTTGACGGCGACGGAGATGTCGGCGATGGTCGTGTCCTCCGTCTCGCCGGAGCGGTGGGAGACGACGGCCGTCCAGCCGGCGCGGTGCGCGGTCTGTATCGCGTCGAGCGTCTCGGTCAGGGTGCCGATCTGGTTGAGCTTTATCAGCACGGCATTCGCCGCGCCGAGCTTGATGCCCTTCCTGATGCGCTCCACATTCGTCACGAACAGGTCGTCGCCGACGATCTGGATGCGGTGGCCGAGGCGGCGGGTCATCAGCTGCCAGCCCTCCCAGTCGTTCTCGCCCATGCCGTCCTCGATGGAGACGATCGGGTACTTGTCAACGAAGCTCTCCCACATATCGACCATCTGCTCGCTGGTCATCACGATGCCGCGCTTCGGCAGATGATAGCACTTGTCCTCCTCGCTGTACCAGTCGGACACCGCGCCGTCTATCGCGATGCGGAAGTCCTCGCCGGGCTTGTAGCCCGCCTTCTCAATCGCCGTGACAAGCGCCTTCAGCGCGTCCTCGTCGCTGTCGAGATTCGGCGCATAGCCGCCCTCGTCGCCCACGCCGGACGCCGGAACTACCTTCTTCAGCGCGTGGAACACCTCGGCGCACATGCGCAGCGCCTCATGGAAGCTCTCCGCGCCGACAGGCATTATCATAAACTCCTGAATGTCCACGTTCGAGCCGGCGGCGTGCTGGCCGCCGTTGAGCACGTTCATCATCGGCACGGGCAGGGTCTTGGCGTTGACGCCGCCGATGTAGTTATACAGGCTGACGCCGGTTGCGGCGGCGGCTGCCTTCGCGCAGGCGAGGGACACGCCGAGGATGGCGTTCGCGCCGAGACGGGTCTTGTTCGGGGTGCCGTCGATATCTATGAGCATCTTGTCAATAGAGGGCTGATCCAGCACGTTCATGCCGACCAGCGCTTCGGCCAGCTCACGGTTGACATTCTCGACCGCGAGCAGGACGCCCTTGCCGTTGTAACGGCTCTTGTCGCCGTCGCGCAGCTCGCAGGCTTCGTACATGCCGGTAGACGCGCCGGAAGGCACGGCCGCGCGGCCGACGGTGCCGTCGTCGAGCGTGACCTCGACCTCGACGGTCGGATTGCCGCGGGAGTCAAGGATCTCGCGCGCCATGACGTCCACTATTTCAAAATACTGTTTCATATTTAACCCTCCTTATATGATTTACAAATGGATTATACCCCAGTTCCGTCGAAAAATAAAGAGCGACTTGATTTTTGCGGAGAATATTAGTATTATACCTATATCGCAATTGGTATAATATTGAATCGGAGAGTTGATCCATGGATATAAACGTACAATTTTACGCGGCGGACACGGCGGCGGAGCTGCGCTACGCGGTGGTCGCCGCGCGCTGCGGCGGGCAATGGGTGCTCAGCCGTCACCGCGAGCGCGGCACGTGGGAGCTGCCCGGCGGGCACAGGGAGCCGGGCGAGGATATCGACGCCGCCGCGCGGCGCGAGCTGTACGAAGAGACGGGCGCGGAGCTTTTCACGCTCAGCCGCATCTGCGTGTACAGCGTGACCGAGGGTGGGCGGACGGACTACGGGATGCTGTACTTTGCGGAGATCGACATGCTCGGCGAGCTGCCGGAGTCGGAGATCGCGGAGCGGCGGCTGTTCGAGCTGCTGCCCGAGGCGGAGCGCCTGACCTACCCTGCGATACAGCCGCTGCTGTTCGCGCGGGTGCAGAGCTGGCTGAACCGGCAATGCGGCGGCGATGAGCTGTGGGACGTGTACGACGCCGACCGCTGCCCGACCGGACGGCTGCATCGCCGCGCGGAGCCGATGGGCGAGGGCGAGTTCCACCTCGTCGTGTACGCGTGGATACGCGGCGGCGACGGGCGCTATCTGCTCACAAAGCGCTCGCCGAACAAGGGCTACCCGAACATGTGGGAGTGTACCGGCGGCTCGGCGCTCGCCGGAGACGACAGCCTGACCGCCGCGCTGCGCGAGGTGCGCGAGGAGACGGGACTGCGGCTCGACCCGATGCGCGGACAGCGCGTCGCGTCGCATAAAGTCACGGGGCGGTTCGAGGACGTGTGGCTGTTCGAGCGGGACGTCGCGCTCGACGAGCTGACGCTTCAGGAGGGCGAGACCTGCGGGGCGATGCTCGCGCGGGCGGATGAGATACTCGAGCTGCGGCGCGAGGGCAGAATGGCGCCCACGGGCAGCTTTGAGCTGGCGGAGCTGCTGAGGCTCATGGAGGGCTGAGGAAAAAATTCCGCGAGATCCCCGATAAAACGCAAATAGCACTTGATTTTTGCAAAATTTCCTGTAAAATGTATGGGTAAAAAAGTTTGCTCTTTCAGGAGGAATATAAAAATGACTTACGAGATGGACATTGCCGGCTTAAAACGTGAGCTGCCGCTCTGCAAGGTCACTGACGACCTCTACATCGGCGCGTTTGTTATGTTCGGCGACGTCGAGCTGACTGTCCACTGTGCGGCGGAGCTGCTCAAGCGCGCTCCGGAATATGACTACATCATCGCCCCCGAGGCGAAGGCGATCCCCCTGCTGTACGAAATGGCGCGGCAGAGCGGCGCGGAGAAGTACTTCCTTGCGCGCAAGGGCGCGAAGGCGTATATGTCCGGCGTGTTCGAGGTGGAGGTCAAGTCCATCACCACCATGAGCATCCAGAAGCTCGTCATCGACACTGCGGACGCGGAGCTTATCCGCGGCAAGCGCATGCTCATCGTTGACGACGTTATTTCCACGGGCGAGTCGCTGCACGCGATGGAGGAGCTTGTCACCCGTGCGGGCGGCATCATCGCGGGCCGCATGGCCGTGCTCGCCGAGGGCGACGCGCAGGCCAGACACGATATCATCTGCCTTGCCCCGCTGCCGCTGTTCAATCCCGACGGCACCGTCAAGGAGTAAGCTGAATATAGCGAATATAGCGATGTGAACACCCCCTGCGGCTCCCGCAGGGGGTGTTCAGTCTGTCAAAGAACATGTGCAGCAGGACGCGGATAAGAGAGCAGCGGGGGAGCTTGAGGGGGCAAGGCCCGCCTCAAATACAATAAACCGCCGTCCAAAAGTCTTGATACATCAACGACTTTTGGAGCAAAGCAGCATTTTGATAATATCAAAATGCTCGGCGGATGAAGCTTGTCAAAAAAAGTCCTCACAGGACTTTTTTGACAAGCTGCACACCCCCTGCGGTTCCCCGCAGGGGGTGTGGTGTTGTGTGGGGGGAGATTTGCGCGGCGCCCCTACCAGGGGCGCCCCACACACAACGCAAAACCGGTCCCCATCCTGTTCGGAGGGGGACCGGTTCAACTATCCAGCGCACATTGCGCCCATCACTTCACAACGTCAAAGGTCAGAGTCACCTTGAACAGATCGCCGTCGACGGTCAGCTCCATCGTGCCCTTCTGCAGCTGCGCGAGGCTCTGCGCAATGTTCAGCCCAAGGCCGCTGCCCTCGGTATTGCGCGAGCTGTCGCCGCGCACGAAGCGCTCCATCAGCTCGTCGCTGGAGATGTTCAGCTGACGGCTGGAGATGTTCCGGAACGTGACGACCGCCTTGCCGTCCCGCTCGCACACCTCAAGGTACACCCGCGTCCCGCGCTGCGAATACTTGCAGATATTGTTCAGCAGATTATCAAAAATGCGCCACATATGCCGCCCGTCGGCCATGATTATCACCGGCTTCTCAGGCTTCGTCAGCACCGGCTCCAGCCCCGCCGCGCTCAGCTTCTCGCCGTATTCGCCCAGCGTCTGATCCAGCAGCACGCCGACGTCGCAGGGTTCGGCATTGACGGTCAGGTTGCCCGTCGACGCCTTTGACGCCTCCAGCAGATCGTCGATCAGCTTCTTCAGCCGCGCCGACTGCCGCTGCAGAACGTCGATATATTCGCGCATCTTCTCGTTTTCTGGCTTCTCCTTGCCGAGAAGATCGACGTAATTTATTATCGAGGTGAGCGGAGTTTTGATATCGTGCGAGACGTTTGTGATAAGCTCGGTGCGGAAATGCTCACTGCGCATCCGCGCCTCGACCGCCAGCGACACGCCGTCGCGGATGGTGTTGAGGTCTTCGCCGTGCTCGCGGAAGGGGCCGTAGAGCTTCGAGGTGTCGACAACACAGCTCTCGTCGCCTGCGGCGAGCTTCTGCCCCGCGGTCAGCAGCTTTTTCGCGCATATCGCCGTGTATATCAGAGCTGCGGCCAGCAGCGCGTTTGTGATGAGCCACACTACGCCGCTGTTCACGGAGATAAGCTCCAAAAGCAGAATCACTGCCACTGCGGCGCAGCTTTTCGGCACAAGCGGCAGATTCTTAATAATACCCGCGATAAAGCGGCAGAAGCGCTTGAAGAGTCCCCAGCCCCAGGCAAGGATTTTATAGGCTATGCAGCCCTTGATAAGCCCGCCCATTTTCACGCGCACGGCGAAGCTCATGATGTACAGCAGTATCAGCAGCGCCGCCACCAGTATGACAAGGCAGGCGAGCATGATGAGGAGGATGCTGTCGTAATGCATCTCGGCCAGTATCGCCCACAGGCAGGAGATCGCGACGATCATCAGCAGCGTGAACAGGTCAAAAGGGATCTTGTCAACGAAGCTCGGCACGATGCCCTCGCTGCCCGCCCGATGCCCCGCGGCGCAGAGCAGGAAGATGAACAGCACCAGGCACAGGATGAAGGCCACCGCCGCGATAACGATGAGCTGGTAGCGGCAGTTGTAGATCAGCTCCGCCCAGTACAGGCAGACGAAGGTGTCGGAGTTGTCGCCGTTGGCCGGCTCGCTGAGAATGTAGCCCTCGATGACGACGTTGTTGGCGGCTGTGACGGAGTCTCCTCTGCTGCCGGAGTGGCTGTCGTCTTCGGTGATGACGAAGTCTTTGCTGCTCAGGTTCAGATCTGGGATGCTGTACGACTCCTCGGCGTACCACTGGTAGTCCGCGCCGTCAAGCCCGTCGAACAGAATTTTGCCGGTGTCCTTGTCGCGCAGGACGAAGCGGAACGCGCTGTCAAGGCCGCTGCGGTACTGCGCGTAGTCCGGACTGTAACCGTTGTACAGACGCTCGAAGGTCTGGTACAGCTGGGAATAGCCCATGCTGGACAGCACACGTTCGCGCAGCGTATTGGTACCGCCTGCGTAGCCGCCCGCGTCGGCCATCACGCCCACGCCTATGAGCGAGCCGACGAACACGATGCCCATAACAGTGAGCAGGAACACCGCCACGGCCTTTGCAGCGAAGCTGCTTTTAAGTTTGCTCATGTCTTACCCCTCTCGATCTTGTAGCCCTGCCCCCAGACCGCCTTGAGATAGCGCGGCTCGGCGGGGTTTATTTCTATTTTTTCGCGGATGTGCCGGATGTGGACGGCCACGGTGCTCTCCGCTCCGTAGGGCTCGTCGTTCCAGACCCGCTGGTACAGCACCTTCGGCGGGAATACCTCGCCGGGGTGCTCCATGAGGAGCTTGAGAATGTCATACTCGGTCGGCGTCAGGTTTACCTTCTCGCCGTCCACCGTGACCTCCTTGCTGCGGTCGTCAAGGCATATCCCGTCAAGCCGCAGACAGCTATCCTTCACCGCGCCGCCGCCGAGCTGCATATAGCGCCTGAGCTGAGAGCGGACGCGGGCAAGCATCTCCACGGGGTTGAAGGGCTTTGTGATGTAGTCGTCGGCGCCGACGTTGAGGCCGAGCACCTTGTCGGTGTCCTCGCCCTTGGCGGTCAGCAGGATGACGGGGAGGTTGCTCTCCTCGCGGAGCTTCACCATTGCGCTGATGCCGTCCATCTCGGGCATCATGATGTCCATCAGGACGAGATGTATCTCCTGCGCGCGGATGATCGCGAGCGCCTCGCGGCCGTTGTAGGCGGCAAAGGTGCGGTAGCCCTCGGCCTCGAGATAAATTTTCAGCGCGGAGACTATGTCCTTTTCGTCATCGCAGATAAGTATGTTGTACACTCTCTTCACCTCGCGTACTATATTAACGTATCGCGGGTTAAAAACCAAGGGGATAATTTATTAAGAAATGTTTAATGCCGTGGGGGGAGGTGGGACGGTGCAGCACTGCACCCCTTGGCGCCCCTAAAAGGGGCGCCGCTTCGCGGCAAAGATTCGAAATCGACGTGTGACCTGAAATCTTCCAGCAGGGGACGCCCTCCGTGCCGTCCAGCTTGCATTATCCCCCCACACGCAAAACCGCCCTGACCGGCAATGGCCGGTCAGGGCGCTTCTTACTCTGTCATTCATCAAGCTTGAGGACTGCGAGGAAGGCCTCGGTCGGTATCTGTACGGTACCGAGCTGGCGCATCTTCTTTTTGCCCTCCTTCTGCTTCTCCAGCAGCTTCTTCTTACGCGTGATATCACCGCCGTAGCACTTGGCGAGCACGTCCTTGCGCATGGCCTTGACCGTCTCGCGCGCGATTATCTTGCCGCCGATGGCCGCCTGAATCGGCACCTCGAACAGCTGCCGCGGGATATTCTCCTTCAGCTTCTCGCACAATCTGCGGGCGCGGGGATACGCCTTCTCGCGGTGCGCGATGAAGCTCAGCGCGTCGACCTGATCGCCGTTTAAAAGCATATCGACCTTGACCAGATCGCTCGTGCGGTACTCGCTCAGCTCATAGTCGAGCGAGGCATAGCCCTTCGTGCGCGCCTTGAGCGTATCGAAAAAGTCATAGATTATCTCGTTGAGCGGCATCTCGTAATGCAGCTCGACAAGCCGTGTGTCGAGATACTGCATATTCTTATAGTCGCCGCGGCGCTCCTGACAGAGCGGCATGATATTGCCGACAAACTCGTTCGGCGTAATTATCGAGACCTTGACGTACGGCTCGTACGCCTCGGCAATGCTCGCAACCTCAGGATAATTATGCGGGTTATCGACCATGACAACGCTGCCGTCGGTCTTGACTACCTTATAAATAACGCTCGGAAGCGTGGTGACAAGCTCCAGATTGAACTCGCGCTCCAGCCGCTCCTGAATTATCTCCATATGCAGCATTCCGAGGAAGCCGCAGCGGAAGCCGAAGCCGAGCGCGACGGAGCTTTCCGGCTCGTACGAGAGCGAAGCGTCGTTGAGCTTCAGCTTGTCCAGCGCGTCGCGCAGGTCGGGGTACTTCGAGCCGTCCTCGGTGTAGATGCCGCAGTAGACCATCGGGCGCGCCGGACGGTAGCCGGGCAGCTCGTTTGCGGTGGGATTCTCGGCGCTGGTGACAGTGTCGCCCACCTGCGTGTCTGCAACGTTTTTGATGCTGGCAGTGAAATAGCCGACATCTCCCGCGGATAGCTCATCGCACGGATCGAGTCCTATCGGGCGCAGGTGCCCGAGCTCCACGACCTTGTACTTTGCGCCGGTGGACATGAGCAGTATCTCATCCTCGCGGTGCAGCACGCCGTCCATCACGCGCATGAAAACGATGACTCCGCGGTAGTTGTCGTACTGGCTGTCGAATATCAGCGCCTTGAACGGTGCGTTCGGGTCGCCCGACGGCGCAGGGACGTTCCTGACGATATCGTCCAGCACCGCGTCAATGTTCAGGCCGATCTTCGCGCTTATCTCCGGCGCATCCTGCGCGGGGATGCCGATTATCTCCTCGATCTCGTCCTTGACGCGCTGCGGGTCGGCGGCGGGAAGGTCGATCTTGTTGATAACGGGCAGTATCTCAAGGTCGTTATCCAGCGCGAGATAGGTGTTCGACAGTGTCTGCGCCTCGACGCCCTGCGACGCGTCCACGACCAGCACCGCGCCCTCGCAGGCCGCGAGCGAACGGCTGACCTCATAGTTGAAGTCGACGTGCCCCGGCGTGTCGATGAGGTTGAGGGTATAATCCTGCCCGTCTGCGGCGTGATAGTTCAGCCCGACGGCGCGCGCCTTTATCGTGATGCCGCGCTCGCGCTCAAGATCCATGTTGTCGAGTATCTGATCCTCCATCACGCGCTGCTCCACCGCGCCGCACTTCTCGATAAGGCGGTCGGACAGCGTGGATTTGCCGTGATCGATATGGGCGATTATGGAAAAATTGCGTATCAGCTTCTGATCAGTCATCGGTCAGTCTCCTGTTTTAAGCTCCGGTCCGGTCAGCGCGCGCTCCGCCTCGCTGACGATCCCGCGCAGCCGGTCAATGAATATGCGCGCCGCCTCGGCAGGCTGCCCGTCTCCGGCAGGCTGGCTGCTGCGGCAGAGCAGGTAGTCGGCGGTCACGCCGTAGTAGTCGCACACGCGGCAGACGAAGGCAAGCCCCGGCTCGCGCGTGCCGTTTTCATAGTGGCTCAGCAGCGCCTGACTTATGCCGAGGTCGGCCGCGGCCTTGCGCTGGCTGATATTTTTCTCTCGGCGCAGCGCCGAGAGCGTCTTGGGAAAGGTTCTGTCCATTGCTTCTCTCTTCTCTCATTGTGATTACGATTTGTATATTATACAGACCTGTAAAGGATTTGTAAATAGAAAATTTACCGGAAATTTCACGCCGCCGGAAGCGGGGCGGAGCTTTTTCGCAATATTTCATCCAAATCGGTTTATTATACCGCAAAGTTCTTGAAAAAAGCGCAGAGACGTGGTAAATTAGTGTCTGTAATACCCATACTCTTATTTGGAGGTAAATTTGACATGTTTGAAAATCTTATCGAGATTCTGAAGAAAAATCCCCGCAAGATAGTTTACACCGAGGGCACCGACGCGCGCATCCTCGAATCCGCCGACCGCCTGAAAAAGGGCGGCTTCCTCACCCCCGTGCTTGTCGGCAATGTTGACGACGTGAAGGCCGCGGCGACGAAGGGCGGCTTCGACATCGAGGGGCTTGAGATCCTCGACCCCGCCACCTACGACCGCATGGACGAGATGGTCGCCACCATGGTCGAGCTGCGCAAGGGCAAGATGACCGCCGATGAGTGCCGTGCAAGCCTGATGAAGGGCAACTACTTCGGCACCATGCTCGTCAAGATGGGCGTTGCCGACGCTCTGCTCGGCGGCGCGACCTACTCCACCGCGGACACCGTGCGTCCCGCGCTCCAGCTCGTCAAGACCAAGAAGGGCGCGAACCTCGTCAGCTCCTGCTTTATCATGGTGCGCGGCGAAGAGATGCTCGCCATGGGCGACTGCGCGATAAACATCTCCTATGAGGACAAGCTGGACAAGGACGGCAACGTCAAGCTCAGCGCGGCGCAGCAGCTCGCCGAGGTCGCAGTCGAGACCGCAAAGACCGCGAAGGTCTTCGGCATCGACCCGAAGGTCGCAATGCTGTCCTACTCCACCAAGGGCTCCGGCAAGGGCGCGAACGTCGATCTCGTCCGCAACGCCACCGCCATCGCCAAGGAAATGGCTCCCGACGTCGACATCGACGGCGAGATGCAGTTCGACGCGGCCGTTTCTCCGGTCGTCGGCCAGCTCAAGTTCCCCGGCAGCAAGGTCGCAGGCTATGCCAACACCTTCATTTTCCCGGAGATTCAGTCCGGCAACATCGGCTATAAGATCGCCCAGCGTCTCGGCGGCTTCGATGCCTACGGCCCCATCCTTCAGGGTCTGAACGCTCCGATCAACGACCTCAGCCGCGGCTGCAACGCCGAAGAGGTCTACCAGATGTCCATCATCACCGCCGCCCTGGCGTAAGGAGCGGCTGAGTTATTGCCGCACCCCTCAGCGCCCCTCCTAGGGGAGCTGGCGCGCAGCGACTGAGGGGTCGCCAGTTGATAGAGAGTGCCATTAGGGAAAAGACAAGGCACTGTTAAGAAACCCTCTGTCATTCCCCCTAAAGGGACTAGGCGGCAAATCAATGAATCGTGGTATGCCGCCGTCGCGAGACCAGTGACCGATGTCACTGGTCGTGGGAATCCGTTTCTCCTTGAGACGGCAGTATGTTTTACGTACAGCGCAAGGGGATGCGGATTGCCGCGTCGCTTCGCTCCTCGCAATGACAACCTTTTTATACTCGGCTCTGTCTTTTTCACTCTGCTCGTATCGCTACTCTGGCGACCCCTTCGGCACTTCGTGCCACTTCCCCTAAAAGGGGCAGCGCTTCGCGGCAAAGGTTTAAGACTGGCGCACTGGTCGCACCGCCCCCTTGGCGCCCCTTTTAGGTAGCGAAGCGGCGGCGCGGTAGTGAATGACATGCCGGTGGCATGTCAGAGCCGCGCCGTGACCGAGCCGCAGCGAGACGCTGGCGGCGTTAGCCGACTGAGGGGTCTCCGGACTCCGGACTATCGCCATTAGGGAAAAGACTCGTCAACGTAAAGAATACGGGAGCTGTTTTGGCAGTCTCCCGTATTCGCATACCACCAGTATCGGTTGACAAGGGCAAACACGGTTTTGACGGGCAGAAATGCGTCCATACTTCTTCAAAGCCCTTGACAATACAGCAAGTATTCTCTGCGGCCTTTTCATCGTCTGGCCACATTTATGCTCCGTCAAAACTGCTGCGCACCTGACAGGGATGGATTTTCGAGTGATTTTTGCTTTTTGAGACGCAGACGGGCTGCCGCCCTTCAAGACGAAAAGAGCAAAAAGCGCCGAAAAGACGCACTGTCAGGCGTGTCTGCCCTTGTTAACCGATACTAGCAAAATTCACGGGAGAACGCCTATGGACAGGGAAAAATACATGTCGCTCGCGCTGGAGCTTGCGCGCGAGGCCGCCGATAACGGCGAGGTGCCGGTCGGCTGCGTCATCGCCGACGGCGGGGGGCGCGTCATCGGCCGCGGCCGCAACCGCCGCGAGGAGGGGCACGACGCCACCGCCCACGCCGAGCTTGAGGCCATCCGCGAAGCCTGCGCCGAAATCGGCGACTGGCGGCTCGAGGGCTGCGCCATTTTCGTCACGCTCGAGCCCTGCCCGATGTGCGCCGGAGCAATAATAAATTCCCGCATACCGACGGTCGTGTTCGGCGCGCGGGATGAGCTTACAGGCTCCTGCGGCAGCGTGATAAACCTGTTCGAGGAACGCTACGGACACCGTCCGGCGGTGTTCGGCAGCGTCCGCGCGGAGGAATCGGCGCGGCTGCTGAAGGATTTTTTCAGGGAAAAGAGGTAGAGAAAATGTCTGTTGATAAATTTCCGTTCGGCGCGCTGGCCGACGGCACGGAGGTCACGGCATTCCGCATCAGCCGCGGGGCGATGAGCGCCGTGCTGCTCGACTACGGGGCGACGCTCCAGTCGCTCGTCGTGCCGGGGCGGACGGGCGCGGTGGACGTCGTGCTCGGCTACGAGAGCGCGGGCGAATACGAACGGCGCGAGGGCAACACCGGCGCGACGGTCGGCAGATACGCCAACCGCATCGGCGGCGGGGAGTTCGAGCTGAACGGCAGGCGCTATGTCCTCGCGCGAAACTCCGGGCCGAACCATCTGCACGGCGGCCTGCGCGGCTTCGACCGGCGCATGTGGAGCGCCGAAGCCGGAGCCGATCATGTGCGCTTCAGCCGTCTGTCGCCGGACGGCGAGGAGGGCTATCCGGGCAATCTGCACGTCGCCGTGACCTACACGCTGACCGAGCACGGCCTGCGCATAGCGTATGACGCTGTCTCGGACGCGGATACGGTCATCAGCCTCACGAACCACAGCTATTTCAATCTCGCGGGCGGCGGCACGGCGCTGGCGCATGAGCTGCGCATCAATGCCGAAAGCTTCACCGAGAACGACGAGAATTGCCTGCCGACCGGCAGACTCATCCCCGTCGCGGGGACGCCGTTTGACTTCCGCGCGGCGAAGCCCGTCGGGCGCGATATCGGCGCGGACGACGGGCAGCTTGCCATCGGGCACGGTTATGACCACAATTTCGCGTTGTCTGGACGCGACGCGGCGGAGCTGTACAGTCCTGAGAGCGGAGTCGCGATGAATATCACGACGGATATGCCGGGTGTGCAGCTGTATACGGCGAATTTCCTCGAGCGCATTCCGGGCAAGCGCGGCGCGCTTATGGAGCCGCACGGGGCGGTTTGCCTTGAGACGCAGGAGTTTCCGGACGCGGTGCACCACGCGGATTTCCCGTCGCCCGTCCTCCGCGCCGGTGCGGCGTATCACCGTGAAACGGAGCTCACGTTCGACGTACGGTGAATCAACCTTTCGGAGCGCTGTCTGCGCCGCCCCCCCTCTGCGCCCCTTATAGGGGAGCTGTCGCGTAGCGACTGAGGGGGCGCCGGACTTGGTGTATTGCCATTAGGCAAAAGACAGCGCAAACTAAAAGAACCAGGGACGGCTATGCCGTCCCTGGTTCAAATTATTCAGCATTCGACTCCCGGTCAATAATACCCGAAGTCGGTTTCCGCGTAGGTCGCCCAGATGACGTTGGGGAAATGCTCCCGTATCCATGCGTTTGTGAGCGGACTATCCGCCGACAGGTCGAGGTTTATCCACTGCACCGGCCAATAGCCGACGTCGTCCGTCAGCTGCTCCTCAGGTATCAGCAGGCCGATATTCACACTGACGAGGTACTGCCGGTCAAGCTCCGGAATGAGCCACACCTTCCCCAGTCTGCCCTCATCTATCTCCGGCTGGATGCAGCTGTCGTACAGCTCGCTGGCCTGCTCCGGCGTGAGGTCTACCGTGGAGCCGTAGCTGGCAATCTCCGGATTATAGAAGCCTATATACGCCTGATACACCGTCTCCGGCGTCACGGCCTGCGGCGTCGCGGTGCGCGCCTTGATTGCCTCGGAACTGTTGACAATATTCTGCACCAGCCATATCTCGGAGTTTTTGTCCTCCGCCTCCGCCGCGGTATTCAGCAGATAATACGACCGCTGCGTCGTGCTGCCGTCCTTCAGCTCATAGTTCAGCATGAGCCACACACCGTCATAGCGCTCATAATTGCGCTTTTCATAGCTGCGCTTCTCGTTTATTATGCGCCGGTGCAGCTCGCGCACATCGGTGATGTTCTGCTGCTCGGTAAAGGCGTCCGGCGTCATGTAGTCCACGCTGAGCGTGACGCTGCCGACATCCTCCTGCGCGGGGACATAGCGCTCGTAGCCGTAGAGGTCGAACTCCCATGTGAATATGAACACCGCGATGATGCCGACGCATATCCCAAGCCCGCGCCAGCCGGTCGAAAAGACGTGCAGCGTCTTTTCCATGATCATCTTCGCCATGAAGTAGCCGACCGCCGCGCCCGCGGACATCAGAAGCATCAGCACAAAGGCCTCCGGCAGCCCGACGAAGCGCCGGTTCAGCCCGAAGTTTGCATACACGAGGTAGGCCGCGACGATCGCGCCGCCGAAGCACATGCAGTATTTGAATATCGGGCGCAGCACCGGAATGGCCACGGCGTCCGACGCGCACTCCATGCGCCGCCGCCTGTACATGAACAGCCCCGCTGCCATCAGCAGCAGACCCGCCGCGCAGTACGCGCCGAGCTGCGGCAGGCCGCGCACCGTCCAGCCGGCGGTCTGCGGCGTACTCACCGCGCCGCTTCCGGCGACGGTGATCTCGGCGGTTCCGACGTCAGTCCAGAAAACGTTGAAAAAGTTTGTGGCGTAGATAATGGGCGACAGGGCGATCAGCTCGCAGTTGCTGCCCGCCATGCCGTAGACAAAGTTGCTGAGGAGGTAGCGCAGGCCAAGCTCCACCGCGTACACCGAGACGTTCAGCAGCAGATACACCAGCGGCAGCACGAGGATGTTCCCCGTCAGCTGCCCGCAGAACACCGCGAAGCCGTAGAACGCGACGGTCTCCATCGCGATGATGCCCAGCGCCTCGGCGAGCACATAGGTCTCAACATACGCCCAACCTGACACGACCACCGCGCCCAGCAGCACCGCTATGACGTCGGCGATCAGCATCGGCACAAGCCCGCACAGCAGCGCCGTCATGTACATTGTCTCGCGGCGCAAGGGCAGCGAGCAGATCATCCCGACGCTGCGGCTCGAGTACATGTAGCTGAACATCGCCATGGCCATCGCCGCGCCCGCCGGTATGGCGACGCGGACGCTCTGCATCGCGCACTCCAGCACGCGGGCGTTCGCCTGCGCGTAGCTGTATATAGCCACAGACGTCAGCTCCAGCGGGAAAGCAACGACCATCGCCGCGAAGTACACCGCCCAGAGCGGCCAGAAGCGTCTGGCGAGATTGCGGGCGATGCCCGCGTCAAAGCACGATATCTTTGATTTCATCGTCAGCCCCTCCCAGCTCGTATATAAATATCTCTTCAAGCGTCAGCGGCACGGTGTCCACAAACAGGGGATTCGCCGCGGCAAGCCGCTCGCGTATCTCGTCCGCATTGCCGCGCAGAACCAGCTGCTGAAGCCGCCCCATCGAGGAGCTGTGCAGGATGTCCAGCCCGTCGGGCAGCGCGCCGCCGTCGGCGAAGGCAAGCTGAACCTTCACAAGCTCGTCCTGAAGCTCGTCCAGCCCCTTTTCGAGCAGCATCCTGCCGTCCTTCATAATCCCGACGTGGTCGCACACGTCCTCCAGCTCGCGCAGGTTGTGCGAGGAGATGAGCACGGTCGTGCCGTTTTCGCTGACGTCGTGCATCAGCTCGCGCCAGACCTGACGCCGCATCACGGGGTCAAGCCCGTCCACCGGCTCGTCGAGGATGAGTATTTCCGGCCGTGCGGACAGCGCCAGCCAGAATGCGGCCTGCTTCTGCATACCCTTGGACAGGCGGCGGATGGGGCACTTCGGGTCGAGGCGGAACAGCTCGCCGAGCGCGTCGAAGCGCTGGCGGTCGAAGCGAGGGTACATGTCGCGGTAGAAGCGCATCATGTCCATGGCGCTGGCCTGACCGTAGTAGAACACCTCGTCGGGGATGTAGGCGATGCGGCCTTTGACGGCAGGGTTTTCGTATACCGGCTCGCCGCCGATCAGCACCGTGCCGGCGTCCTGACGGTAGATGCCCGCGAGATGGCGGATGAGCGTGGATTTGCCCGCGCCGTTCGGGCCGACAAGGCCGTATACCGCGCCGTCCGGCACGGATGCGTCCAGCCCGTCGAGCGCGCGGAAGCTGCCGTAGCTCTTTACAAGACCTCTGACCTCTATCATTTTTCCGCCTCCAGTCTCTGTATCAGCTTGTCGCTCCCGACGCCGACGAGCGCAAGCTCGCCGACCAGCGCGTCGAAGCGCGAGAGCAGCTCCGCGCGGCGCGCCTCGAGCGCGGCGTCCTGCTGGCAGACGAAGCTGCCGCGGCCGGGGACGGAGCAGATGTAGCCCTCGGCCTCCAGCTCGCGGTAGGCGCGCTGGATGGTGTTGGGGTTGATGGTCAGGCTCGCGGCAAGCTCGCGCACGGACGGCATTTTTTCGTCCGGCGGCAGCGCGCCGCTGATGATGAGCTGGCGGAAGTTGTCCTTCACCTGCTCGTATATCGGGCGCGGGTCACGGTAATTGATGTTTATCAAGGGTACACCTCCCGTGTCAACTGTATTGCGTATCCTAACACAGTTAGTATAGAATCATGCGGCAGATTTGTCAACGGATACGATTCTTAAATTTCGTTAAGGGTCGGGGATATGGAATAGACGATGACTGGGGCGGAAATGTTGCGGGGGCGTCGAATTTTGTGCGTCGCAGCGCAAGGGGATAGAGGGACGGCCTCTGTGCCGTCCCGTGTACATTATTGTTTATAGTGCACTCTTCCTTTTTCCCTCTGCTCCAGTCTCTACTCTGGCGCAGCTGAGCAGCGCTCCCCCTCTCTCCCGCTTCCCCTATAGGCGTATAAAAACAGCTCCCATGCTATTAAACATGGGAGCTGTTTTGCTGGGGATCAAGGAGCCTTTTTCTTAGGAACTGAGGTTTGTGTCCTGTGGTAGGTCTCCGTGTATGCTCTTAACTTCTTTGCGAGCGCGGGGCTGACGGCGTCCGGCAGCATGCGCCAGACCCAATTGCCGTACTGCGTGCCGGGCGTATTCATGCGGCACTCGCCGCCAAGCTCCAGCACGTCCTGCATCTGCATCACGAACAGGTCGGACGCTGTGCCCATGCCGGTGCGGATAAGACCCCAGCACCAGCCCTCGTCGTCCGTGATATGCATATACCGCTTCGCAAACTCCTTATCCGCCCTGCCGATGCCCTTGAGCCAGCCGTTGACCGTCTCGTTATCGTGCGTGCCGATATAACAGACGCTGTTGCGCTCGCACCGATAGGGCAGGTAGTCCGACTCGCCGTGCGGGTCGAAGGCGAACATGAGTACCTTCATGCCGGGAAGTCCGGAATCGGCCAGAAGCTTTCTGACCTCCGGCGTCGTATAGCCGAGATCCTCGGCGATCAGTCGCAGGTCATGGAACCAGCCGAGCAGCACGCCGACCAGATCTATGCCGGGGCCGGGACGCCAGCGGCCGTTCTTCGCGGTCGTATCGCCGTATGGCACCGCCCAATAGCTCTCGAAGCCGCGGAAATGGTCGATGCGGATGATATCATACAGCTTCTTCGCGCCGTCGATGCGGCGTATCCACCAGCCGTAGCCGTCGGCCTTCATTGCGTCCCAATCGTACAGGGGGTTGCCCCAGAGCTGCCCCTCGTCGGTGAAATCATCGGGCGGGACGCCGGCCACCTCGACGGGGACGTTATCCTCATCGAGCTGGAAGAAGCGCGACTCGCTCCAGACATCCGCCGAGTCGAGCGCGACATAGATCGGCACATCGCCGATGAACTCCACGCCCTGCTCGTGCGCGTAATCGCGCAGTGCGTTCCACTGGCGGAAGAACATGCACTGCATGAACACCTGGAAGTCTATCTCGTCGGCAAGCTCGGCGCGGTACTTCTCGACCGCCTCCGGTTCATGCTTGCGGATGTCCTCCTCCGGCCACTCGGTCCAGCTGACCATGCCGAAGTGCGCCTTGAGCGCCATGAACAGCGCGTAGTTCTCGACCCACGCGTTCGCACGGCGGAACTCCGCAAGCTCGGCGGCGTACTTCTTTTTGCCGCGCCCGTAGGCGAGGCGGAGCACGCCGAACCGATGCTGATATATCTTGCCATAATCAACCCTTGCCGGATCACACCCCCAGTCGATATCCGCATATTCCGCTTTTTTCAGCAGCTTATCCCTGCAGAGCAGGTCAAGGTCGATAAGATACGGATTTCCGGCAAAGGTTGAAAAGGATGAATACGGGCTGTCGCCGTAGCTCGTCGGACAGAGAGGCAGGAGCTGCCAGTATTTTTGCCCGGAGTCGCGGAGAAAATCTACAAATTTATATGCGCTTTTGCCCATGGTGCCGATGCCGTAATTGCCGGGCAGGCTGCTCATGGCCATGAGGACGCCGCTGCTGCGGTCCATAAGAATCACTCGCTTTTTCTTTATATTAGCCCTTGACCGCGCCTGCGGCAACGCCCTTAATGATGTGCTTCTGGCAGGTCAGGTAGAATACGATGACAGGGACGATGCTCAGCATGATAAGCGCCATAGTCGCGCCCATATCGACCGAGCCGTAGCTTCCCTTGAGGTACTGGATGTGGATGGGTATCGTCATATAGTGCTTTCTATCGAGCACGAGGTAGGGCAGAAGGTAGTCGTTCCATACCCACATTATCTCAAGCACGCCCACGGAGATGAGCGTCGGCTTGAGCATGGGCAGCACCACGGAGAAGAAGGTGCGCAGCGGTCCGCAGCCGTCTATCGCGGCAGCCTCCTCTATCTCGAGCGGTATGCTCTTGACAAAGCCCGAGAACATAAACACCGCAAGCCCCGCTCCGAAGCCGAGATATATAACGGGTATCGTCCACGGCGCGTTTAGCTTTAGCGTATCGGCGGCCTTTGCGAGGTTAAACATGACCATCTGGAAGGGTACGATCATGGAGAACACGCAGAGGTAGAACACTATCTTGCTGAAAAGCGTCCCCACGCGGGAGATGTACCACGCCGCCATCGAGGTGCACAGCAGGATAAGCCCCGTCGAAACGATGGTTATGAGCAAGCTGAAGCACACGGATTTGATAAAGGGATAGCTGCCGAAGGTCATGCCCTTGGTATAGTTTGCAAAGCCGACAAAGCTCTTTTCGTTCGGCATGGCAAAGGTCTCGGTGTTGACATAGGCATTTGCCTTGAAGGAGTTTATCAGAACGAGGAATATCGGCATGAGGTAGAACAGCGCAATAAACGCGAACACTACCGTCAGCACGAGCTTTTTCTTATCGCCCTTGTTGAGCCGCTTGGGCTGCTTTTTTACCATGTTCGCCATTACTGCTGAACCTCCTTTTTTCTGCTCGAGGAGAGCTGAAGAATACTTATCGCCGCGACCAGCACAAAGAATATGACGGCCTTTGCCTGACCGACGCCGCGGTTAGTTGTGCTTGCGTAGAAGGAGCTATAGATATTGAGCGCAAGCATTTCCGTGGTCTTTACGGTTTCACCCGCATTCTGTATGAAGGGGCGCCCCGCCGTCAGCGCGAGGTTCTGGTCAAAGAGCTTAAAGGAGTTTGTGAGCGTGAGGAAGGTGCAGATGGTTATCGAGGGCATAACGTTCGGTATCGTGACCTTCCAGAGCGTCTGCCATGCGTTTGCGCCGTCTATCCTCGCAGCCTCAAGTATATCCTCCGGCACGGCCTGTAGACCCGCGATGTAAATTATCATCATGTAGCCAATCTGCTGCCACGCCATGAGTATCTGCAAGCCCCAGTAGCCGTACTGACTCTTGAGCAGTATGGACGTACCGTAGCGCGAGAGCACGCCGTCGAATATCATCGCCCAGATATAGCCCAGCACAATGCCGCCGATGAGGTTCGGCATAAAGAACACGGTGCGGAATATATTTGTTCCGCGTATGCCGCGCGTCAGAGCGTATGCCACGGCGAAGGACAGGACGTTAATCAAAATGAGCGAGGTAACGGCAAAAATCGCCGTGTACCAGAAGGCGTGCAGGAAGCTCGGGTCATTGAAGGCGCTGACATAGTTATCAAAGCCCACCCATGTCCACTTGCTCGTCGTCTTGAAGCGGCAGAAGGACAGGAATATGCCCTTGACGAAGGGGTAGAGGAAGCCGAGGCAGAAGGCGGCAAAGGTCGGAGCCAGAAACACAAGGTAGAGCCGCTGCACGGGGCGGCGGATAAGCTTTGAGTTCAGCGCCGCGCTGTCGCGCTTTTTCACGTCGATGCCGTTGAGCACGCCGCCGATGAGCAGCAGACCCACAAGCGCAAGCGTGGTATTATTCCACACCGGCAGCTTCTCCATCGTTTTTGCAAAGCTGAGCAGTCCCCCGCCGACGCCGATACCCTCAAGTATCTTATCCATGTCGCCGGAGGCGCTGAGCATACCGACAAGTGTCATCAGCGCGCCGATTATGACAGCCAAGACCCGAAGTGCCTTGCTGCCGCCTGTATTTCTTTTGTTTTGCATAAGCCATCTCCTCCCAGTTTTATTATGCAAGAGGGACCTGCGGCTGCTCCCGCGCCGTCGGAAGCACCCGCAGAGCCTTCTTTTACACCGGCTTTTATCACGCTTTATCACATGGGGGCGAGCGATACCGCTCGCCCCTAACTGTCGAAGGATTATACTCCAACGCCGATTTTATGGAGCAGCGGGGGAGCTTGAGGGGTAGCGCAGCGGCGGCGCGGTAGTGAATGACATGCCGGTGGCATGTCAGAGCCGCGCCGTGACCGAGCCGCAGCGAGAAAAGACCCGCCTCAAATACAATAAACCGCCGTCCGAAAATTTTGATGCTTCAAGATTTTCGGGGCGAAGCAGTATTTTGATATATCAAAATACTCGGCGGAAAGGTTTTTCAAAAAAGTCCGCTATCGGACTTTTTTGAAAAACCGGGCGAGCGGTAAAGCTCGCCCTTGTGCTTAATTATGTCTAATTATGCTAAGAGCTTCCCGAAATAATCAGGCGTGCTCTGCTGCGTACTGAGTTGCCCAGCCGTCAACGAAGGCTTCGACGACAGCGTCCCAATCGCCGGTGCCGGCGGTGTACTGACCGAGAGCGTCAACAACGGCTGCGCGCCAGTCATCGACTGCGGGAGTGTAGTTGAATGCCCAGGTGACAACGTACTTACCCTCTGTGGTGAGTGCGTTAGCATCGGCAAAGAACACGTTTTCAGGAGTCTTGGCTGCATTGAAGGGGCAGGGACCGAACTGCTCTGCGAGCATGGTGGTGCCTTCCTCGGAGGTGACGACCCACTTCATGAAGTCGAGGGTGGCCTGAATGTCAGCCTCGGAGGCCTCGGCGTTGACTGCCCAGCAGTTCTCGGTGCCGGAGCAGAGACCGGCCTCTTCCTCGCCCTTGACGCCGCAGTAGATGGGTATCATCTGCAGGTCCTCGGCCTTCATGCCGTACTTCTCGGTGAGTGCGGAGTACTCCCAGGAGCCGTTCTGATAGAATACGGCCTCGCCGTTGCCGAACTCTGCCTCGGAAGCGTCGCCGGTGGCGGCGAGGAGGTCAGCGCCGGTGGTAGCGGAATCGGTGATGTAGAGATCCCAGATAGCCTTGAAGTTGTCAAGGTAAGCGCCGGTGATGGTGGCGGGCTTAGAATGCACGTCGTCATCGCGGAACTCGTAGAAGAGAGGCATATTGGCAAGGTGGCCGGAGAAACGCCAGCTGGAGGAGCCGTCCAGACCTGCGGAGGAGAATGCGTCAAAGCCGAGCTCTGCTGCGCGGGCGTGGATATCGTCTGCAACTGCCTTGAGAGAGTCAAAATTGTTTATCTCGTCGATGCTGTGACCGGCCTTCTCCAGAAGAGCCTTGTTGACGATGATGCCGAAGCACTCGTAGCAGTAGCCGATGGAGTAGGTGAAGCCGTCCTCATTGGTGAGGTCGAAGGCGTGAGTGGTCATCTCATTCCAAACGTCGGTGTTGGTGAGGTCGTAGCAGTACTCGCCCCAAGTATCAACGGCGCCCTGGTTGCCAACCTGGAACATGGTGGGAGCCTCGCTCTTGTCCATCTCGGCGGTGAGGGTCTCCTGATAGGTGCCGGAGGCGGCGGTGACTACCTTCACGGGAACGCCGGTCTGCTCGGTGTAGGCGGCGGCAACCTTCTGCCATGCCTCATCTGCCTCGGGCTTGAAGTTGAGGTAGTAAACGGAGCCCTCCGCGCTGCTTGCAGCGGGGGTCTCTTCTGCGGGAGCCTTGGATTCTTCGGCAGGAGTATTGCCTGCTGCGGGCTGGCTGCCGCAAGCGCACAGAGCAAATACCATCACGACTGCCAAAAGCATTGCAATGATCTTTTTCATTTGTTCACGATCTCCTTATTAAAAATTTCCCTCATATCGGGGGTGGTATCTTCATGCCTTGCGGCAGGAAAATCAGATTTGTCTCGCGGATGCGCCCTCGCGCAGCGTGGCCTCAAGCCGCACATGCCGCGCCGCAGCGCCGTCCTCAAGGATGGAGAGCAGGATGCGCACGCTCTCGCGCGCCATCTCTTCGCCCGGCTGCACCATGGTGGTCAGCGTCGGCGTGATGTACTCCGAGACGCGCAGACCGTCGATCGCGATGACCGACACGTCCTCCGGGACGCGCCGTCCCCTGTCCTGCAGCGCCTTCATCGCGGCGATGCCCGTGGTGTCCGACAGGGTGAACACGGCGGTGAAGTCGACGCCCCGATCTATCAGGCGGCACATGCCCTCATAGGTCTCCGGCATCTCGAAGCAGCCGCCCGTCTCCATCAGCAGCATCGGGTCAAACTCAATGCCGTGGTCGCGGAGCGCGGCGCGGTAGCCGTTATAGCGCAGCTCGCTTATCGAGCGGTCGCTGCAGCTGGGAACTAAGGCGGCGATGCGCCGGTGGCCGAGGCTTATCAGCCGCTCGACCGCGCGGTAGGCCGTCTGGTGGTCGTCGATGGAAACGGAGGAATAGTCCCGCTCGCTCAGGGAGCCGAAGCAATTGGTGTACGAGCAGCAGACGTAGGGCACGCCGAGGAGCGCCATCCCCGCCGGAGTGTAGTCGAAGCGGCCGCCGAGGAAGATGAGCCCTTTGAGCTTCTTCTCTCGCTCGAGTATCGCGCCGGCCTTGACCTCGTCCGCATCGGAATTTATCTGGTGCAGGACCATGGTGTAGCCGTTGTGCTCGATCTCGTGGGACACGGTCTTGAGTATTTCGGAGAAGAAGAGGTTCCCCGTGCCGCGGACGACGACGCCGATATTGTCCGACTGGCTGCGCACAAGGTCGCGCGCGCTGTTGTTCGGTATATAGCCCATGTCCTCGACCGCGGCCAGCACAGTGCGGCGCACGGCGTCGCTCACGTCGGGGTGGTTATTGAGGACGCGCGACACGGTGCTCACACTCACGCCGCAGGCCTTCGCAATATCCTTGATCGTCACTTCGCCACAGTTCTCCTAAACATACCGAAATTCGGCGTAAAGCGTTTCCGGAATCGTTACCGGAAACGTTTTCAGTCTCTCTGAATATAAATATAACAATTCGGAATCTAAATGTCAACATCTGCGGGGCGCTGTGGAAAAAGTTCGGAGAATTAGCCAAATTGAACAAATCGTTTTTGACTATAATCACAACAACGGCAGTTTTATCTTGCCCATAAAGTCGTGGAAAACGCGCGGGAGGATTTGCGGGACGGCACAGCGGCCGTCCCCTACGATTTTGGTTTGGGTACGTGCTGTCTTTTGCACTCTGCTCGTCTCTATACTCTGGCGACCCCTCAGTCGCTTACGCGACACTGTCTCACTACCGCGCCGCCGCTTCGCTACCCTAAAAGGGGCGCCGCTTCGCAGCAAAGATTTTAACCCCTGCATCTGCTTCCCCCACACCAAAAATACGCCGGCACTACACGTGCCGACGTATTTTCACTCTCATTTATATTCTATTTCCTGCCCTCATCCGGTGGGCATGGCGCTTCTGCCCGCGGACGACGACGTAGACCATCATCACGACGGTGATGATATACGGGATGGTCGCGGTCAGGTCGGAGCTGATATAGTTCTGCAGGCGCAGACCCAGCGCGTCAAAGAAGCCGAACATCAGCGCCGCAAGGTACGCCTTGCTCGGATTCGCGGCGGCAAAGATGACGCAGGCAAAGGCGATATACCCGCGCGAGGCGGACATGCCCTCGACGAAGCTGCCGTTGAGGTAGCCCAGCGACAGATGCGCGCCCGCCATGCCGCAGAACACGCCGCACAATATGCTCGCGATCCACTTCATCCGCTCCGGACTGATGCCCGCGGTGCGCAGCGTCTCCGGCTGCTCGCCCGCGGCGCGTATCCAGAAGCCGTACGGCGTCTTATAGATGAACAGCCACATCACAATGACCAGCAGCCACGTGATATAAATAAACACCGAGTTGCCGCTGAGTATCTCGCCGAGGAACGGGATGTCCTCGATAAGCGGGATGCGTACGGTCGGCAGGTGCGGCACGGTATAGCCCGAGGTGCCGGACAGGCCGAATATCGCGCGCGAGAGGTATGCCGTCGCGCCCGCGGCGAATGTATTCAGCGCGCAGCCGATTATGAACTCGTCGCTCCTGAGCTTCACGACGAACAGCGCGAAGAACAGCCCGATCACGATGCCGAAGGCGATCGCGCACAGCACGCCCATCGCGGCGGAGGCCAGAAAATAGCTGCCGACCGCGCCGACGAACGCACCCATCAGGATCATGCCGTCCATGCCGATGTTCATTATTCCGGCATGCTCGGTCATCAGCCCGCCCAGCGCGGCGAGCGCGACGGGCGTTGCGCTGCGGAGCATCTGATTGAAGGTACCGGCGGAGAAAATGCTCGCCCATATGTTCTCATTCATCTTCGTTCGCCTCCTTCAGTCTCTCCTTCGCGGCGGCTCTGGCGCGGCGGCGCTCCCCGCGCGCGGCGAGGGACGCCCGTATCCCCTTCTCCGCCGCCATGCAGAAGATGACGACGGTCTGGATTATCAGATATATCTGGTTCGGCACTCCGGCGGCGGTCTCCATGCCCTGCGCGCCGATCTTCAGCACCGCGAACAGGAAGCTTATGACGACCGTCGGCAGCGCCTGATACTGCGCGATCATGGCCACCATCAGCCCCTCGAAATAATAGTCGTTGCTGATGCTGGCGGTGTAGATATGCGTCGCGCCGTAGACGCGGAACATGCCGACAAGGCCGCACATCATGCCGGAGACGACCATGGTGACGATGACTATCTTGTCCGTTTTCAGCCCCGCGAACAGCGCGAAGCGCGGATTGTGGCCGGTCAGCTTCATCTCGTAGCCGACCGAGGTCTTCTGCATAATGTACCAGGTCAGCACCGTCATTATAACGGCGGCGAATATCGCCGTGGACAGGTTCGAGCCCTGCACCAGCTTGCCGAGCCAGAACCGGTTCGGCAGGTTTGCGGTACCTGCGACGATGTTGTTGTTCGGGTTTTTCCACGGCCCCTTCGCCAGGAACTGGCATATCGAAGCGGCAATGGTATTGAGCATAATGGTGGTGATGACCTCGTTGACCTTGAGCTTCACCTTCAGCACGCCCGGTATCCACGCGTAGAAGCCGCCGACGAGCGCCGCGCCGAGCGCGGCCACGGGGATGACGACGACGGGCGGAAGCCCGGTCATCCACACGCCGATCTGCGCGGAGAATATCGCGCCGAACAGCAGCTGCCCCTCGCCGCCGACGTTGAAGATGCCGACGCGGGAGCCGATATCGCAGGCGAGGCCGCAGAGGCACAGCACCATCGCGTACTCCAATGTGTCGCCGATATGCCGCCCGTTCGAGAACGCGCCGGACAGCATGGCGGCATAGGCCTTCAGCGGGTCATAGCCCGACAGCAGCAGGATCAGCGCGCCGATGATGAGCGCGGCGGCAAGGCTTATCAGCAGCGCCGCGAGGTAGCTGAAATTCACGCGCTTTTTCATTCCGCCGCCTCCTCTCCGCGATGTCCGGTCATGTAGTAGCCGATCTCCTCTTTGGTTATTGAATCGGCGCGGAACTCGCCGGTCACGCGCCCCTCATAGAGCGTGATGATCCGGTCGCTCAGGCGGAACACCTCGTCGAGGTCCGCCGACGAGAGCAGCACCGCGCAGCCGGAATTGCGCTTTTCGATGATGCGCGTGTGGATAAACTCCATCGCGCCGATGTCCACGCCGCGGGTCGGCTGGGATATCACGAGCGCGGGGGTGTCATACGAGAATTCGCGCGCGACGACGACCTTCTGCATGTTGCCGCCGGACATCGAACCGACCTCGGTATCGACGCTCGCGCTGCGGATGTCGAAGCGCTCGTACAGCTCCGACGCGTAGCGCTCTATCGACGAGCGCTTCTGGTGGAAGCCGAGGGCGTTGAACTCCTTGTCGCGCTGCCGCCCGACGAGGAGGTTATCGGTGACGCTGGCGAATTTATCGACGCCGGTGGCGAGCCTGTCCTCCGGAATGTTCGCAAGGCCGCGGGCGCGTATCTCGCCGGGGCTGCGGTTGGTAACGTCCTCGCCGCCGATGCGGACATGGCCGCTCTCGGCGCGGCGCAGGCCGCATATTGCCTCCAGCAGCTCGCTCTGGCCGTTGCCCTCGATGGCGGCGATGCCCAGCACCTCGCCCGCGCGCACCGACAGCGACACACCGCGCACTGCCTCCAGCCCGCGGTTATCGCCGACACGGAGATCCTCCACGCCGATGACAACGTCGCCCGTCTCGCCGGTCTTTTCAAGGTGGTCAAAGAGTACGGGGCGGCCGACCATCATGGAGGCGAGGATCTTTTCGTTCACGTCGCGGGTATTTTCAAGTCCGGCCAGGCGTCCCTGACGCATCACGCCGACGCGGTCGGAGATGGCCATGACCTCATAGAGCTTGTGAGTGATGATGATGACGGTCATCTGCTTTTCGCGGACGATGCGGCGGATGACGTCGAACAGCTCGTCCGTCTCCTGCGGGGTGAGGACGGCGGTCGGCTCGTCGAGGATGAGGATATCCGCGCCGCGGTAGAGCGTTTTGAGTATCTCGACGCGCTGCTGAAGCCCGACGCTGATATCGCGCACGGTGGCGGCGGGGTCGACCTCGAGGCCGTATTCCTCCACGAGGCCGCGCGTTTCGCGCTCGGCCCTGGCGTTATCGAAGAACACGCCGAGCCTGCGCGGCTCGCGGCTGAGGACGATGTTCTGCGCGACGGTGAACGACGGGACGAGCATGAAGTGCTGGTGCACCATGCCGACGCCGCGCTCGATGGCCGCCTTCGGGCTGAAGTGCTCGATGCGCCGGCCTTTGACGTAGACCTCGCCGTTGGTGGGCGTACTGATGCCGTAGAGGATGTTCATGAGCGTGGATTTGCCCGCGCCGTTTTCGCCGACGAGCGCGAACACCTCGCCCTTTTTTATTTCAAGCGACACGTCGTCGTTTGCGAGCACGCCGGGGAATTCCATCGAGACGTGCTCAAATTTTACAACCGTTTCTGACATATGTATCTCCTCTCAGGAGCGTTTTGGGATAGGGGGTGGGTATAAAGGGGACGTTTGGGGAATACGTCGATTTTTACGCCGGTGTATGGCGGGGTGTGCGGGACGGCACAGCGGCCGTCCCCTACGGGGGTGGCTGGGGACGCACCAACATTTTTGAATCAACGTGGCGTTTCGGTCTTTGCCGCGGAGCGGCGCCCCTTTTAGGGGAGCTGTCGCGCAAGCGACTGAGGGGTCGCCGTTCTCTGACTACTGCCATTAGGCAAAAGAAAAGGCAATATAAAGAAAACCACTGTCATTCCCCCTAAAGGGACTAGGCGGCAAATCAATGAATCGTGGTATGCCGCCGTCGCGAGGCCAGTGACCGACGTCACAGGTCGTGGGAATCCGTTTCTCTTTGAAGGCAACAGTATGTTTCACGCGCGGCGTAAGGGGATGCGGATTGCCGCGTCGCTTCGCTCCTCGCAATGACAATCTTTTCTTTACTCTGCTCTGTCTTTTCCCCTCTGCTCAGGACTCAGCTCCGGAGACCCCTTCGGCACTTCGTGCCACTGTCTCGCTGCGGCTCAGTCACGGCGCGGCTCTGACATGCCACCGGCATGTCATTCACTACCGCGCCGCCGCTGCACTGCCCTAAAAGGGGCAGCGCTTCGCGGCAGGGGGGTAGATTCCTCGCCGCACACTCCCCTTCGGTGGTCTGAAAATGGCGTGGCTGTTGCCACGCCATTTTACCTTTTATACAATATTATCCTCTTGTGGTATCGACCTTGATCTCGCCGGAGACGATCTTTGCCGCCAGAGCCTCGACCTCGGCCTTCACTTCGTCGGGAACCTGCTGGGTGGCGCCTTCCTCGCCGTAGCCGATGCCGACGTAGCCGTTGGACATATCAGCGATCCAGGTGGTGCCCCACAGGGAGGTATCGCCGTTGAGGTACGCCTTGATGGCCTCATAGATGGAGGTACCGACTTCCTTCTTCATGGAGCAGATGATGACGTCGTCTGCGATGTACTTCTGGTCGGAGTCAACGCCGATGGCGTAGAAATTACCCTCCTGCGCCGCCTCGAACACGCCGTCGCCGGCCTTGGAGGCTATCTGGAAGATGACGTCCGCGCCGAGATCATGCAGAGCCTTGGCGCACTCCTTGCCCTTTGCGGGGTCGTCATAGTCGTTGGAGTAGTTGGTCTCGACCTTGACGCTGCCGCCCTTTTCGGCCGCGTAGTACTCGGCGCCCTGCTTGTAGCCGACGATGAAGTCGTTGATGGTGTCGGAGTCCTCGCCGCCGACCGCGCCGACGACGCCGCTGTCAGACATCGCAGCCGCGATGTAACCCGCGAGGAAGGAGCCCTCGTTCTGGGCATAGGTGATGTTCAGGACGTTCTCGACGGGCGCGGAGGTCGCGTTGTCGATCCAGATCCAGTGGACATTCGGGTATTCGGGGGCGATAGTCTCGATGTTGTAGAACTCCCAGCCGACGCAGACGACGATATTGGAAACGTCGGCGGCGTTGCGCATCTGGGCGTCATGGTTCTCGTTGTTGCACTCGATGGTCTTGACCTCGACATTGCTGAACTCGCTGGCGAGCTTGTCCACGCCCTCCTTGGAGGAGTCGTAGAACGAACGGTCGCCGAACGCACCGGCCACGACGAGACCGACGACGGTCTTATCGCCGGAGGCGCTGTCGGTCTTGCCGCAGGCGCACAGCGCGAACACCATGACGAGCGCGAGCAGAAGGGCTATAATTTTCTTCATTTCGTTACCTCTTTCACATAGTTTTTTATCGTTTTTCGCCGAAATGTTATACCATTCCAGACTGTCATTGATATTATACAGCATCCCGCGGGAATAATCAATACCGTGAATTTGGTGAATTGGGGGTGGTGAGCATTTGGCGAGGGATCGCGGGACGGCACGGAGGCCGGCAGAAAGTCAAGCAAGTGCAACGCCTAAATTATGGAACACTTCGGCGGGTGAGCGCCAGCCGAGGCATTTTCTGGGACGAGAATTGATAAGATCGACAACGGAATCTACAAACTCTTGCGAAAC